>Ga0306920_100005634_pt1 | contig 16226 bp, 14 predicted proteins | sample flu12Cox44000170_FD_204666 | JGI IMG/M metagenome (GOLD analysis project Ga0306920, IMG submission 204666) | Lab enrichment of tropical soil microbial communities from Luquillo Experimental Forest, Puerto Rico - flux4day.12C.oxic.44.000.170 (v2)... | ecosystem: Environmental > Terrestrial >... | reverse complement strand
GAAGCGGCGCCGGAGACCGTCGTGCCGGTTGTGCCAACCGAGCCGGTTGCGCCGGAACCCGCAGAAGATGCGCCGCCCACCGCGATCACCACCGATACCGCGATCGACCTGCGCCAACTCGAGTCAAGCACCGCGACAGAGCCGCTGCCGAGCGGGGATCAGCCTCACGTCGGCGAAGCCCCCGTCGCGGACGGGAGCGACGTTGCCGCGCCTGCCGAAGCGAGTGAACAAGAGGCGGGTGAACCCGCCGCGGCGGCAAACAACATCGTCGAAGTCGAAGGCCAAGCCGGCGAAGCCGAGGAAGAGGTCGTCGAATCGGTAGGCGGCGCCGATGCGATGGAGGAGGTGCCGGAGCGGATGCCCCGGATGCGCCGACAGTACAAGATCCAAGAGGTGATCAAGCGCCGGCAGGTGATGCTGGTGCAGGTCGTCAAAGAGGAGCGCGGCACCAAAGGCGCGGCGCTCACCACCTATCTCTCGCTCGCCGGCCGCTATTCGGTGCTGATGCCGAACACCGCGCGCGGCGGCGGCATCAGCCGCAAGATCACCAGCCCGGAAGATCGTCGCCGCCTTAAGGAGATCGCGCAGGAACTCGACGTCCCGGAAGGCATGGGAGTGATCCTGCGAACGGCCGGCGCGGCCCGCACCAAGACCGAGGTCAAGCGCGATTTCGAATATCTGCTGAGGCTGTGGGAGACTGTTCGCGACCTCACGCTGAAATCCACGGCGCCGAAGCTCGTGTACGAGGAAGGCTCGCTGATCAAACGGTCGATTCGCGACCTCTACAACAAGGAAATCGATGAGATCGTGGTCTCGGGCGAAGAGGCCTATAACGAAGCCAAGGAGTTCATGCGCATGCTCATGCCGAGTCATGCGCAGAACGTAAAGCTTTACCGCGACGGCCTGCCGATATTCACCCGCTACGGGATCGAGAGCCAGCTCGATGCCATGTTCACGCCGGTGATGCAGCTGCGTTCCGGCGGCTATATCGTGCTCAATCAGGCCGAGGCGCTGGTCGCCATCGACGTCAATTCCGGCCGCGCCACGCGCGAGCACCATATCGAGGATACGGCGCTTAAAACGAATCTGGAAGCCGCGGAGGAAATCGCGCGGCAATTGCGGCTGCGCGACCTGGCCGGGTTGATCGTCATCGACTTCATCGACATGGATGAGAAGCGCAACAACCGCGCCGTCGAGCGGCGGCTTAAGGAATGCCTGCGCCACGACCGCGCGCGCATCCAGGTCGGCCACATATCTCATTTCGGGCTTCTGGAAATGTCACGCCAGCGTATCCGCTCGAGCGTGCTGGAAAGCTCGACCGAGAAATGCCCGCATTGCGGCGGCACCGGCCATGTACGCTCGGTGTCTTCGGTCGCGTTGCAGGTCCTGCGCTCGCTCGAAGAGATGCTGCTCAAGGGTGCGACCCACAATCTCTCCGTGCGCACGCGTTCGGAGATCGCGCTATACCTGCTCAATCACAAGCGGGCGCATCTGCGCGCTCTCGAGGAGCGCTTCCGCATCGCGATCATGGTCAATGCTGACCCGACCGTGGCGGGCCAGCTCTCCTTCGTGACCGAGAAGGGCGAGCAGGTACACAGCCTCGAGCAGGCGAAGGCGCTTGCGGCGCAACCCGCAAGCGTTGCCGTCAGCGATGAGGACGAAGAAGAGTATCTCGAGGAGGAGGAGGACGAGGCGGTCGAAACCGACGCCCTATCGGGAACGCAAGAAGCACCGACTGAGAGCGAGGAGCAACAGGAGGGCGGCGCCGGTCGCAGACGCCGCCGGCGCCGGCGCGGGCGCCGCGGCGGAGACGCTCGCGAGCCTGTCACCGATGAGCGCGCGGTTGCGGCCTTGCCGTCCGACCGCGACATGGAGGTTGCGCCCGCGCAGGAGCGCGACGAGGGCGCTTTCGACGCTGAACCGGTCGGCACGACCGGCGTGGACACGGCCGAACCGGCGAGCGGGGATAGCGAGCGCCGCCGGCGCCGGCGCGGGCGCCGAGGCGGCCGGCGCAACCGGCGCGATCGCGAAAGCTTCGCGCCCGAAGCTGCAGCCGCGCCGGAATTCGCACACGATGCCGGCGATGAGGAGCCGCCGCCGGTCGGCGATCTCGAAGCGCCATCGCTGCACGTGCCGATCACGGAATCGCCGCGTCCCATAGAGCCGCAACCCGAAGCGCAGCCGCAGGAGCCTTATGCCGCGCATCCCGCCGCACCGGACATTTCCGAGCCGGCAGTCTCCGAGTCGCCGCGGCGGCGTTCGACCGTGCGCGAACCGGCGCCGCTAGCAGCGAGCGATGAAGCGAGCGCTGCAGCTCCGTCCTATCAGGCCCCGGCCTCAGCCCCGCAGCCCATCGTATCGAGCCCTGCGGCGAGCGACACTGGCGACGATCGTCCGCCACGCTCTGGTTGGTGGAGCAAACGCGCACTCGGCAAAGAATGATCGGCCGGCCAAGCCGAGTCTGAAGCGCGGCATCCGCGCTCCAGTCAGCTTGAGGGCGTATCGACGCCAATCGTCGCGAAGAGGAACTCGCGCATGAAGAGCGGCTGGGTCGACAGCGACGCGCGGTCAGCCATCGAGCACTATGCCCGGCAAGACGTCGGTCGCGATCTGGCGCTGCGCGTATATACGAGCAGGCTACTCGGCCGTGAGCCCAAGCTCGTCCTGCATGGTGGCGGCAATACTTCCGTGAAAACGACCTTGCCCGACCTGCTTGGCGAGCCCGTCGCGGTGCTCTGCGTCAAGGGCTCCGGCTGGGACATGGCAACCATCGAGCCGGCCGGCTTTCCTGCCGTTCGGCTCGAGCGCCTGCGGAAGCTGCGCACGCGCGACGCGTTGAACGACGAGGAGATGGTGCGCCTGCAGCGCGAGAATCTCCTCGACCCGATGGCGCCAAACCCGTCCGTCGAGGCGCTGCTGCACGCCTTCCTGCCGCACAAATTCGTGGACCACACCCACGCCAACGCAATCTTGAGCATCGATGATCAGCCCGAGGCCGCGACGATCTGTGGCGAGGTCTATGACGGACGCGTGGGCGTCGTGCCCTACGTCATGCCGGGATTCGCGCTGGCGAAGGCAGCGGCGGATATCTACGAACAGAATCCTAAAGTCGAGGGCCTGATCCTGCACAAGCACGGCGTCTTCACCTTCGGCGACGATGCGCGTGAAGCCTATGAGCGGATGATCGCGCTGGTGACACTGGCCGAGGAACGGCTCGCCAAAAACCGCAAGGCGGTGTTCGTGACCGCGCAACTCCCGCAAGCCGGCGCGCCGGTGGCGGCGGTCGCGCCGATCCTGCGCGGCGCCTGCAGCCTCAAAGACGCGCACGCGCAAGGCGCGTGGCGACGCCTGATCCTCGAGTTTCGCACCGCTCCGACGATTCTGAATTTCGCGAATGGCGCGGAGATTCACCGCTACAGCCAGGCGGGCGTGGCGACGCCGGATCACACGATCCGCACGAAAAACTGGCCGCTCGTCCTCGCCGCGCCGGAAGACGGCAAACTGAATGATTTCAAAGCCGCCGCGCGCTTCGCGGCGCAGGCGTTCATCGAGCGCTATCAAGCCTATTTCGCACACCACAACGCCCGCGCCGGCGGCAGCAAGAAGCCGCTCGATCCGCTGCCGCGCGTGGCGCTCGTTCCCGGGCTCGGCCTGTTCGGCCTCGGCCGATCGAAAAAGGAGGCCAAGGTGGCCGCCGATCTCGCGGTGAGCGCGATCGAGACGATCACCGATGCCGAGGCAATCGGCCGCTTCGAATCGATTTCCGAAGCGGACATGTTCGACATGGAATATTGGTCGCTCGAGCAGGCAAAGCTCGGCGCGGCGGCAGAGTTGCCGCTCGCGGGTCAAGTTGCGGTCATTACCGGCGCGGGCGGGACGATCGGCGCGGCGACCGCAAAGGCGTTCGCAGCGGCCGGCGCCGAAGTCGCGCTCTTCGACATCGACGAGAGTGCGGCCAAACGAGAGGCCGCTGCAATCGGCGGCGCCGCGCTCGCTGTGCGATGCGACGTGACCGACGCCGCTTCGGTCCGCAAAGCCTTCGAGCAAGTAGTGGAGGCGTTCGGCGGCGTCGACATCGTCGTGTCGAATGCGGGCGCCGCCTGGCAGGGTCGCATCGGGGAAGTCGACGAAGCAGTGTTGCGCCAAAGCTTCGAGGTCAATTTCTACGGCCATCAGCGCGTCGCGCAGGCGGCCGTGAACATCATGCTGGCGCAAGGCACCGGCGGCTGTCTTCTGTTCAACGTCTCGAAGCAGGCGGTCAATCCCGGCGCCAATTTCGGGCCCTACGGATTACCCAAGGCGGCGACGCTGTTCCTGGTCCGTCAATACGCCGTTGACTACGGCGCGGACGGCATCCGCGCCAACGCCGTCAACGCCGATCGTATCCGCTCCGGGCTCGTCACCGACGCGTTCATCGCCGAGCGCGCCCGGGCGCGCGGGATCAGCGAAGCGGATTATCTGAGTAGCAATCTGCTGGGTCGCGAAGTCACCGCCGAGGACGTGGCGCAAGCGTTCCTGCACCAGGCACTGGAGCTCAAAACTACCGGCGACGTGACCACGGTGGACGGCGGCAACATTGCCGCCGCGCTACGCTAGCGAGACTGGCGTCAATGGCCGCCGATTCTATCAGCGCTTGAGCCAATTTCCGATCCGCTCGATCGCCTCGTGCATATCCGCGGCGGAACCGGCATAGCAGAAGCGAACGAAACGTTGCCCGCGCAGCGGATCGAAATCGATCCCGGGGGTCACCGCCACGTGCGTCTCCGCAAGCATGCGCTTGGCGAAATCGAAGCTGTCGGACGAAAAGCGCGAGACGTCGGCGTAGAGGTAGAAGGCGCCGTCGACGGGTAAGATCTCGTCAAACCCGGCTTTGGGCAGGCCCTCCAGCAGAATCCTGCGATTTCTCTCGTAGCCGTGCTTGACCTCCTCCATCTCCGCGCGGCCGTCGAACGCGGCTTCCGCGGCGATTTGCGCAAGGGTCGGCACCGAGATTGCGAGATTGCCCTGCAGACGATCGATGGAACGGATGAGCGGCTCTGGCACCACCATCCAGCCGATGCGCCAGCCCGTCATGCAGAAATATTTGGAGAACGAATTGATGATCACGGCACTGTCGCTGTGGCGCGCGGCCGTCTCGGCGGGAAACGCGTAATCGAGCCCGTGATAGATTTCGTCTGAGATCACTCTGATCCCGGCGCCTTGCGCGGCGTCGATGACGTCGCGCAGCGCCTCGCCATTCATCATGGTGCCGGTGGGATTGGCGGGACTTGCAAGGAGCACGCCGCTGAGCCGCGCCTTGCGGTGGCTCCCCAGCAATGTTTCCGGCGTGATCGCCCAGCGCGTCGCCTGGTCCGTTTCGATTGCCGCCGGTTCGCAGCCGAGCGCGCGCATGATGTGGCGATACGGCGGATAGCCCGGCAACGCCACCGCGATCCGATCGCCCGGTTCGAACAACGCAAGAAACGCGAAAATGAATCCGGCCGACGAGCCGGTGGTGACCGCGACGCGCGCCGGATCGACGTCGACCCGGTAGGTGTCACGATAGTGGCGCGCGATCCGTTCGCGCAGCGTGCGGATGCCCAGCGTCTCGGTGTAGGCGAGGCGCCCCGACACGAGCGCCGCCTGCGCGGCGGCAATGGCGGTTGCAGGAGCCGGCGCAGCCGGCTGGCCGACCTCCATGTGAATGACGCGCCCACCGGCCGCTTCGATGCGCGCCGCGGCCGCCATCACGTCCATCACCATGAACGGCGGAACATCGCTGCGCTGCGAGGGGACGATCAGACGGCGTGCAGCGTCCAACATCGCTTAGACCCTTGATGACGCGGGAGAACCCGCCCCGCTGTCGCCGCATTTGCGCGCACAATCGACGTTGGAACCGACCCGCAATCAGACGTGATCGTCAGCGCGTTGACCGTGTTCGGGCGCACCACTAGGTTGCGCGCAAAATTGGTGCGAAGCCGAGCGGACATGACCGTAAGCGAGAGACCTAGCAGGCCGCGGCGAACGACTCCAGCGGTCCCGATCATCTCGCTCGTCACCGCGGCCGCGCTGCTCGCGGCCAACGTTCCCGCACATGGGCAAAAGGGACCGGCCGTCGTCCGCGATGCGGAAATCGAGCAGCTGCTCAAGGACTATACGCAGCCGCTGTTGCGTGCGGCCGGGCTCGCCAAGCAGAACGTGCAGCCGGTGATCATCAACGACCGCTCGTTCAACGCCTTCGTCGCCGACGGGCGCCGCATCTTCGTCAACGGCGGCGCGCTGCTCGAATCGGAGACGCCGAACCAGATCATCGGCGTGCTCGCGCACGAGACCGGCCACATCGCCGGCGGACATCTGGCACGGTTGCGCGAGCAACTGTCCAACGCCTCGACGCAGTCCATCCTTGCGATGGTTCTCGGACTCGGCGCCATGGTCGCGGCCAGCCGCAGCGGCAATGCCAACATGAGTCAGGCAGGCGCCGCCGCCCTCGCCGGGCCATCGGCGATGATCCAGAACACGCTGTTCGGTTATATGCGCGCCCAGGAGGATCAGGCCGATCGCGCGGCGGTGAAATTTCTCAATGCCACCGGCCAGTCGCCCAAGGGCATGTATGAAACCTTCAAGCGGCTCGCCGACCAGACGCTCTATCAGGTGCGCTACATCAATCCGTATATGCAGTCGCATCCGCTGCCGAGCGAACGCGTGGCGGCGTTGGAAGGAATGGCGAAGGCAAGCCCCTACTGGGATCACAAGGATCCGCCGGCGCTGCAGGCCCGGCACGACCTCATGCGCGCCAAGCTCTACGGCTTCCTCGAGCGTCCCGACACGGTGGCGCGGCGCTATCCGCCGAGCGATACCAGCCTGCCGGCGCGCTATGCGCGCGCCATCTCCGCGTATCGATACTCCGATCCGCGCGGCGCGGTGGCGCAGATCGACGCGCTGATCCACGCGCAGCCGCAGAATCCGTATTTCCACGAGCTCAAAGGCCAAGCGCTGCTCGAGGCCGGCCGTCCGGCCGAAGCCATCGCGCCGTTGCGACAGGCGGTCCAGCTTGCGCCCAATCCCGCGCTCATCCAGATCATGCTCGGGCAGGCGCTCGTGCAGACGCACGACCGTGCCCGCCTCGACGAAGCGATCTCGATCCTGCAGACCGCAGTGACGCGCGAGCCGGAATCGCCCGAGGCGTATAGCCAGCTGGCCATGGCATACGGGCAAAAGAACGATCTTGCCCATGCGGATCTTGCATCCGCGCAGGCCGCCTTCATGCGCGGCGATGCCAAGACTGCGCGCGAAATTGCCGCGCGCGCCAAGACGCGCTTTCCCGTCGGGTCGCCGGGCTGGGTCAAGGCCGACGACCTCGCCACCTACAAGCTGCAGCAAAAGACGCTGCGCAATTGACCATAAAAGGGACCACGATGATCAAGCGCAATTTGCCTTACCTCTTTGCTGCTCTGATGGCGGTGCCGTTGCTGTCGTCGAACGCGGCGCCCGCAAGCGCGCAATCCTTCAGCGGCGAGCAGCGCGGCGAGATCGAGCGCATCGTCAAAGAATATCTGCTGAGTCACCCCGAGCTCCTGCAAGACGTTATGGCCGAGCTCGAGAAGCGGCAGACCTTGGCGGAAGCCGAGAAACATCGCGCGGCGGTGAAAGAGCACAGCGCGACGATCTTTTCCTCGCCACGCCAGGTCACATTGGGCAATGCGCAAGGCGACGTGACCGTGGTCGAGTTCTTCGACTACAACTGCGGCTACTGCAAGCGCGCCATGGCCGACATGCTCGACCTCCTCCAGAACGACGCCAAGCTCAAATTCGTGCTCAAGGAGTTTCCGGTTCTCGGCGAAGGCTCGGTCCAGGCGGCCCAAGTTGCCGCGGCGGCTCGCATGCAGGACAAGGGCGGCAAGAAATATCTGGAATTCCACCAGAAGCTGCTCGGCGGCCGCGGCACTGCCGACAAGACGCGGGCGCTGGCGGTCGCCAAAGAGGTCGGCTTCGACATGGCTCGCATCGAAAAGGACATGACCAGCGACGAAGTCAAGGCGCAGCTCGAGGAGAGCTTCAAGCTCGCCGAGGCGCTCGGCCTCAACGGCACGCCGAGCTACGTGGTCGGCAACGACGTCGTGGTCGGCGCGGTCGGTCTCAACACGCTCAAAGAAAAGGTCAACTCCGCACGTTGCGGCAAGGCCGCCTGCTGACATCGCCGGCACGAGCAGGTCGGCCTACGAAGCGCCGCGGCAGGCCGCACTACGTCCGCCATGCCATCGCGGTCGCGGCTTCCCCTTTACACCTGAGGTCCCTATAAACGCGATACCTCTGGCCCGGGCGCCGCGACTCTCCATGGCGAAAACCGTCTACGTCCTCAACGGCCCCAACCTCAATCTTCTCGGCACGCGTGAGCCCAAGACCTACGGCCGCGCTACACTCAGGGACGTTGAGAAACTTTGCCGCGCTGCCGGCGCGCGCCACAAGATCGAAATCGAATTTCGCCAATCGAACCATGAGGGCGAGATCGTCGATGCGATCCACGAAGCGCGGGCCAAGAAGGCCGCCGGCATCATCATCAATGCCGGTGGCTACACGCACACCTCGGTTGCCATCCGCGACGCGGTCGCGGCGGTCGAGCTGCCAGTGGTCGAAGTTCACATCAGCAACATCTTCGCGCGCGAAGATTTCCGGCATCATTCGCATATTGCAGCGGTGGCGCGGGCGAGCCTGTGCGGCTTCGGCATCGACGGCTACGCTCTTGCCATCGATGGGCTCGCCGGACTGATCGCGGCACGGCGTAGGGGTTAGATCGGTGGCCGGCGAGCGCTCGAGCAAAGACGGCGCCAAGCATTCGCGCGGCGTCGATCATGACCTGATCCGCGAGCTGGCGCGGCTTCTGGACGAGACCGGCCTCACCGAAATCGAGTTCGAGCGCGATGGCCAGCGCGTGCGGGTCGCGCGTGAAGGGCCCGCGGCGGCGGGCGCAGCCGCCGCGCGCGCACCAGCGGCCATTGAGGCGGCGCCGGCTGCGGCGCGCCCCGAAGCGGAGAGCGCCGATCCCGCCAAGCATCCCGGGGTCGTGACCTCGCCCATGGTCGGCACCGCCTATGTCGGGGCCGAGCCGGGCGCGCGCCCGTTCGTCGAGGTCGGCAGCCGCGTGCGCGCCGGCGATACGCTGCTGATTATCGAGGCGATGAAAACCATGAATCAAATTCCCGCGCCGCGGGCGGGGACGGTGATCCAGATTTTGATCGAGGACGGGCAGCCGGTCGAGTTCGGCGAGCCGCTGATGATCATCCAGTGAAGCCAGCACCTCCTTCTCGGGCGCCAGCGCAACGGCGACTGCGTGCCGCGCGCCGCGCCGTGTCCAGGAGCGAAAAAAAGCTGCGGCAATGTTCGACAAGATTCTGATCGCAAACCGCGGCGAGATCGCCTTGCGCGTGCTGCGGGCCTGCAAGGAGCTCGGCATTCCCTCGGTGGCGGTGCATTCCACCGCCGACGAGGACGCCATGCACGTGCGGCTTGCCGACGAGAGCGTGTGCATCGGTCCGCCCGCTGCACGCGACAGTTACCTCAACATTCCGGCGCTGCTTTCCGCCTGCGAGATCACCGGCGCAGACGCGGTGCACCCGGGCTATGGGTTTCTTTCCGAGAACGCCCGCTTCGCGGAAATTCTCGCCGAGCACAACATCGGTTTCATCGGCCCGAAGCCGGAGCACATCCGCCTGATGGGGGACAAGATCGAGGCCAAGCGCACCGCCAAACGGCTGGGAATTCCGGTGATTGCGGGATCGGAAAACGGCGTCGCGTCCGACCAGGAAGCAATCGAACTGGCCCACTCGATCGGCTTCCCGGTTCTGGTCAAGGCCGCCGCGGGCGGCGGCGGCCGCGGCATGCATGTGGCGCACGAACCGGAACAGCTTCCGGCGGCACTCGTCAGCGCGCGCGCGCAGGCCAAGACGGCGTTTGGCGACGACACGCTTTATCTCGAAAAATACCTGGTCAATCCGCGCCACGTCGAAATCCAGGTGCTCGGCGACGGGCGCGGCCGTGCCATCCATTTGGGCGAACGCGATTGCTCACTGCAGCGCCGCTACCAGAAAATTTGCGAGGAAGGCCGCTGCCCGGCGCTCAACGAAGCCGCGCGCAATAGCATTGGCGAGATGGTGGCGGGGGCGATGCGCGAGCTGCAGTACCTCGGGGCGGGCACCGTCGAGTTTCTCTACGAGAACGGCCAATTCTATTTCATGGAGATGAACACTCGCATCCAGGTCGAGCATCCGGTTACCGAGATGATCACCGATATCGATCTCGTCCTGGAACAGATCCGGATCGCCGCCGGCGGGCACCTGGAGTTCTCCCAGGATGACGTGAAATTCCACGGCCACGCGATCGAGTGTCGCATCAATGCGGAAAATCCGCTTTCCTTCCGACCGTCGCCCGGCAAGATCGTGCAATATCACCCGCCCGGCGGCCTCGGCGTGCGTGTCGACTCCGCGGTCTATCACGGCTATTCAATTCCGCCATACTACGACTCGCTGGTCGGCAAGCTCATCGTCCACGGCAAGACGCGCGGCGAATGCCTGATGCGGTTGCGGCGGGCGCTGGACGAATTCGTCATCGAGGGGATCGAGACTACGCTGCCGCTGTTTCGCGCTTTGGTGCGGGAAAAGGACATCATCGACGGCGATTATCACATCTGCTGGCTCGAGGAGTTTTTGGCGCGCGGCGGAATGGGCCCTTGATCCGTCACGGCGCGCGTGGAAGCGTGACAGTGTCTTCCAGCATCACCTTGTCGAAGTCGCTGATCAGAATTTCGACCCGCAGATTCCATTGCCCGGCGACGGGAATTCGCAGATCGTCGATGCGCCACGTATTCGCATCGACATGGGTCGCAATGCGCCGGATCGGCTCGATGCCTGCGGCGGGATTGGCGAGCACGAGCGTGACTTCTCGGGCAGGAAGGGGACGGAACGCGCCGTCAAGCACCTGCACCTGGGCGTTCAGCCGGTCCCCGCGCGCGATCTCGATCTCGGCCATGGCCTTCTCGCCATGAATGTGAACCGCGACCGGCGCATCAGTGGCAAGGGCGCGCGGCGGTGGCGTGAAGCGCCAAGTCGCGACCAAGGCAAAGATGACGCATGCGAGGGCGAGTTCTGATGCGATCGCGGTCGCGAGCGGCCGTGCCGCCGCCGCGCCGCGGGACTCGAATTTAGGCACCAGCCAATAACGGTTCGCTGCCGCGAGCGCGAACAGCAACGAGACCGCGGCAAGTTTGCCCATCAGCACCGCGCCATAGCTCGTCGTCCACAGCGCATCGAGATGACCGAGCTGGACAAAGGCGAGCCAGAACCCGGTCGCCACGAGCATCGCTACGGGAATCGGAATCGCGCGAGAAAAACTTGCAAGTCCGGGGACAGCAGCAGGCGCGCCGCGCAACACTACGTAGAGCGGCAGGAGCGAACCGATCCAGAAGGCGACGCAGACCGCGTGCACAAATACCGCGGGACGATCGACCATGCTTGGCGCGGCGCTGCTTGCGTGCCCGCTGAAAGCAAGCGCAAGCCCTGCACCGAACAAACCGACAGATGCGAAGCCGCGTGCCAAGCGCAGAGACTTCGCCGCCAATGCGAGCAGGCCGGTAATCATTGCGAGGACTGATAGGATCGCGGTACCCCCGTAGGAGGTGGCCAAGCCCGCTTCCCAGACCGACTTCCGCGGCAGATCCGACAACGGAAGGTCGAGGGCATCGAGTCCTTGCAGGCCCAGCGACACCAGGCTCGCAACGATGCCGGCGAACAGCGCGAAGGCGCAGAGTGCGGGCGGCCGCGAACCGGATTGGGGAAGCCAGCTGCGAAAAACCGCGCCACCGACGCCGATAAACAATCCAACGTAGATGACGAGCTTGGCGGTCCACAGGCCGACACGAACGCCCGGGTCGGCAACGCTCGCCGCCGAGGGCCGCGCGGTCGGCGCGCCAATCGAGAAGATAATCGAGCTTCCGACCGGATGCCCGTCGCTCGAAATGACGCGCCAACTCAGCACATGCGTGCCGCGGCCCATCGTTCGCAGCACATTGATTGTCACCGTTTCGTTCTCGGCCGTGACCGAGCCCAGCGAGATCGGCGCGCCATCGGGACCGATGAGACGCATCACGAGCGGGGACACCGGCTCGTTGAACGTCAAGCTCAGCGATGGCGGTGGGCGCGCGATGACCGCGCCGTCCGCAGGCGAGGCCTTGACCAGCGAAGCATGCGCCCAGGCCTCCGGCGCCTGCGCCAGCGCCGCCAGCAGTGCGAGGAGCAACGCCGCGCGGCGCACGGCGGCGACCTCATTACTTTTTGGGCAGCAGTTTCAGCCCAGGCGCGGGCTCGGGATAATCGCTCGTTGATTTTCCTGCCGCCGGAATCTCGATCCAGCGGTGCACGCCCTTTTCGCATTCCTGCACGACCGGAAAGTAAAGCACCTTGCCCGGTTCGAGGTCGCCGGCGAGAAAGCCGCTGAACACGAACTCGTCATAATCAGGGTCCGGCAGGTTGCCGCCGCTGAAACTGATCTCGAGCACGCCTTCGGACAGCTTCTCATCGCGGAAGAAGCTGTAAGCCTTGGGATACTTGCCGCTGACCGTCTCGATTTTCCACCCCGGCTTCGGCATCGGCTTGACTGCGATCACTCCTTCGGGAACCCGCACGCGCAGTGCGACCGTCGCCGCGCCGTCGCAGCCGTGGGGAACGCGCAACACTGCCTTGTAGGGCGCACCGACCGGCGCTTGCTGGGTTTCCAGGGTGACGTGCGCAGACGCGCAACAAACGAACACAGCAGCGCCGGCGGCGACGAGCACAAACACGCGAACCATGATGGGATCTCCAAATTTACGCAGGAACGGCGGGCGGACGATCGCCCGCAGCGATTAGCTCAGGTTCATGCGCAATTTGGCGGTGCTTGCGAGGATCCGGCGCGGATCACGCCGTGGGGGGGAACGAGGGTGAAGCCGGCGAATGCGGGGGCGCGCGGCTCACGTGCGGCTTGCAAAACAGTCGTTTCCGGCGCGCCGGACGAGAGCATCGGGGACGCCGCCGACATGCAAGAGGCGCAGCACAGGTGCCATGCCGGGTCGAGCGGCACTGTACGATCCGTCGGATCGCCGTCACCGGCGCCATGGCAGATCGTGGCGTCAATGGGACTGGATGCCGACATCGCCCCCGCGCGTGCGGTGGCAAGGCCCGCGAGAAAGGCCTGCAGCACGATGAGCCACACCGCGATCAGGACGATCGCGGTTCGGCGATGTTCGGCAGCAAACACAGCTGGCACGAGAACCTCTCGCATGCCACGTTAGCACAGATTATCTTCGTGAATCATCCGCGCCGCGTTCCGGAAGCGTTCTGCCCATGGCCAATCGCGAATCTCCCCTCATCGAGATCACGCCGGAAGTGCTGCTCAAGGCCTATGCCTGCGGCATCTTCCCCATGGCGGAAAATGCCGACGATCCGACGCTCTATTGGATCGAGCCGGACATGCGCGGCGTCATCCCGCTCGATCGGTTTCACATGCCGCAGCGACTTGCCCGCACGGTTCGCTCGGACCGTTTCACGGTCACGGTCAATCGCGACTTCGATGCCGTGCTCGAGGGCTGCGCCGAGCCGCGCCCGGGCCGCCCACGCACCTGGATCAACGGCCGCATCCGCGTGCTCTATCGCAAGCTCTACGAGCGGCGTCACTGTCACAGTCTTGAAGTGTACGAGGGCAACCTCCTCGTCGGCGGCCTTTACGGCGTCACGCTTGGCCGCGCGTTCTTCGGCGAGAGCATGTTTCATCGTGCGCGCGACGCGTCCAAGGTCGCGCTCGTGCATCTCGCCGCGCGACTGAAGGCCGGCGGCTTCAAGCTGCTCGATACGCAATTCGTCACCGATCACCTCAAGACGTTCGGCGCGATCGAGGTTCCCCGACGCCAATATCACAAGCTGTTGGAAGCGGCGCTCACGGGCGAAGCCGACTTTGGCGCGCTCGGAACCGCGTTGCCGGTGAGCGGCGCGCAGGTGCTCGCTCAGCTCGCGAGCGAGCGGCCTTTGCGGAGTTGATCGATCAGCGCGCGGGAGCGCGTGCGGGCGCCGCGCTCTGCTGCGCGGGTCGACGCGGCGCGGCGGGCTTTGGCGGCTGCTCCGCGGGCGCCGCGACGGCTTCGACCGGCGCAGCGGCAACCACCGGATTTTTGCAATCGGTGAGCCAGACGTCGTAGATCGGATGCTCGACCGCGTGCAGGCCTGGACTCGATGCGAACATCCAGCCGGTGAAGATGCGCTTCACCTCGCCCTGCAGCGTCACCTCGTCGACTTCGATGAAGGCATCGGTGTTGGGACTCTCGGTCGGCGGCCGCGTGTAGCAAACCCGCGGCGTCACCTGCAGTGCGCCGAACTGCACCGTTTCGCCGACCGCGGCATCGAACGCGATGATGCGGCCGGTGATCTTGTCGAGGCCGGAGAACAGCGCGCCTTTGTTGGCGATCTTCTGTGACGGCGGCTCGGTAACCGTCTCATCTCCTGCCTGCGGCGCCGCGTCGCCGGGCTGTGGCGTGCCGCGCGGCTGGCGCTGATCGCCGGGTAGTCCCGTTGGTTGCGCGCCCGAAGAATTACCCGGATCGACCGCGGCCGCGCTGCCGCCGCCGGCCGGGGGCGGCAGCGGTCGCGACTGCACCGCCGGCTCGCCTTGCCGCGGATACTGTTCGTCCGGATACGGCGCATACCGATCGTCACGGTATTGCTGCCCCTGATATTGCTGCTGCCGACCATTCGGCACAGTCGCGGGCGGACGTGGCGGCGCGCCAAACAGTGCTTCGAATGGATTGATGAATTGCGCCGCAGCCGGAGTTGCGGCGAGCGCGACCCCTACGGTGAACGATGCGAGCGTTGGAATGGCCGCGCGAACTAGTCGGGCCATGTGAGGAGCGGTCCTTGCAAGGCGCGGGCAATCGCGCCGGCTTCACATGTGTCGGTTAACCATTGGAATGCGGCGAATCGGAGGTCGCCAATAGCCGACCGGATCGGCGGAAATGGTCTCGGAATCAGCAACTTGCCGGCTCCGGCCGACCCCGTCGAGCAGTATCGAATGAGCCTCAGTCGGGCGTCCAGGCCTTGTAGTCGCCGGTCGCTTTTGGCCTTCGGCCCTGCGCGAGAATGGAGCCGCTCGGCCGGTACGCGCCAGGCGTACCGGTGAGATTGGGTTGATGCGGTTTCCACCATGCGCGCGGCGTCACTGCCTCCTCGGTCGGCGGCACGTCGACCGTGTGATGCAGCCACCCATGCCAGGATGGCGGAATGGTCGAGGCCTCCGCTGTGCCGCTGTAGATCACCCAGCGTCGCTCGAAACCGAGGCTCGGATCGATCTTGCCGCCCTTGGTCCGGTAGTAACGATGTCCGAACTCGTCCTCGCCGACGAACTCGCCATAGAGGAAGGTCCACAACAGCGTGCCGAACGTGGCCCCGTTCCACCAGGTGAATAAGCGCAGAAGAAACAGTTTCATGGGCGTCTGGAGCGGTAGCGATGAAGCTCGTAGCGGCATTTGGGAGCCCAGCCGCTGGGTGGCGTCTATCATCGAGCGGGCCCGTTTGAAAGACACAGCGGTGCCCCCTCTCAAGCGACACGCTGCAGCGCGCAGGGTGGACGTCTGAAACTATTGGTCATTTTGGCTTCGTTCTGCCAAATATGGACGTTTTAGTTGTTACTTCGCCTGAAGTCACCTATTTCGCGAGGAAACCCAATCCCTGATTTGAAGCAGCCACCGCGATCAGCGTTTTCGGGCCGCGTCAAAAGCGCGAATTGCCAACTTGCGGCGCGAGAGTGCGCGCTGTTCGTAGCGATCCAAGGCGGCGAGTTGTTTGCTCATGTCGGAAAGAATCGTCCCGAAGTTCTGCGGTCCTTCGGCGAGCGGGTCGGCAGGCTGCGGCCAGTACCGTCAGTACCCTGGAGAGAAGCTGTTCGCGTGCACGTCGTATGCGACCCAGATCGATTTCCGGTTCGGCGATGCGGTGGGCAACTGCTTGCATTTCGGCATCGGCGTCTGATCCTACAATTTCGCGCGCGAGCGCTCTCAATTCGGCGCACAGCGCTCGATCTGAGGAAACTGGCACGCTCAATCCGTGGCGAAGCGCCTTTTCATGTTTCGTCCTCCCTTATTGCTAAGCCTGCAGAACGGACCGGACACTGTTTACTCCAAAACTTTCAAGCGTCGAACGGATAGAAGGTACGGCTGCCCAGGTGCGGTAGCCGCA
>Ga0306920_100005633_pt1 | contig 16227 bp, 16 predicted proteins | sample flu12Cox44000170_FD_204666 | JGI IMG/M metagenome (GOLD analysis project Ga0306920, IMG submission 204666) | Lab enrichment of tropical soil microbial communities from Luquillo Experimental Forest, Puerto Rico - flux4day.12C.oxic.44.000.170 (v2)... | ecosystem: Environmental > Terrestrial >... | reverse complement strand
TTGGGCTGCACGGTGGTATCGACCGTGACCCGCGCCAAATCCTTCGTCCGCAGCGCCCCGCTCTCGTGCGCCATGCGCAAGCTCTCGGCCAGGAGAAGTTCCAGCTTGCCGCCGAGGCGCTTGCGCCAATGGCTCAGGTCCGAGCAGCTCGTGCGGAAACTCGTGCTGGAAGAACTCCTCTCCGGTGAAGTGCTGGAAGACGCAGCGTTCGCACGCGCCTTCGTCGGACAGTCCGTAAATATGCTTGAGCAAAAAAAGCCCGATCACAAACTGTGTCGCAATTCCAGGCCGGCCACCGTCGCTGTACAGCGGCGCGATCTCGCCGTCGATGAACTCCCAGTCGATCTCGCCCGCGAGCTGCACTAGCTCGTGCCTCATGTTGATGATCTGGTCCAGCCGCGCGCGGAACAGATCAGCCGATCCTGTCGTCTCGTGCTTCTTCAGCCGCATCGCTCCCTCCGATGCGGCGACCGAATCATGCTTCTCGATTCGAGGGAATCGCGAAGACGAAATTGCAAGCTTCCAGGGCCTCAGACACGGAAACCTTGCAATCTCAAGTCAACAAAGCCGCCAAAAAACGATTCTCGCTCAGTGGGTTAGAAGTTCTTCACGGGCGACTGCTTCCTCGGACGATTGCTCCTTTGCCGCTCCAGCCGACGATTGCTCCTTTGCCGCTCCAGCCTTTGCATCGACGCTGCATAGCTTTCAGACGTGCAGCTATTTCACCAAGCCTCTTAGAGGTACCCACTGTGTCAAAGCGGATATTCGGTAAGCTTTCGCTTTTGGTATCGAGTGAGAAAGTTTGTCCGCCTAACTGTGCGTTCGGTGCGGGACCGAGCCTTACGTCAAGAATGTCTTCAGCCTAACATACCAAAGCCGCCTTAGACCGGGCTACAGCGAACTCGCCCCGTTGCTCATTTACAGCGATGCCGGTACTCCATTGCACATATGCCTTTTCCAAAGAGAAGTCTGGTCCCAACAGCTTGCGAAGGCGGCTCCGCCGTCTTGCCCGACCGATCGTCGCCGCTAGCAGCCACCCCAGGCACAGAACGGCACCGGCAGTCAAAAGAGGGGCATATAAAACGATGTCCACAAGGTCGGCCATACGAGGCGTCCACACCGGATGCACTTTCCGAATGTTAGCGTGAGCTGCCGCGCGGCATGACACGGGCCTCGTCTTTCCCGCCTTGAAGTTACCTGCGCTGGCCTTGGACGAGTCTGGTGTAGTCAGGGGTGCTCATCGATTGGCTCTTTTTGGGAATTGCGGTGAGGGCGCGTTCGGTGCGACTGGCGCCAAGAAAGCTGAGGGTCCACCCCGCCAGCGCCTTGAAGCGGCTTTTGAACCCGGTCAGGAAGGCGAGGTGGACGAACAGCCACATCATCCAGCCCAGGAAACCAGAGCAGCGGAAGCCGTGGAAGCTGACGATCGCGTGGCGACGGGAGACGGCAGCCATACTGCCGAGGTCGTGGTACTTGAAGGGCTTGGGCTCCTTACCCGCGAGCCGCCGTCTGATCGTCGTTGCAGCGTGAATGCCGGACTGCAACGCGACCTCCGCCACGCCGGGGAGGTTGTCGAAGTTCATCATGTCACCGACGACATACACCTCGGGGTGACCGCGCAGTGAGCAGTCGGATTCGACCTTGATCCGGCCCGCGCGGTCGAGTTCCGCGCCAGACGCCTCCGCTAGGACCTTGGCGAGCGGCGAGGCTGAGACGCCCGCAGCCCAGATCGTAGTCTTCGACCGGTATCGCTTGTTCGTGCCGTCCGCACCCTTCACATCGACACCGTCCGCATCCACATGGGTCACGATCGCGCCGGTTTGCACTTCGACCCCGCCCTTTTCGAGCGTCCTCCTCGCCCTTTCCGACAACCGGTCACCGAAAGACGCGAGGATCTCCTTGCCACCCTCGAACAGAACGACCCTCACATCGGCCGGATCGAAGCGCCGGAAGTTGTCCTTCAAAGCCCGCCTCGCGAGCTCCGCGATCTGTCCAGAGATCTCGACACCGGTCGGCCCGCCGCCGACGACCACGAAGGTCAGCCACGCACGACGGGAGTCGATATCGTCCTCCAGCTCGGCCATCTCGAAGGCGCCGAAGATCCGCTCGCGCTGCACGACCGCGTCGGCGAGGGTCTTCATGCCAGGCGCCCACTCGGCAAACTCATCGTGACCGAAGTAAGACTGCCCGACGCCTGCTGCGACCACCAGGCTGTCGTACGGGAGAGCTGCCCGCCTCCCATCCGGACGGACGACGGCTACCGTCTTCTCGACGAGGTCGACATCGACCACGTCGCCGAGCTCCACCTTCGTGTTCACATGCTTCCGCAGCACTTCCCGCGTAGGCGCCGTGACCGAGCCGGGTGGGAGGATGCCGGTCGCGACCTGGTAGAGCAGAGGTTGGAAGAGGTGGTGGTTCGTTCGGTCGACGAGTGTGATCTCGACCGGGGCGCGCTTGAGGAACCTCGCTGCGAACAAGCCGCCGAACCCTGCGCCAACGATCACGACCCGGTAGCCTGCCACCTTGTCCGTCAGCACGGCGTCGTGAACGGCGGGACGCATGCTTCGATATGTCTCTCGGCCATTCTGCATAGCTCACTCCTCGCTAGTAGCATGTGAAAACGCTCCGTGCTGCGCATGAATGGCAAGAGCCAGAGCTGGTGACGAGACCGCGAGCATGATCAGTCCCATCCCCACCATGGCCTGCCCTCGCCTCCAAGCAAGCTAAAGGCCGCCTCCGTAATACGCGGCGACTGCATGCATCTCCTCCGGTGTCAATTGCCTCGCGATCGTGCGCACCTGCTCGCTGATGTCGTTCTGGCGCATGCCTTGAGCGAAGGCCAACAGCTGGCTTTCGATATAAGTGGTGCGCTGATGCTGCAACGCCCGAGCGCCGAGTTTGTAACCGCCCGGACCGTGACAGGCAGAGCAAGGGGCGATGCCCCGTGCCGGATCCGCGGCGAATACCAGGCGGATCCACTCCTCTCCGGGTAGTGCCTGGTAGTGCCAGACGTAGGCGCCGGTATCGGCATTGAGCGCTATGATCGACGACAGGAATAAATTGTCGCCTCGGCTGTCGCTGCGGTAGTGCTGGTTCCATACGCTTCCGTTACCCGCCCCGAAATAGATCAGGTTGAGTTCGGGATCGTAGGAAGTGGCGACCCACACCGTGCCGCCGCCCCCCATTTTCCACCACTCGCCGTGCCAGGTCTTGGCAGCCATCTCCATGGCCTCGTTCTCGAACCCTTTCGAGGGATCGCCGGGCACGGTGTAGAAGCGCCAGGCAAGCGCGCCGGTCTCTGCATCATAGGCCGAGATATAGCCGCGCACGTCGTACTCGCTACCGGCGACGCCGATCATCACCCGTTTGATGACCCGCGGCGCCATTCTGTTGGTGTACGCCTTGTCCGGATCGACCGTCATGACGCTCCAGACCGGCTGGCCGGTCTTGGCATCGAGCGCGACCAGCCTGCCGTCGAACGTGCCGACGAAGATCTTACCCTTCCACGCGGCCACGCCTCGATTGACCGCATCGCAGCACCCCCTGACGCCAAGCCGGCGGGGCACTTTGGCATCATAAAACCATAGCGGTTTACCGGTCTTGGCATCGAATGCTCTAACATTGCTCCACGCGATCGAAACGTACATCACGCCCTCAATGATCAGCGGCGTTGCCTCTTGGCCACGATCGACATCGAAATCGGCATACCCGGCGAGGCCGAGCAAGTTCACATTGTCCGCCGCGATCTGGGCCAGTGGGCTGAAGCGCTGCGCACAGTAGGTTCGGCCGTAAGTCATCCAGTTGGCGGGATCCTGGTCGGCCCCGATAAGCCGGGCGGCGTCCACATTAGCCGCGGATTCTGCAGCCCTGGCCGGTTCGATGGCGCCCGCGGCAAAACCGAAAACAAAACAGAAAATGAGAGCCGTGACGGCCCGAACCACCAAGTGCAGTCGATCGGTTGGTACCTCAGCTTGGCTGAGGGGCCGTTCCGTGGGCGATGTTCGGCGGTTGTGATCCACCTATCCGCCTCCACTTCGAACGAATCAGCGGGAAAGCAAGCCGACGCAGATTTTCGACCGTACGCGCATTTATGACAGAATTGACCCGCGGCGGGACCTGTCCTTAGGGGAAGTACATTGGGGACACAGCCCTCGTTGGACCGCGCAAGGCCTTTGCGAAATGCAATCGACGCAAATTCAATAGCTTGTGCTCGAATACACGGTCGCTGTCGCGCTGCGAAACTGCAGGCGGCGCCGCGCCACCGCAAACGTCCCGTAACGATAAGTGCGGCGCCAAGTAAACAACAGCGACGTCGAAATGCCATGGCGGCGCGCGGTCGACGATACCAGCCGCGGACCGCTAAAACTCTCGGCAACGATCCTGAGTTTCTCTTCTTCAGACTAACGCCGCCTGCGGCCGGTATCCACCACTTCCAGCTTACCGACTTGCGCACCGTGCGTAAGACTAGCCATACGCAAGACTAGCCATACGCACTGTCTTCAACGGTCAACTTCGCTGTGGCAAGGCGGCTCCCGCCGGAGGCTGACGGTATATCGAGTAAGCGATGCGCCTGGGGTGCGTCCGCTTCAGTCTGACTATTGCGCGTGCGACCCGCGATTCAGGCGGCTGTCAACAAGCCCGGCAAAGGTCACTGCCCAGGCGAGAACGGCGATGATCATGAACAGCTGCGACAGCGGCAGCAGGAGCGGCGTCTCCAGGATGTTTGCCAAGTTGTATGTGCAAACGGAATACATGCCTAGCGGGAAGACGCCCCCCCAATAAAGCGGGTCATAGGCAAGCGGCACGCCGCAGATCAGATAGCACCATACGCCGAGCACTAGCAGCATGGGGATCCACAACGTGGCGATGGCCCAGAAGAACAAGGTGAAGCCCTTCACGAACGGCATGATCTCGACAACGACCGGAGAGAGGGCCGCATGCTCGATCAGCGTGGCGCCGGCCAGGGTGGAGATCGCCACCGCACCCATATTGATCCAATAGGGGGGTGTGAGATCCTCCGGCGCCATGTGTACGAACGTGTAGCGGAAGAAGATCAGCGTTATGATCCACAAATACAGCGCGCCGCCGCCAAGCCACAGCACCAGTGCCCAGAACAGCAACGGGCGCTCAAGACCTACGAAAACGCCGGCGGTCAGCACCGTCAGAATCACGACCGACTGGAAGGCCACAACGCTGACTAGCCAAGCGCCATTGAGGCCGTCGGCCAAACTCGGCTTGTCCGGCTTGGCGGTGAGCACGGCGAGCACCCCATAGGTCGTCACGAACCAGAGCGCCGCCGCGGCGATCCAAAACACGGCTGCGATCCTGGCGGCGTCCATCTGCAATACGAGTTCCGTGCCAAACACTGCGGTAGCCGCCACGGTGGTGAAGAAGCCCACACCGCGGCTATGGCTTTGGATGTCGGCGGCGAACGCCCGCGGATAGCGCAACATGCGCGCGCCAGTCGCCGCGGCCAATCCGGCGAGAAACAGCGCATTGAGCCAGAACAGGACGGTCGGGAGCATGGGGATGCCGTGCAGGTAGGCGGCGATTGAGACGATACCGGTGGCCATAACTAGGGCAAAATAGCCCGGATGCAGCGTTTCCAAGTCGTCGCGCCGCCCATGTTCGAATCGAAGTCTCATGACCGGTGTCTCTATGGATGTATGAGTTCGTAGTGCAGTTTCGCCTATTGGACGAGCGGTGTTGGCGCGGCATCGAGATCGACACCCCGCACCTCCGCCTGACCGGCCAGGAAGGACACATACTGCCGCACTGCCCCGCTCCTCCACCTTTGCCTTGAGCCGCTCTGCGTTTAACCGGGATTCCCCGGATGACTCCCAAACTAACGCGAATTTCCGGCCTTGCTGCAAGACTCATTGACTTTGCCCTGCACGGTAACGGGGAGGCATAGTTCCGATTTCGTCTGCTTAAAGCTACGGCGATTACTTGGCGTTGAACGGGTTCATGACTGAACCAACGCCACCGCGTCCGCACCTGCTGGAAATCGGAGTTGCGCGGACGTCTATGAGCCTGTCCTGACCAACGGGAGCGGGTTGCGGGATTCGAGCGCGAGAGTGACGCGGACCTCTTCTCTTGTGAGGTCGCCCCTTCGTTGTCATGCTGGCAACGTACCGCACGAGCTTCGCTCCGTCGACGCCAGCGCGACCGCGAGCGCGAAGACCTGGATCACGACAAGCTTGGTGCCGAGCTTGGGTGTCCTGGCATGGCGCCTCTTGCGAATCCGAATCACGCAAGCGTCCGCGCCCCGGTCTGCCGTGACCTGCGTCAATGGCCACGCCGACGCCGAAGGCGCCGGGCCCCGCCTCGCGTGTCGGTCAGTGCATCGCCGCCATCGTCCACGTCTCGTTGGCGTGGGCGAGCAGGCGGGGATCCGCGCGGCAGCGGCGGATGAACTCCCGCACCTCCGGCGCCCGCCAGGCGTCACGATACGCCCGCCACGCCATCTCGAGCGAATCGCGCCGGAGGTCCGCAGGCGCGAACGGGAGCGCATTGAGGAGCTTGACCTTGCCGTTGGGCACGACCAGCAGCATCGCCTGCGGCGATTCGAGCCGCGTCTCGATCTCGGTGACGATGTCCCAAGGGTAGATCGACAGCGCCGTCCGCGTGCCGGTCGCCGCCGCGCGCTCCGAGAGCGCAGCCACGGCCTGCCGCCAGTCCTCGTCACTGCACGCGATGCGCTGCCAATCGTGCGCGGCGCGCCCGAGGCGCATCAGCGGGCCGGTGACGAACGCGCCGCAGCCGAGCGCCGCGGCGCGATCGAAGGCCGCGACGATCTCGTGCAGGTTGAACCGGGTGGGCACGAACACCCATTGCGGCTCGAGACCCCGGCCGGCGAGACGCTCGATGGCGCCAATCGCCGCGGCAAAGCCCGAACCCGGGCGCACGCGATCGTGCGTGGCGGCGGTGGCCCCGTCCACCGAGATCTGGATGCACCGGACGGCGAGCGCCTGGATCCGGTCGACGGCCATGTCGTCGATGCGACTGCCGTCGGTCTCGATCTTGAGGGCAACGCCGTGCTCGGCGAGGACCTCGAAGAGCTCCCAGCAATGCGGCACGCCGAGCGGCTCGCCGCCGCCGAATGCCGCATAGGGGATGCCGAACTCGCCGACGCGACGCGCGAGATTGAGCGCCTCGTCGCGCCGAAGCTCATCCCACCAAGCACGGTCGGGCCCGGACTCCTCGCAGCACGCGATACATTGCGCGTCGCAGCGGTTGGTCAGCTGCCAGGCAAGAAAAAGGGGCGCCCGGTACTCGTCGAGCGAACGCCCCGACGTTGCGGAAGGAGGCGTTATTTCAGGTGAACCGGATGTACGGCTGGGCCATCACCTGCTCGGAGACGTCCTCGAGCTTCGGCGTTTCCCACCACGGCTTGCCAGCGGCGCTCGACTTTTCGAACTTCTGCTCCTCACCGGCCTGAGCGGCTTCGATCGTCGGCTTCAGTTCGCTCATCTTCGCTCCTTGACAGGTTAGACGGCCACGGACATCAACTCCCAAGCGTTGGCACGCCCATGGCGCGTCGGATCGGACATCGCGCGCCGAGCGGACGAAAGGACTGTACCATCCCTCCAGGCGTTTTGGTAGGCCTGCCAGGCCGTTTCCAGGCGGTCGCGGCGCAGATCGGCACAAATGTGCGGCAGCGCTGCCGCGACCTTGACCCACCCGTTGGGCAGCACCAGCAGCGTCGCGGGCGGCGAAGCGAGGCTTTCGGCGAGCCCCGCCCCGACGTCGAACGGCTCGTACCAGAGCTCCATGACGCCCTCGAGCTCCCGGGCCATCCGGTCCAGCACGCGGCGGAAGTTCTCGTACTGCTCGGCGTTCGGCTCGAGCTTGTCCCACAGCTTGGCCGCCGTCCCGATGCGCATCAGCCGGCCGGTGTTGAACCGGAATGCGCCGAGCGCGCGGGCGCGCGCGACCACCGTTGCCGCCTCGTGCAGGTTGAGCCGCGTCGGCGCGAACGTCACCTCCAGCGGCAGGCCAGCGTCGCGCGCCGCGCGGCAGGCGGCATGGGCCTTGGTGAGCGAGGCGCCGAGCCGCTGCTGCGCATAGACGTCCTGCGTGTCGCCGTCGAGGCTCACCTGGATCGAGCGGATCGGCAAACGGGCGAGCCGGGCGGCGATGTTCGTGTCGAAGCGCTGGCCGTTGGTCTCGATCTTGAGCGCCACGCCGGCGCGCCCGAGGGCCTCGGCCACGGCGAGGAAGTGCGGCACGACCAGCGGCTCACCGCCGCAGAGCATCACGTAGGGCACGCCGTTGCCGACGATATCGGCGACGAGCCGCATCGCCTCGGGTTCGTCGAGCTCGTCCCCCAACTTTTTCCCGGGTGCGGACTCGGTGCAGCAATGAAGGCAGCAGAGGTCGCAATCGCGGGTGAGCTGCCACGAGACCAAGAGCGGCGCCCGCAGGCGATCGATGAAGTTCATACCGGCCACAGGACGCCACAGGTGAAGAGGAGCACCGCGACCATGTAACAGGACACGATGCTGCGCACGGCGGGGACGAACGCGCGCGGCGACTCGTACGTGCGCATCGCGCAGCGGCCACTCGCGACGAGCAGCGGTACCGCGAGGAGCGCGGCCAGGCACGCGGGCGGGAACACGCCCGCGGCGACACCGATTCCGGCGACCACCAGGCCGGCAGCCGCGAGGCCGACGTAAAGATGCACTGCGCGCCGGCGTCCGAGGCGCACGACGAGGTTGCGCTTCCCAACGAGCCGGTCCTGGTGATAGTCGGGAATGGCGTTGACAACGGCGAGCGCCATGATCAGGAATCCTGGCACCAGCGATGCGTAGAGCGCCGCCGCCGTCAGCGTCCGGGTGTGAAGGTAGAGGCTTCCCAGCACCATCCAAGGTCCATACGACAGCGCGATCATGAGCTCCCCGAGGCCCCGGTAGGCCCAGCGGATCGGCGGGGCCTCATAGAAGATGGCTGCCGCGCCGCCCACGAGCGCGAAGGCGAGGATCGGCCAGCCGCCGCGCAGCGTGAGGTAGACGCCGACCGCAAACGCGCAGGCGAACGCGGCCACCCCGAGCCACAGCACACCATCCCCCATTGGCGGCAGGTCAGCGGGGTTGAACACGCGGTCCGTGCCCATCCGCGAATCGAAGTACTCGTTGAACGCCTCGACGCCGATGACGGCGAGCACGACGCCGGCGAGGCCACTCCAGAACGCGGGAGCGTCGAACGCGCCGGCGATGGCGTAGGCCCAGGCCGCGCCGAGGAGATACGGCAGGAGGCCCGCATAGAGGAAAAACCGATAGCGGACCATGCTGCAGACCGCGAGCAGCCGGCGCGGCAGCGAGCGCGGTGCCGGCACCCCGTCCTTGGACCGCGCGCTCAGAGATGGACCCATTGGTGCAAGGTTCGCGTGCGGCCGGGATCGGCTGCGAGCTCGTCGACGAACTGCGCCACGCGCGGGTCGCGCCACGCGCGCTGGAACCGCGCCCAGACGTCGCGTAGCGGCTCCCGCCGCAAGTCGCCGCAGATGAACGGCAGCGCGTTGATGAGCTTGACGAGCCCGTTCGGAAGCACGATCAGCAGCGCCGCCGGATGCTTGAGGCGGTAGCGCAGTTCCTCGAGCAGCCCGGCCTCGTGGAAGTAGACGCGCATCCGGCCGCGGTACTCGATCGCCTTTTCGCGTAGCACGGCGAAGAACTCCTCGTAGCGCGCCTCCGGCAGCTCGAGGCGGCGCCATGCCTTGACGGCGTTGCCGGTGTACATCGTGCGCCCAGTGTAGAAGCTGTAGGCGCCGAGCTCATAGGCGAGATCGACGGTCGCGCCGATCTCGTGGGCGTTGAACGAGGCCGGGGAGAAATTGATCTCCAGCGGAACGCCGGCGGCGGTCAGGTTGCGCAGGCCTTCGACGGTGACATCGAAGCTGCCGCGCACGCGCATGCGCTGGAACGCCGGTGCGGTGGCCCCGTCGAGGCTCACCTGCACGGCCTTGACGCCGAGCGACTTCATGCGCGCGCAGTTCTCGACGGACAGATAGTGGCCGTTGGTTTCGATCTTGAGCTCGGCGCCGCGCGAGCACACGCGCTCGACCATCGCGAAAAAATGCGGATGCAGCATCGGCTCGCCACCCGAGAACGACAGGTACGGCACGTCGTTGTCCATGAGCTCGTCGATGACGGCGAACACCCCCGCGGCGTCGAGCTCGTCGCGGAAGGCCTTGCCCGGACCGCTCTCCTCGATGCAGTGCAGGCAGGCGAGGTTGCACTCGTTCGTGATCTGCCACGCGACGTAGAGCGGCGCGCCCAGATCCTCGGCCTCGGCGGGCGCCGAAAGGCCCGCCGGCCGGGAAGTCTCAGCCGCAACGCCCGCTGCGAGATCGGCCACGCCGTCAGCCATCGAGGAGCCCGCGCTCGCGCAGCTCCGCGATAAAGGCGCGGACTTCGCGCTCGATCACTGCGTCGCGACCGGCGAAGCTGTCGGTGAGCCGCGCCGCGATCGCATCCTCGTCGCCTCCCACCGCGATCTCCCGCACGACCGCCGCGGCCGTCGGGTTGAGCGCAAAGACCTTCTCGGAGCGAGTCTCGAAGAGCACACCGCCGAATTTTTCCTCGCGGAACTTGACGAACTTGGTCAGTCGCATGGTGATCGCACCTCGGGTTCGCCGGCGACCACGGGGTCATGTTTTACGCCGCATATCACCGAACGCTAAGCGTGACAAGGGCGCGTGCGGGATCCGCGCACCACCAGCCGCATGTCACAGAAACACCACCGGATTAGGAAAGGAGTTATTCGACCACGCTTGCCAAACGTTGCAGCCGCCCGCAAGCCGAATATCTCTGACAACGAAACATGTCCCCAAGCTGAGTGCGCCTAGATCGGCATCCTATATCCGTAGAATTCATGGTCCTCGTTGTAGCCACCCTGACCGCTGCCGATGCGAGAGAAGTCATCCACAAACTCGATCGCCCGGACCCACTTTACGTGCTTGAAGCCCAACTCGTTCTCGCAGCGCAGACGCAATGGTGCCCCATGCACCAATGACAGCACCTGGCCATTCATCTCGTAGGCAAGAATCGTCAGTTTGTGCTTCATGTTCTCCATTTTGTGGGCGTCGTAGTACATGCCACCGTCGCCACCCTCGTCAAACGAGTAAAAGACAGCGTACCTGGCCGCTGTGGTTGGTTTTACAAGTTCCAGGATATGTCGCATCGGAACGCCGGCCCATTTCGCGACGCCCGACCAGCCTTGAATGCAGTAGTGTACAGTAATCTGTTCCTGCTTGGGCATCGCCTTCAATTGCGCCAAGCTAAATTCCTGCGGCTTGTCAACCAACCCATAGACACGCAGTTTGTAGGCTTGGTAGCCGCCATCCGCCAACTCCTTGAACTCCGCCGATGTAGGAAGCAACCCATTCGGCCACAGATACGGCGATATGTCCTTCTCGCTGTACTGCGTCTTCGGGTCCCAGTATTCCACTAGCCCCTTAATCCAACCAATCAGGAACCTGCCGGTCCTCTGCACCAGGCGGGGGTGTTTGATCGTGAAGGGGCTCGCCCGCACCCAGAGCACTGCCAGCAGTGCAAGCGCGATGAACGCGATGATCGTTCCGTCCCAGCTGACCGCGTCAGTGCCCAGCGCGATGTGATTGAGGTTCTTGCGCATCCCGGTGATAAACACCAGGCTCACGTGAACGACGATGAACCCCACGAAATACAGCAGGATGAAAAAGTGAATCGAACGCGCCACCTGGCGGTTCACCAGCTTTCCGAGAAACCCGAACTTGTTCGCGATCGCCGGTGCTTGCATCAATCCGAAAAAGATAGCCGCCGGTGCGGCGATGAAGACCGTGATGAAATACGCGAGTTGCTGCAGCGCGTTATAGTGGAACCAGGCATCGGTAGGTGGTGGCGCGAGCATTAAATATTGCAGTGCCATCGACAATGCATTTGGGAACACGTCCCACGACCTCGGTACGAGCCTTTGCCACTGGTTGGTCGTAAACAGCAAGACATAGTACACGATCCCGTTGATGACCCAGAGCATGTCCAACGAGAAGTGAATCCACCGGGCGAGACCGATCGAATGCCGAAGTCCCGGAACGCCCAGCCAGCGAGGAATCGTCACGGCATCATCTTTGGCAGTCCAGAGAACGAACGATCGGGTACCCTCGCCGAGAGTGGCTCCTTTCGGAACCGCATGTTGAAAGCGGAACCATTCAGTGCCTGGCGTGCAATCCCTGTTGAAATACAAACGCGGATGGTCCGCGAGAATCTGAATTCCCGAACGCATGATGAAAGCCATCAAGAACAGGTTGAACACATGGTTAAGGCGAAGCCACAGCGGGAATCCTTCATATGCACCGCCGAGCGCTTGGCCCGGATAGCGCGCGATAAATTCCTGCACGGCGGGCAGCGAGCGCAGCTCGATAGCCACCCCCGATGCCAGAATCAACGCGACGAATCCTATGGGTAGCAGCCACAAAACATTGAACCACCGCTTGCCAATTCTGATGTGCGGGGCGATCCCATAACGCGCCGGCGCCCACTCCTCCAGCACCACCTCGTCGTGAGCGCGAGCTATTAATGCTTCCAGCGGATCTCGACTTCCCGCGGCTAGTGTTGGCATACGGAGACACCCCTCTCGGCGACCAGATACATACGGTGGAAGATCTGCACCTAGCTTGTTTTCCCGGTCAGACGGATGCCGAGACATAACAGAATCGACGCGCGGCGGGACCTGTCCTTAGGGGAAGTGCATTTGGACACAGCCCTCGTTGGACCGCGATGACGGTCCGACAACGGCCCACGGAGCGTCCTTTGCGGCGGGCAACGGCGAGAGCAACGACCGCCAGCGCGGCCGACGCAACCACGCCGCGCGCATATCGACGCTTTGCAAACGAGTTAGCCATCACGTCCTCCGGTGAGCCCCTAGACGGCGCCAAGCGCCGGATGGCGACAAGCCTAGCAATTCGGCGTGCGAGCGGCCGGAGCATTTACACCAGTGAGATTGTATGGGCTGAGGCCCAGGGTTCTCTCACGACCGGCGGCTCGAGGTCTTCGTCCTCCTCGTCTTCGTCCTCCTCGTCTTCGTCCTCCTCGTCTTCGTCCTCCTCGTCTTCTTCCTCTTCGTCATCATCGTCGTTGGGGTCTCGCGGTGGCATCTTGTTGCCCCTAACAGCGCAGAGACCCCAGTCGACCGACCAAGTCGGAACACGTCCAAAGGCACGTAGGATCATGTCGGCTCCTATGGGATGTCGCGACATTCACGGTTGGATGTTACCGTGCGAGATCGCGGTCGGCCAGACATGGAGTGCGCGATGGCCTCACATAAATTCCACGTCGGTGAGATCGTAAACCTTCGGCCCGTCGTAAGTCGCAACGCGCCTGGCGGAGCCTACGAGGTGACCAAACAGCTCCCTCACAATGGGCGCGAGTTCGAGTATCGACAAGAGTGGAACATGAGCGCGTCGCGGGCGAAAGCGAGCTGATTAGGCCGTAATGATCCACTTCATGGTCCGGCCGAGCGCCCCAGCCTAGCGGCGTGGCCGCTCGCGGCGCGCGCGCAGCAGCCGGCGGTGCCGGTGATCGGGGTCCTCAGCGGCGGTAGTTCGCCTGACCCCTCCGCAGTTCGTTGGCGCGCGTTCCACCATGGCCTGAGCGAAAACGGCTATGTCGAGGGCCGCAACGTGGCGATCGAATACCGCTGGCCGGAGATGCCGGCACTGGTGGCCGATCTGGTTCGTCGTCGGGTGACCGACCGCGCTCGGCGGCGTTCAAACGCCTCTTGCCGCGAAAGCGGCGACCGGGACCATTCCGATCGTTTTGCGATTGGCAGCGACTCGGTCAAGTTTGGCCTGGTCGCGAGCCTCAATCGGCCGGGCGGCAATGTCACGGGCGTAAGCTTTTTCACCACCGACGGCTAAGCGAGTGGGCGTGCTGCATGAGCTGGTTCCAAAGGCGACCGCGATCGCCGTGCTGGTGAACAGGACCAATGCAAGTGCCGAGAACCAGTTGAGGGAGCTCAGCGAGGCCGCCCGCACGCTCGGACTGCAGCTTCACGCCCTGAACGCCAGCAGCGAACGCGCGATGCGGCCTTCGCGGCCGTTGCCCAGATGCGTGCGGGAGCGCTACTGGTGGCAGCCGAGCCGACCGCGCGCAGCGTGCCGGCTCCATGCGTGGAAGGGCGAAGCAATCCCGCATGGGATATTGAGAGTTGGTCATGTCTCTGAAGAACAAGGTCGCCATCGTCACCGGCGGCAACAGCGGGATCGGCCAGGCGATCGTTCTCGAACTGGCCCGTCAAGAGGCCAGCATCGTCATCGACTACGTCGTCCATCCAGAGGCGACCGAGACGCTCGAGCGGCAGGTCAGCAAGCTCGGTAGCCAGTCCATTGGCGTCGCCGCCGACGTGAGCAAGTGTGCCGACCTCGAGAAGCTCGTCGATGCGGCGGTGGAGAGGTTCGGTCGGCTCGACATTATGGTGAACAACGCCGGCATCGAAACCCGCACCTCAATACTCGACACGAGCGAGGCGCAGTACGACAAGGTGATGGCGATCAACCTCAAGAGCGCGTTCTTCGGCACGCAAATCGCAGCCAAGCAGATGATCAAGCAGCGTGGCGGCGGCCGCATCATCAATATCACTTCGGTACACGAGGACTGGCCGATGCCCGGCAATACGGCCTACTGCCTCGCCAAAGGCGGCATGCGCATGCTCACGCGCACCGCCGGTCTCGAACTCGCCAGCCACAAGATTCTAGTTGTTGGAGTCGGTCCTGGGGCAGTGGCAACGCCGTATCAATCTCAGCACAATGACCGATTCGGCTAAACTCGCGCAGCTCGATGCGGCCATACCGCTCGGGCGCATGGCGTGCCCGGAGGAGATTGCGAACGTCGTCGCTTTGCTAGCCGGTGACGGCGCGAGTTATGTGACAGCGACCACCGTCTTCGCGAACGGCGGGATCATGCATAGCAGCGTTGGTCTCTAATGGAGTTACCATGGACAAACGCTTCGACGTCATCATCGTTGGCAGCGGAGCCGGCGGTGGCACTCTTGCCAGATGCCTCGCACCTTCGGGAAAGAACATCCTGATCGTACGACGGACAAACGATTGAGGCAACGGAGGCAGAGCGCCCTCGGCCATTGGGAACGCTAGTGGCGGCCGCGGATCAGTTTCTCTTTTCGGGTTCTTGAGCGGCTCGGGGGTCGCCTCGCTGCGGTAGTGTTTCGCCGAGTCAGCTAAGCACGCGCATGAATTTGAAACCGCATACCGCGTCGCGGGCTTGAGGACGCGCTTTATCTTGTGCCGCAACCGGTGATAAGCTGTCTCCGGCTTTTTAGCCCGCGTCGTTCACGTCCACCACACCTAGATCAAATCGGAAGCAACCCTCAGCTGCGCCGCCTTGGACGCTATATCGCAGCGCTCGACCAGCTTGGGGTCCCCCTTGATGACTTCAAACTCCGTCTGTCCGCCCTCGGTCCAGAACCGGATGTCGAGTTTATGCTTGCCGATGCGCAGATCGTGCATCGTCAAATCCGGCAGCCAAGCCGGAAGCGACGGGTCGACATAGAGCTTATCGCGTGGGGCATCTGGGAGAAATCCCAATAGGGCCTGGGTCAGCATGAAGACGGAGCCCGCCGCCCATGCTTGGGGCACGTTCGCGCCCAAATACTGAACCGGGAAATTCGTCTCGGTACGTTCGGCCGCGGTGTAAAGTTCCGGCAGCTGATTGAGCAGGAAGTGGCTTGCCGCCACGCTCACGTCGTGCGCGACCTGCGCCGCCTCCGCGCTAAAGCCATAGAATTTGAACCCCATGGCGATGATGGCGTTGTCGTGCGGCCACACCGAGCCGGTCTGATAATTATACGGATTGAATGCCCGATGATCGGCGGACAGCGTGCGGATACCCCAGCCCGTCCACATGTCGCGTGCCATCAGACGGTCCACCACCTTCTTTGCACGCTCGCGGGGCACGATGCCGCACCAGAGGCAATGCCCGGGGTTGGATGCGACCGTCCGCACCTTGTTCTTGTTTCCATCGAGCGCGTAGACATAAAACCCCAATTCCTCATCCCAGAAGGCGTCGTTGAACCGCTCGAACAAAGCGGCAGCCTTGGCACGCAGCGCCTTCGCGCGGTCAGGCTTTCCGAGCGCCTCGAAAACCTCAGCCATGCGGACCCAGGCACTGTAGACGTAGCCCTGCAACTCGCACAGCGCCTTCGGCCCCTTCACCAGCGAGCCATCGGGATACA
>Ga0306920_100005631_pt1 | contig 16231 bp, 14 predicted proteins | sample flu12Cox44000170_FD_204666 | JGI IMG/M metagenome (GOLD analysis project Ga0306920, IMG submission 204666) | Lab enrichment of tropical soil microbial communities from Luquillo Experimental Forest, Puerto Rico - flux4day.12C.oxic.44.000.170 (v2)... | ecosystem: Environmental > Terrestrial >... | reverse complement strand
CCGGCCCTTAGCGCCGCCCTGTCGGACAAGGAGGCGCCGTTGAAGGTGCGCGAGGCGGCGGCCGATGCCCTGGGCCAACTGGGAGAGACAGCGGCAACCACCGCCGAGGCCCTCGCCAAGATCCTGCAATCCAAAACTGAGAAAGCGGAGCTGCGCCGGGCTGTTGCCGTCGCGCTCGGCAAGGTCGGCGCCAAGGCCAGCATCGCCTGGCCTGCCGCCAAGGTCGCTCTCACGGATTCTGACAATGCGCTGCGCTACCAGGCCATCCGCCTGGCCGGCGCTTTCGGCAAGGACGAGCGCACCGTCGTAACTGCCCTGGCGGATGTTGCGGCCAAGGATGACAACACCGAAAACCGCCTGGCCGCCATCCAGGAGTTGGGTCAGCTTGGGAACGTCGCCGCCGATGCCGTGCCGACCCTGACCCGGCTTGCCAGCGGTGATAGCCGGGCTTCCATCCGCGAAGCTGCTGAAGAAGCCCTGAAGAAAATCAAGGCCAGTGATCAGTAAAACAGATACCCACTAACCCGAATTGCACCATGGGTTCGGCTCGTCGGAATCCTTCGGACAACGAGCGTCCTATTTCCCGCCATGCCAGCAAAGGCAGCGGATGGGGCATGGGAGAATTTCTTTTCACGATCTTGGAGTCTGTCGTCGGCCTGGTGATCATTCTGAGCGTTCCTTTGTGGATTCCGTGGCTCATTTCGCCGACGCAATTGCGCGGGCCCATTATCACTCCCGTTCTGATAGGCATATCCCTGCTGCTGGCTGTTCTCTTTACCCCGCGTCTTCTGCGCAACATCGCCAAGATTCGGGAGAAATGGAACACCTCGGTCGATCTGTATGCTGATCGCCTGGTGGTCCGGCGCGGCCAGAAAAAGAAAGTTATTCCCTGGGAAGACGTGAGCCGAATGTATCATCGCATTGCCGATTGGACGATCAACCTCGTCCGCACCGTCCGGGTTTATGAGATCACCATCGAACTGGAGGATGGCGAGCGAATCGAGTTGGGCAACCACCTCAAGGAAACCGAAGTTCTGGCGGAAAACCTTCTGGAACTATCAGGCCCGATCCTCCTGGACAAGGCCATGAAACGCTTGCAAGCAGGCAAGACGGTTGATTTCGGCGACCGCATTCAAGCGAACCGGTCGGGATTGATTGTGGACGGCAAGCCGGTTTCCTGGAAAATAGTTGGTAAGGCGAGGATTCAAACGGGAAATCTATTCCTTGACGTGGGCCAACATCTGCCGTTCGAAATCGAAATCGGGAAAGTGGCCAATTACCACGTTCTCCAGGTGCTGCTAGAGAAACAAGCCGGAAATGTCAGAAAGCAGGTCTCCGTCGACGAGAGTTAATAAAACGATACGGAACGCTCGCCATGGGACAATTGCCATGTTTCTGAAAATGGCCAAACGCCTTCTCTTCGAAACCGACAAGCGCCTGTTATGGAAACTGGCCTGGAGCATGGGTTTTAAAGGCATGCTATCGGTCCAGAAGCACAAGGCCCGGCTCAGACGCGGGCAAGTGTTTCCGCCTTTCCTTTACGTGTCCATCATCAATAGTTGCAATTTACGCTGCCAGGGTTGCTGGGTGGACGTGGCCCACAAGCAAGAAATCATTCAGCCGGCGGCGTTTCACAAGCTGGTCGCCGAGGCCAGGGACATGGGAAACGTCTTTTTCGGCATCGTCGGCGGCGAGCCGTTCATGCACCCCAGGCTTTTCGACCTGCTCGAGCCGCATCCCGATTGTTATTTCCAGATCTTTACCAACGGCCAGTTCATCACGGCCGAAAAAGCCAAACGTCTGCGCCGGCTCGGCAACGTGACACCGCTCATCAGCGTCGAGGGCAATGAGATCGTCAGCGATCAGCGCCGCGGCCGCAGCGGCGTCTTTGGCAAAACCATGCAAGGCATCCGCAATTGCCTGGACAACAAGGTCTTCACTGGAGTCTGCTCCAGCCTGTGCCAGACCAACATCGATGACCTCCTGACCGAAGAATGGATCGACCGGCTCATCGACATGGGAGTGATGTACACCTGGTTTCACGTCTATCGCCCCATGGGCCCGGATGCCTGTCCCGAATTGTCTCTGACGCCCCAGCAGCAGTTGCGGGCCAGGCGATTCGTAGTGGAGATGCGGGCCAAGAAGCCGATCGTCATCATCGACGCCTATTTCGACGGCGAGGGCCAGGCCCTGTGTCCTGCCGCCACCGGCATGACCCACCACATCAATCCCTGGGGCGACATCGAGCCCTGCCCGATCGTGCAGTTCACCACCGAGTCGATCCATGCCGGCGAAGCGGATCAGCGCTCGCTCAAGGACAAATTCCTGCAATCGGAGTTCCTGGCCGATTTCCGCAAACTGGCCCAGTCTACAACGCGTGGTTGCATTGTCCTGGAACGCCCGGACCTGTTGAAAAAATTGGTCGAAAAGCACGACGCCCGAGATGCAACCGCCCGCGGCACCGCCCTGGCCGAGCTGGAAGCCATGACCGTTCGCCCATCACAGTTTAACCCCGGACAGGAAATTCCGGAGAAGAACTGGTTCTACCGCTTCGCCAAGCGGCACTGGTTCAACGATTTCGGCGTTTATCGCGGACAGAACCATGCCAGGGAATCGGCGCCGGCAATCCTTGCTTCGCGAAATAAGCCAACATCCCCGTGCTTGCCGGAGCCAACGGGGAATCATGGCGTCGTTGACGGCTCCGGTCTTAACAAGCAACTGGATAATCCTCATGAGCGTTGATTGGATAAGCGCGTTAAAAGCTGTAATGGAACGAGTGGAACGCATTGCCTCGGATTACGGCGCGCTGCGTTCGGATTTGCGGGCGCTGGCGCAGGCAATCCTGCAAGCAACTGAGGAGCCGCCCGCAGCGGTCCAGGACGGCCAAGCCGTGGTTCAAGAATCGGAGATAGCCGCGCCCATGGATTCGGCCCTTCCTCTAGTGCAAGAAGATGAAAAAATAGTTGCCGAGGCGGCGCCGCCTGCTGCAGAAGGTCAAAGTACTACGGTGGCCGAAGTTCCAGTAGCGCCCCCAGCGACGGTGGTTGCGGAATCCAAGCCCAACGGCAGCATCGTTCTTAGCGCCTTGCCCGGGCCGCCGCCTCCGCCGCCGGCCGCGCCCGCGCCGGCCGGCCCCGCTTTCTTTGAGTCGCGGCAGCGCATTCCCATGGCCCCCTGGGCGCCGACCACCGATGCCGATCTGCCCGATGTAGAAGCCCGCTGCCGTCTCAAGGCCGAGGCGGTCCGCTGGACCATGTCGCGCCAGCACCTGCTCCGCGAAGGGGCCAAGCGCCAGGACATTGAGCCGCGCGATCAGGAAATCATCAAGCAGGCCAAGCAATTGCCCGATTGCTTTTTGTGGATGATTTATGTGCCGGAATCCTCCCCGACCAAACTGGTTTCCCAGGGACACCTGGCCGGCTGCTTCGACACGGTGGCCAATGCCGTTGCTCTCATGCGCGAAATTATTGTGGACCTGGACGGCACCAACGAGGTCTTCGAGCGCGCCCTGAACGTGCTCGCCGAAGCCCAGTCGGCGTTGCGCTCCGCCATCGATACCGTGCCTAACGGGCCGGCGTTCGATCCGGACCAGAAAAAGATTTACGATTGGCTCCGGGCCACCGCAGGCCAGAAGCAGATTTTCATTTCCCGCTTCATGCGCGGCGAAGATCGAGCCGATCCCAGCCGCTGGGAGAGCATGCTCACCCGCATTGAAAATCTACGTGAAGACCATCAGCAGCTCCGCAAGCGCGATAAGCAGCGCAAAAAACTGCTGAAAAAAGCACAGTGGGAGCTGAAGGCGGTGACCACTGCGTCGGAGGAGGACAAGACCCCTCACTGGCGGAATTTTGCCACCGCCGTGGATGCCCTGGTGCAAGACGGCATGCCCGCCAGCAACCGCGACCTCCGCGAACTGATCCTGCCGGTTTTCGAGGAGGTTCCCGATCTGGAAGACCTGCCCGGTGGTTTCCGGCTGGTGCTTCGCGAAATCGACCGCTTCCTGAGCGCCCGGCAGATCGAACCGGAAGAACCCAGCGAGCGCGAGTTGGCCCCCGAAGTCATAGAAGCGGCCAGTCTGTTGCAGGGACAAAGCATCGTCCTCATCGGCGGCAATCATCGCCCCAAGGCCAAGGAGGCCCTCAAGAAAAACCTGGGCCTCAAGGAGTTGTACTGGGTGCAGATTGATGAATACCAGTCGCTGGACACTTTCGAGCCCTACATCGCCCAGCCGGACGTGGCCGTGGTCCTTCTCGCCATTCGCTGGTCACGACATTCATTCGGGGAGGCCCAGCGCTATTGCGAGCGCTACGCCAAACCGCTGGTGCGCCTGCCGGCCGGCTACAATTCCAACCAGGTTGCCGCCCAGATCCTGGCCCAATGCAGCGACCGGCTGGCGGCGAAATCAGCGGCCGCTGCGACGAACGGTGGTCAGGCGGAATAGCTGTGCAGCCACAACCAGGTTTGGTGCATAGAAATGGCTTTTTCACCTAAGCCGTGCAATAAGAATGAGTTATGAAAACAGACATAACTCTTTATTCGGTAAGTAGTTAACTGGATTCGCTGCACGGATCGGTCACAAATGCAGAGAATTAAGTTGATAAACATAGTGATGATTATGCCGTAAGTGTTTGGCAAGAAAACGATTATGGATTTTGGCAGTCTACCTCAAAAAATGCTGTGCACGCTGCATGCTCATATGCAGTGAATAGAAATTGACGAGCCGATTTATCCTTTTCCTCTGCGCTGCCTTTGGGCTCATATTGACACCAGCCTTGGGGAATCGTACAAGCCGCCCGGGTTTACATGTTTTTCCAGGGTGGCCCATGAAGGCATTACGATTCGCACTGGTGTTAGGATTGTTGTCCGGCTGCGCCGATTTCGACGAGTATGTTGTCGAGCCGGGATTCTACGGTGGCGGCGAGTATTACGAAGCCCAAGAAGGAAGTTGCCGGCAAGTCGCCCCGTCGAGCCAGTTCGCCCCGCTCACACCGGTTCCGATTTCGCCAACAGGACCGGCGTCAGCTCTCCAGCCGGCCAGCCATCAGACTCAGGAGCCACCTTTCTAATTCGCAGCAACTCATGGGGCGGCTTTCGTCTTCGTTCGCTCCTGCAAGGCGGCGACGCCCGTCCAGAAACGTCGCCATGCCGCTTGTTCCTCGGCGGACAGTTCGGCCAGTCCCGACTCGTCGTGGACACTGGCCAAGTCCTTGTCGCTTTCCCAGTGTTGCAAGGTTTTGGCCAGTGTGGCGATCTTGCCTGGGTTCATTTCCAACCACATCGTCCAGGCCGCCAGATCGGCGGTGAGCCAATCCAGGGCTTGCTTACGTAAGCGCCGCCGCTCCGTTTCCTCAAACTCCTTCGCGTCCTTGCCCAGGCCTGTTGCAGCACGGGCGGCAGCGCAGGCGGCGTTGTAGCGACGATTGGCCAAGAAATCGTCAGCCAGTTTTGGCTCGCTAGCAAAGGCCTCTGCGTAGAAACGCGCCGCGGTGGCAAAGAACTCCTTGCGGGTAACGCAAAATTCTGCCAGGGCCAACTGGCCGCGCGCCCCTCCCGGTGACTCCTTACCACGCAACACCGCCGCCAACTTTTGGTCCTGCGCAATCCATTGCTGGGTCTCCCACACCCAAAAAGCCGAAGAGTAGGACCAGCCCTTTTCGCGCAAACCCAGCTTGTGGCCACGCTGAAAAGCCGGCAGGGCCTCTTTGAACTTCCCTTGCTGACGCAGGGCATGTCCGAGGTTGCACCAGGCCATGGCGTGATCGGGATTGATCTTGATGGCTTTGTTGAAACAACGAATCGCCTCGTCCAGTTCATTGCGCTCACGGAGAACGGCGCCAAGATTATTGAGGGCGGCTGCGTTTTGCGGGTCGAGTTTGACGGCGGTGCGGAAGCATTTGATGGCCTCGTCCAGGTCTCGCTGTTCGTGCAACAGTGCGCCAAGGTTCAGGCGGTACAGGGGATAGTCGGGGTCGGTCTTGATGGCATTACGGTAGCAGGCGATTGCGTCCTTCTTCTTCTTCTTCTGCTTGCCGAGAAGGAGAGCGAGGTTGTTGTTCGCTCCCCGGTGCTTGGCGTCCAGCTCAATGGCCTTGCGGTAGCAGGCGATGGCTTCATCCAGTTGCCCGTCGGCTTGCTGGATCACCCCAAGGTTGTAACTGGCCACGGCGGCTTCTGGGCGTGTGCCCAGGGCCGCGCGGAAGGCGCCGGCCTGTTCCGCGCGATTTTGGCTGGAAAGTCCCAGCTCAAAGTACAGCCAGAAATCGCGCGGATGCTGGACCAGGGCGCGGCGATACAGTCCGCAGGCGTCCCCGCCGGCCGTGTGGAAACAACGCCCCAGGGCTGCCAACAGTTGTGGAGATTGCTGGGCACAATCGACCTGGGCGGCCAGGGCCTTCAGTTTGGCCTGATTACGCCACACCTCGACCTGACGGAAACGGTCGCGCCAGGGATCGGGATCAGCCGAACGAGCAATATCCAGCAAACGGGCCCGCACCTTCTGGTCGTCGACCGCAAGGGCCCAAAAGTCCAGGCCGGCTAGCAGGGCGAGCCGAATCGGCGACTGGCGGATGCGCGCGGCAACATCAGCTGGTTTGCCTTCCAAGACATCGTAACCGGCACGCGAGAACACCTGAGCCAGTTTGGGCGCGGCAAGCCGAAGCAGTATTGTCCCATCACCCAGGCTGGACGATTCCAGCCGGATTCGGTCCAGGTCAACAGCCACGCGCCGATGCTTCTCGTCGGCCTGCAATTGTTCCGCGCGGGCCGCCAGGCGGGCGGTCAATTTGGGTGCGAGCATCTCTTGCCCTCCTGCCGCCAGCACCTCCGCGCGCTTGTGTGCCGACTGGGCCGACTCCAGTATCCGTTGCCACTCTTTCGGGTCGCTGAGGAGCTCGGCGGCCTGGCGGGTATTTTGCAACCGTTCATGCAGCTCCTGCCTTTGACGCTCGGCTTCGTCCAGTGCATTGCCAATCTCTCTCTCCAAATAGGTTCTGCGCACGGTGGATTCGGTTGCTTGCCTGGCCCGATCGCCCAGATACCACAGGCCCACTCCGCCGCCCCCAATCACGAGTATGACCACCGCCATGGCCAGGCTAACGGCCAGACGGCGTCGCTTGCGTTCCTCCCGGGCCCGGATTTCTGCAGCAGCATGCTCGACTCGTTCCTGTTCCAGCCGTTCCTGGACGGAGGCCAGATAGGCGCTGACTCGGTCCGCTACCATGCCAGCATGAGACGGACGTTTCGCCGTGTCCACCTCCAAACATTCCTTGCATAACTCAATGAGGTTCCCGTCCGCCTCACAGGCATCGAGGCGTTGATACGTTTCCGCCAGGTCGGCCTGTGCCGCGCGATGGAAAACCGATTGCCCGAGAACTTCCTGATAGGGCGGAGCGCCCGTCAACAGGACGCACAGGATCGCCCCTAGCCCGAATACATCCGCTCGTTCATCCAGCACTTCGATGGCCCCACGGGCTTGCTCGGGCGACATGAAGGCGGGCGTCCCCATTACCTGGCCGGCCTGGGTCAGACGATCGGAGGGAGGTCGGGGCCCAATTTGCAGGGCGGTAGCTTGAGTTTCCTGTCCAGAGCCCGGTTTCCCTGGGCTGATTTCGGTATCCGCGGCGGAGGGCAATGTGGCAGGTTCCACGGCAGCGAGAGTGGCCCCGGCACCAACTGAATCGCCAGCACCCAGGCGCCGGGCCAATCCCCAATCCATCACCTGAACTTCTCCAAAGGCGCCAACCATGACGTTGGATGGTTTCAGGTCGCGGTGGATCACTCCCTGGGAATGGGCGTAGGCTAGCGTTTGCACGATTTGTTCGAAGATCTTGAGAAAGCGCGGCAAGTCGGCATGCGGGGTGGGCCGTTCGGCCAGGAGGTCGGACACGGTGCGGCCCTCGATCAGCTTCATGCTGAAGAAGGGGCGACCATCAGCGAGACGGCCGATCTGATGAACCGGCGGAATTCCCGGATGCTGCAACTGCCCTGTGATGCGCGCTTCTTCAAGGAAACGCCGTTCCTCCTCTCCTACGGCCAGCCGTCGCCGCAACAGGATTTTGAGCGCCAACGGACGATCGAAACTCCGATCCACCGCGCGCAGCACCACCCCCATTCCGCCACGTGCAATCTCCCCCACGACTCGATAGCGATCGCCCGCCCACTCAACTTGCTTCGGCACATCCTCGTTTCCGGACGCCGTGAGGGGCCGGATTAGCTCCCTTGTCAGAGCATCTTCTCGGGCATGTCCTTGTTCGGAGCTACTCATGGCTCTGTCTCTCCAGGTGCAATTGGCTCGGGTTTTCGTGATGTGGCCTTACCACATCCGCCACCATGGCTTGGGCCGCCCTTTTTCGATCGGAACTTTCCCATGGGGCGTGAGTCGGTCAATGGCCTCCCATAATTCTAAGAACCCAACTGCGGCCGGATGATGCTCGAATTCCGCCATATAATGTAGATCGTTAATTGCTACCTCTCTGGCTTGGCCTGCCAGGCGAACTATTGCGCAATAGCTTGCGCGATCGGTCGAAGCAGAGGTGTAAAATTCCTTGAAGTTCTTGAAGCCGATTCGCTCGATGATTTCCCACAGCTTTGCAAAATCCACGCGGGAAAGTCGGATCTTGTAGCGAAGGACCTCATTTTTCTGTGGGTCTTCGCAGTCGATAACAATTACTTCCTGGCGAAGATAACGATTGCTATCGATGAACACCCGCCAATAGGTAGGATCAATGCTGAGCCCGGGGCTGAAACCAGCCGCGATGACGTCGCTTTTTGCCAGCAATTCCACGGCTATTTCCCCAGCGGACTTGGAATTCCAAGTTGTTTGCAAATCTCGCGCACCAGGAAAGGATCAATTTCCGGATGGCGGGGAACCGTGCTCCAGCTGCGGTTCGCGGGATTGAAAATCCGGGTATGCTTGGCTCCTTCTGTGATCACGCATCCCATTTTCCAAGGTATTTCAAAAGTCTTCGCCGCTTCAATTTTTTACCCCGGCTGGGACATGAATTTGCAACGGAATAACTTCCTGAAATACGGCCTTTCTGTCCCTGGCACGAGGTTTGGGCAAAGGCAACGGCTCCCCTTCTTCAAGGAGAGTTTCCGCCAGGCAGCGCAAGGCGTCGCGAATCATGCGGCGGGCGGAATTCAGGGTTCGGCCCTGGCTCAAGGCGCCCGGAAAATCCAGGACCTTGGCCACAATCCAATCCGATTCCCCCTGGTAAAACGCAGCGTGATATTGCAACATCGCTGAATACCTGTGCCGGAATTGCGAACCCAATTACTCAGGGATTATACCATGTGAGTGAAGGTCATTCCTTCATTTCTTCCATGCGTCCCGAGAACATCCCCAGGTAGCTGGTATAGCGGCGGTCGTTGATTTGCCGGCGGAGAACGGCAGCCTTGATGGCGCAGCGGTCTTCATGCGTGTGCGTGCAGTCGGGATAGCCGCACAGGTGAACATACGGGCGAAACTCGGGGAAGAAGCCTTCCAGCTCTTCGGGCAAGATGTCCCAGAGCCGGAATTGCCGGATGCCCGGAGTATCGACGACCCAGCCGCCGAAATCCAGACGCAAGAGCTCCGCGGTGGTGGTGGTGTGTTTGCCTTTTTGCGTGGCTTCGCTGACTTCGCGGACCTGCAAGCCCAGGCCGGGTTGGATGGTATTGAGCAGCGACGATTTGCCCACGCCGCTCTGGCCGGAGAATACCGTCTGCCGGCCCTTCAGCCGTCTTCGCAAACGCTCGATGCCCATCCCGGTCGTGGCACTGGTCAAAAAGGTTGGTATGCCGAGCTGGCTGTAAAGACCCACGATCGGCTGGCACGTTGCCGGTTCGACCAGGTCGGCCTTGTTCAGGCACAGAACCGGAGCAATGCCGCCCTGCTCGGCGCTGACCAGATACCGATCGATGAGGTGTGGCTTGAGGTCCGGCTCCACCAGCGACATGACGATGACTAGCTGATCGACATTCGCCACCAGGACGTGCTCCCGTCCCTTGGAAGCGCGCGTGAGTAGTCCATGGCGCGGCTCGACGCGCTCGATGAAGCCGTCGTCATTGGCGGCAGGACGAATCCAGACGCGATCGCCGGTGGCCACCACGTTGCGCTCATCGCTGGCCAGGGTTTTGAGCAGCCGGCGGACGGCGCAACGGAATTGCCGGCCGTCTTCCGTCTCCACCACGCTCGCCAGTCCATGCACGCGCAGCACTCGGCCAAAGAGACAGGCAGAAACATCCACGGCAGGCATTTCGGTCTGAGCGGGAGCGGTCTGCCGTACATCCTCCTGAATGATGGTCCGCTTGCGCGACAGGTCCCCCTTGGCTCGCACCCGTTCCTGGCCGGGTGTGCCGTCGTCTTCATAACCGTGCTGCTGGAAGCCGCGCGTCCAGTCCCGCTGTCGCGGCGGCTTGGAGCGGTTCTTGCGCAGGTCCACGCGGACTTTTTTCTTCTTGGACATTTCTTGACTGTACCAACCCAGGCGGGAGCAAGAAATAGAAAAATGGAGAGAGTCCTATCTGTGCATCCCGGAGCCGATGACGAGCGCGAAACAATAAATCAACACACGGACCATTTGACATTACTCCTCCGGCATCGGACAATGCTCCCCAATGCAGCCGCCGGCCTCACCATACATGAATCCCACACAGGTCCGTTTCGGCGTGCTGGCGTTCATCAGCAGCCTGTCTATATTGACCTACCTCGATCGCGTGTGCATTAGCCGGGTGCAGGACAATATCAAAGGGGACCTGGGTTTTTCCGACGCCGGCATGGGCTGGGTGTTCGGGGCCTTTGCCCTGGGTTACGGCCTGTTCGAGGTGCCTGGCGGCTGGATGGGCGATGTCTGGGGCGCCCGACGGGTGCTGACGCGCATCGTTTTGTGGTGGTCGCTGTTCACCGCCCTTACCGGCGCCATCGGCTGGCTAAGCGGAGCGAGCGACTATTACCTGAATATCCTCTGGTGGAACCTGCCGGTCCTCCTGGTACTCATGGTGCTGGTCCGGTTCCTGTTCGGTTGCGGCGAGGCCGGAGCCTATCCAAACATGGCCCGCATCGTTGGCCGCTGGTTTCCCTTTAAGGAGCGCGGCCTGGCTCAGGGCGTCATCTGGACTTTCGCCCGTCTCGGCGGGGCCATGGCCCCGATCGTCATTGGCCGGCTCACTTTCTTTCTCGGCTGGCAACAAGCCTTTTTGGTTTTGGGATTTCTCGGCCTGGTCTGGTGTATCTTCTTTTTTGTCTGGTTCCGTGACCGTCCTGAAGATATGCCCTCCTGCAATGTGGCAGAACGCGCCTTGATCCGCGGACATCTCGAAAGGTCTGCACCCATACCTGCCCATGAAGCCGAAGGCATCACTGTTCGCGGCCGGTTTTCTCCCATCCCCAATGTGCTTGATTCCGATCATCATGAGCACAAGCATACGGGGGCGCCGTGGCGGCAAATCTTAACGAGCCCCAATATGTGGGCGCTGTGCATCTGCGGCATCTTCGTCAACCTGGCCTGGTATTTCATTCCCACCTGGCAGCCACGCTTTTTCAAAGATCAATTCCAGATGTCGATGGAGGCATCGGAAATTCTCACCGGTTTGCCATTTCTTTTTGGGGCGGCCGGCGCGTTTCTGGGCGGCTTCATTTCGGATCGACTGATCCGCATGACCGGCAGCCGCCGCTGGGGTCGAAGCCTGGTCGGCCTGGTCGGCTTCGGCGGCGCCGGCGTCTGCCTGCATACCATTGGCCTAGTGGACCAGGCCTGGCAAGCCGTGACCCTCTTGTGCCTGTTCACGTTCATCAACGACCTGGCGGTACCGGTGATCTGGGCCGCCGCCACCGACATCGGCGGCCGTTATGCCGGCACCGTCTCCGGCACTATGAACATGGCCGGCTGCATCGGCGCCGCCCTCAGCCCCATCCTGACCGGCATCATCCTCGGCGACGGTTCCACGGCCGAAAATCCCTGGCCCGGCATCTTCGCCCTCTACTCCGCCGCCGGCATTATCTCCGGATTGGCGTGGCTGTTCATCGATGCGAGCAAGCCGATTGTGCGGAAGGAAATTGGTGGGAAGCAATAGAAGCCCAAGAGAACATTGGACCGATTCACGTTTCGCGCTCGGAGAATGCAATCGTAGAGATGGTTATTTTTCACTGTTTCGCCACAAAGGCGCCGGGCCAGGCCGGTGACAATCCAAGTTCCCTCCTATAAGATGAATTCATGGATCGCTTCACCCACGTTGAAGAATTGAAGCGCGAATGGACCGATCAGTTTGTCCGGGTCAATGTCGAGCGGCCGGAGCTGAAGCGGTTTGCGGGTAGCATCGGTCGCGTCGTCACGGTCAATTGCAGCGGCCGGGCCCTGATCGATTTTGCCGACGGCGCCTGGTACGATATCACCGCCTCCAGCGAGTTCTTGACCAAGGTCGATCCGGCCGAGGCCAAGGACACGTACGATGCCACGATCAACAGCGCCCAGCCCCATCCGGAAAAGCAAAGCTAGATGATCCTCCTCATCGATAACTATGACTCCTTCACTTACAACCTGGTCCAGCGGCTGGGCGAGCTGGATGCCGGCGTTGAAGTCCAGGTCTATCGCAATGATAAGATCACTGCGGACCAGGTCGCCGAGCTGAAACCGACGCACATCATTGTCAGCCCTGGGCCGTGCACGCCGCGCGAGGCTGGAGTTTCCAACGAGGTCATTCGCCGATTTGCTCCCACGGTTCCGATCCTGGGAGTATGCCTGGGTCATCAGTGCATCGGTCATGTTTTCGGCGGTGAGGTGATCCGCAATTATCGCATCATGCACGGCAAGACCTCGCCGATCCACCACGATGGCCTGGGAGTCTTCCGCGGCCTGTCCAATCCCTTTGAAGCCACCCGCTACCACAGCCTGGTCATCAAGAAGGAGAGCTTCACCAATCCGGATTTCCTGATCACTGCCTGGACGGAAGAAGGCGAGATCATGGGCGTGCGCCATCGCACCTGGCCCTTGCACGGCGTGCAATTTCATCCCGAAAGCTTTCTGACGGCGGAAGGACCGGGGCTCTTGCAGAATTTCGTGAACCTGGCATGAAATCATGGATGAATCTCCAAGCACTTCGACCCGTCCCGGCCGTTTCCGTTCTCTGGGCCGGGCGCTGGCTCATCGCAATTATCGCCTCTTCTTCGCCGGCCAGTTCGTTTCCATGATCGGCACCTGGATGACGCGAACCGCTTCGAGCTGGCTTGTCTTTCGACTGAGCCCGCCGGAATTGCAGGCGGCTTTGCTCGGCATCGTCGGCTTTGCCAGCCAGATCCCCGCGTTTTTCCTGGCACCGCTGGCCGGCGTTCTGGTCGATCGCTGGAACCGCCATCGCTTGCTGGTGGTTACCCAGGCGCTATCGCTGATTCAATCCGCCCTTTTGGCCGCGTTGGCTTTCAGCGCCGAGCCCGGATTGGTGACCATCCTGATCCTCATTGTGCTCAATGTGTGCCAGGGACTGATCAACGCCTTCGATATGCCCGCGCGCCAGGCCTTCATGGTGGAAATGATCGACAGGAAGGAGGACCTGGCCAACGCCATTGCCCTCAATTCTTCGCTGGTGAACGGCGCCCGCCTGGTAGGCCCGGCCATAGCCGGAGTGCTCATTTTCCTCACCAGCGAAGGCTGGTGCTTTGTGATCGATGCACTCAGTTACCTCGCCGTCATCGCGGCCTTGCTGGCTATGCGCATCGCGGCCCGGCCCAGGGAAATTCAGCATGCACCGGTCTGGCACGGCCTTGTGGAAGGCTTTCGCTATGCTTTTGGCTTTGCACCGATCCGGGCAATCTTGGTCCTTCTCGCTCTGGTGAGTTTCATGGGCATGCCGTACTCGGTGCTGATGCCGATCTTTGCCAAGGATTTGGGCGGAGGGTCCGAGACCATGGGATTTCTGCTGGCTGCCTCGGGATTGGGCGCCCTTGCCGGCGCTCTCCATCTGGCTGCCCGCAAGACGGTCCTGGGTCTGGGACGAACCATCGTCCTGGCCACCGCCGCCTTCGGCCTTTCCTTGATCGGCTTTGCCGTGTCCGAAAAGCTGTGGTTGTCTCTGCTGCTATTGCTGGTGGCCGGCTTCGGCATGATGGTAGAGATGGCCGCCAGCAACACCATCCTGCAAACCATCGTGGATGAAAGCAAGCGTGGCCGCGTGATGAGCTTTTATACCATGGCTTTTCTGGGCATAGCGCCTCTGGGCAGTCTTTTTGCCGGCGCCCTGGCGAGTGCCATTGATGCCCGCACCACGGTCATGATCGGCGGCGGGGCCTGCATTCTCGGCGCCATTCTTTTTGCCGTCAAACTGCCCCAGATCCGTGCCCTGGTCCGGCCCATTTATGTGCAGATGGGAATCCTGCCGCAAGTCGCCAGCGGCTTGCAGACGGCTACGACAACCGAGGAATGAAGAACCCCGGAAATGGTTCCGCCAAGGTCCCGCCAAGAGGGGAGGTTCCGCCAACCCCCTGGCGGAACCTCCCATTTGACGTTGCTCCTAGGCAAATCTCAACTTACGACAACGAAGATCGAGGTTCCGCCAAAAGTTGGGGGACACCCCCCTGGCTACGTTCCTTCCGCCATTGCCGGGCATTCCGGGCCCTTTGGCTGCGGCCTGGTCCAAACCACAATTCCCAACAGGATGCCGGCAATCAGAACCAGGATGCTGATGTTCTGCGACAGGGTCATGTGTGTTTGAATGCCAAAAATGCTCACCGGGTCTGTATCGGTCCGCAGCATTTCGTTCAGGAAACGGTGTACCGAATAGGCGAGCATGAAGATGACCATGAGGCTGCCGTCGTGGCGCTTGAATGGATAATAGGCGAGCAACAGGAAGGCCAGCAGGACCATGCTGACCGATTCGTAAACCTGCGTGGGATGCAGGCCGATGGTGGTGGGGCTGAACAGGATTTCCTTTTCTTTTTCCTGGGGATCCGAAGGGTGGATCAGAAGGAGCAGATCGTTTTTCCCGCGTGGCCAATACTTGCCGTGCAGGTAATCGTCGATGTCGCGGTTTGTGGCAACTTCCTTGTCGTTGACTTGCAGGATGACATCGTCGGGGTGGAGGCCGGCTCGGTCGGCGGCGGAATCCGGTTCAACGGCGCCGACGGTTCGTGGCCGTTTGGCGTCCAGCGTGAAGCCGGCGTCGGTTTGGTAGCCGCGCCGGGTCATTTCATAGCGCGGCGGGGCCGACAGGGGAAAACCAACAGCGGGACAGTCCGCACAAGCCACATTGCCGTAGCAGCAACCATTGAGCAGGCAGCCGACCCGCCCCAGAGCCAAACCCAAAGCGGCGCAGGGAGCGATGACGTCGGCCATCTTCCAGCTGGAAATGTGGTATTTGCGTAAGGACACAAAATAGGCAACGAAATAACCGACCGCCCCGCCGATGGCGCCGCCATAAAACACCAGCCCCCCTTCCCAGATCTTGACAAATTTGCCCAGGGAAAAATCCTCATTTCGGTCCTGAATCATGAAGGTAATGCGGCCGCCGATGATGCCGAAAATAAAAATCCAGATGGCCAGGTCCTGGATGTGCCTGGGATCAATGCCTTCGCGCAGTCCGAGCCGGGCGGCCAGCAAAACGCAAGACACAAAGGCCACAAACAGCATGGCGCCGTAGCCGTAGATGGGAATGGAATCCGTGAAGGAAATCCACTTCAAAACAGAGGGCAGCAGCAATAAAGCCACCACCACATAGGAGATGGCAAAGAAGAGTTTGGGAAAATGCCGCCAGCGGCCCAGGGCAATCGCCAGCACCAGCACCAGGGGGCCGATGAACACGGGTATGTCCGGCAAACTATCGGCAATGTCTTTAACGGGAATGCGAAACAAGACCTGTTGCATGAAAGATCCTTTTCTGGCGAGCCGTTGTCCTCGCTTGTAAAGATAGCGAGTCGGGGAAAATCACACAATGGCAGCCCGGGGTTGGAGAGCACGAAAAACCGCTGCGCCGTCTTTCTCTCCTTGATTTGCTGTGTGTCTTTCTTCGATCTTTCAAAAGAAGGAAGAATGACACACGCATAAATTATTGTTAGTTCAAGAACCACACGGCTGGCGTGCTGTATCTGTGTCCGTCGCAAATCAATAATTCAACCCCGGCACCGCGACTCCTTTTTCCTCCGCGCAGCGGATGGCTTCTTCATAACCGGCATCCACGTGCCGCAAAACGCCAAGGCCGGGATCGCTGGTAAGAACCAGTTGCAAGCGGCGCTGGGCTTCGGGGCTGCCGTCGGCGACGACGACCA
>Ga0306920_100005630_pt1 | contig 16231 bp, 13 predicted proteins | sample flu12Cox44000170_FD_204666 | JGI IMG/M metagenome (GOLD analysis project Ga0306920, IMG submission 204666) | Lab enrichment of tropical soil microbial communities from Luquillo Experimental Forest, Puerto Rico - flux4day.12C.oxic.44.000.170 (v2)... | ecosystem: Environmental > Terrestrial >... | reverse complement strand
TGGTCCAAAAGAACGGGTTCCGCGAGGACATCGGCACGGACCTCAACCAGCCCGCCGACGTGACCGCCGACAAGGACGGGAAGGGGTTCGTCTACATCGCCGACGCGGGCGACAACCGGGTGCTGCGGCTTCGCGGGTACTACCCGTTCACCGTCGGCAGCCACACCTTCAACCTCGCGCTCGCCGACGGACCCGTCTTCGGCCAGACCACCATCGGGAGCGGGCTGAAGGACCCGCAGTCCGTCTCGGTCAACGGGGTCGGCGACGTGATCGTGGCCGACACCGGGAACAACCGCGTCGTCGAGATCTCACGCAAGACCGGCAAGCAGCGCACGCTGCTCGCCAACCTGCAGGGCCCGCTTGCGGTCCTCGCCGACCCCTTCTTCACGGCGACCGTCTACGTCGCCGACACGGGCGCGGGCACCGTCGTGGAGATCCCGCCGAAGGGCAAGCCGTTCAACCTGCTCACCGGGCTCGACCAGCCCGCCGGCCTCGCCGAGGACCCGTGGGGCAACCTCTACGTCGCAGAGATGGGCAGCGGGACGGTCATCGAGGTGCCCGGACAGGGCACCGGCCAGCTGCGCGTGCTCGTGACCGGCCTCGACCACCCGCGCGGGCTCTCCGTGGACGCGCTCGGGAACCTCTTCATCTCGGACACGAACGGCGGCCAGATCAAGCTCAACATGCACCGCCGCCGCCACGACCTCGTGACCCACGGGATGCCCGACCCCGTCGCGGTCGCCATCGCGCCGTCGGGCACCGTCTACGCCGTCGACGGCTCCCCGGGGCTGCTCCAGTCGTGGTCGGACGGGTCCCTCTCGACGCTCGCCTCCGGCCTCGACCACCCTGTCGCGGTGGCGGCGGCCCTCGACGGCCAGGCGTGGGTGGCGCTCCGCGACGGCCGGGTGCTGCTCGTCCGGCCGGACGGGACGAGCTCGGTGGTCACGAGCCTCGGGACCCCGCCGGGCCAGATCTACGCCGACCCCGGGCTCCCGGGCGACGTGCTCGTCCCCGAGCCCGCGCTCCACCAGGTCGTGGACGTCTCGCCGACCGGGCGGGTCACCGTCCGTGAGGCGAACCTGCGGCGCCGGCCGGTCGCCGTCGCCGCAGACGAGTTCGGGGACGTCGTCGTCGGGCTCGTGAACGGCGACGTCGAGGAGTTCTACGTGGGGCAGCCGCACCCGGTCCGGCTCTTCAACCTGCGGGGGATCGCAGCGATCGCCATGGACCGGCTCGGGAACAGCTACACCGGCTCGCACCGCTACCGGACGGTGGTCATGCACGTGGCGGCCACGGGCCGAAGCGTGGTCGCCAACCGCAACTTCCGCTCGCTCACGGGGCTCACGTCCTCGGCGAACGGCGTGCTCTGGATCGTCGACAAGGCCTCGATCGGGATGTGGAAGGTGGTCCCCACCGCGATGTTCACGAACCTCTAGCGCTCGAGCGCCTCCCGGATCGCAGCCGCACGAGGCTCGCGGACGTACCCCGCCTCGACGAAGTACCGCGCGGCGTCGCGCAGCGAGTCGGCGGCGGGCCGGGACGTGTACCCGAGCTCCTCGCGCGCCCGGGAGTCGTCGAAGCGCATCTGGGTCGCCGCCATCTGCGCCCCCTCGAGCGGGACGTGCGGCTCGCGGCGCAGCAGCCCCGCCTCGACGGCGTCGCTCACCCTGGCCGCGGCGATGGACACGGCGGACGGGACGCGCAGCGTCGGCGCCCTGAGGGAGGTCGCCGCGGCGAGCGACGCCAGCAGCTCGCGCATCGTCACGTTCTCGCCACCGAGCACGTAGCTCGCGCCCTGTCGCCCGCGCTCGAGCGCGAGGAGGTGTCCGGCGGCGAGGTCGTCCACGTGCACGACGTTGAACGAGGTGTCGACGTACCCCGGCATCTGCCCGTTGAGGAAGTCGACGATGACCTTGCCGGTCGGCGTTGGCCGGCGGTCGAGCGGGCCGACGGGGAACGTCGGCTGGGTGAGCACGACCGGGGCGCCCTGGGCGGCGAGGCGGAGGACCTCGTGCTCCGCCACGTACTTCGAGCGCTTGTAGTTCCCGAAGAGGTGCTCGACGTGGGCGTAGTCGTCCTCGTTGGCGCTGCCGCCGTCGGCGGTGCGCTGGAGCCCGATCGTCGCGACGGTGGAGGTGTAGCAGACGCGCTCGACGCCGGCGCGCCAGGCGGCCCGGACCACCTCGCGGCTCCCCTCGACGTTCGTGCGGTAGTAGTGCGACGGGTCCTTCGGCCAGAACGCGTAGCGCGCGGCGGTGTGGACGCAGAACCGGGCGCAACGGAGCGGCGCGTCGAGCGCGCCGCGCTCGGCGACGTCGGCGGTGACGACGCTCTCCACCCCCTTCAGCACCGGATCGGCCGGGTCCGCCCCGGGCTCGATGACCGCGGTGACCGCGGCGCCCCGCTCGAGGAGGGCGCGCGTGATCGCCGAGCCGATGAACCCGGCGGCGCCCGTGACGACGACCGGGTCACCCTGCTCGATCGTCACCACGCGCGAGAGACAGGACGACGGTGCGCGCGCCGCATGGCGCCCCGCGCCATCTGGGAGGTCGTCTCGATGAGGAGGCCGCCCGCGCGGTGCGCGTCGCGGAGGACGCCGTCGAACGCCGAGACGACGAGGTCGACCTCGTCCTCCCCGACGGTGAGCGGCGGGAGCAGCTTGATCACGTTCACGCCGTCCGCCGCGACCTGGGTGAGGAGCCGGTGGCGCTGGAAGAGGGGCAGGACCACCGTCTGGGCGAAGAACGCGGGACGGATCCGCTCGGTCACCCGCCACCACCGCCGGAGCCGGCGCGACTCGGGCTCGCCGAACTCGATCCCGATCATCTGGCCCTTGCCGCGCACCTCGTGGAGCAGCTCGTAGCGCTCGACGAGCGGGGCGAACCGGTCCTTCCAGAGGTCGCCCATCTTGTGGCTGTGCTCCACGATCCCCTCGTCGTCGATCGCCGCGAGCGTGGCCAGGCCGGCCACCATGGCGAGCTGGTTCTGCTTGAACGTCGTCGAGTGCACGAGCGCGCGGTCCATCGATGAGTAGACGGCTCGGAAGACGTCGTCGCGGGCGAGCACCGCGGCCACGGGGACGAACCCGCCCGAGAGCGCCTTGGACGCGCAGAGCAGGTCGGGCTCGACGCCCAGCTGCTCGTGGCACCAGAACGTGCCGGTCCGCGCGATCCCCGTCTGCACCTCGTCGAGCACGAGGAGCGTCCCCGCGTCGCGGCAGGCCTGCTCGGCCGCGTGCCAGTACGCCGGCGGCGCCTCGTAGACGCCCTTGCCCTGGATCGGCTCGGCGAGGAACGCCGCGACGTCGCCGCCGCGCAGCGCGGCCCTCAGCGCGTCGAGGTCGCCGAACGGCACCTCGGTGACGTCGGGGAGGAGCGGTCCGAACCCGGCCCGGAACGACTCGCCGCCGTTCAGCGAGAGGGCGCCGAGGGTGAGGCCGTGGAAGGCGTGGGCGCAGTAGACGATCCGGGGCCGCCCGGTGAACGCCCGGGCGAACTTGATCGCGGACTCGACGGCCTCGGAACCGGAGTTGCAGAAGAAGACGCGGGTGAGCGACGGACCGCTGCGCTCACAGAGCGCCTGGGCAAGGAGCCCCGGGAGGAGGGCGCAGTCCATCTGGACCATGTTCGGGAGGTCGAGGTCGATCGCCCGGTGGAGCGCCGCCTTGACCCCGGGGTGGGCGCGCCCGAGGGCGAAGACCCCGAACCCGCTGAGCAGGTCGAGGTACCGCTCGCCCTGGTCGTCGTAGAGCCAGGGGCCCTCGCCGCGCACGTAGGTCCGATCGAACCCGAGCGTGCGCAGCACGCGGGGGAGCTGCGGGTTGAGGTGCGCGTCGTGCAGCGCCAGCTGCTCTCCTCGGTGCGCGCGCAGCGCCGCGTCGACGTCGAAGGGCAACCCGAACCTCCTCGCAGCGAGCCTACCCGTGGCCGAGCGGTGCGCTCGGACCTGCGACGATGCGTGGCGTGCGAGCGCCGGCCGTCGTGCCCACCCGCGTGCTGGTCTTCACGATCGCGTGCGTCACCGCCGCCGTCGGGTACGGGCAGTTCGGCGCCACATCGGCGCTCGGCAACGTCGCGAGCTCCTTCGGCATCATCACGCAGCACCAGACGCTGACGGAGCGCGCGGGGTTCGCGTTCACGACGCTCGGCCTCGGCATCGTGATCCTCCGACTCGCCTCGCTCGCGTCACTCCCGCTCGCAGCCCTCGCCGACCGCGCGGGGCGGCACCGGGTCCTGCTCGGGTGCGGGGTCGCCGGCCTGTGCGTGACCGCGTCGGCGGCGCTGAGCCCGTCGTACTGGTGGTTCGTCGCGCTCTTCGCGATCGCCCGCCCGATGCTCTCGGCGGCGAACATCCTGAGCACCGTGGTCACGGCGGAGCTCACCTCCCCGAGGGGGCGGGCCACGGCGCTCGCGATCATCACGGCGGGCGCCGCCGTAGGGGCGGGGCTCTCGGTGATCGTCCACGGGTTCGCGCGCGGGCCGAGCGGGTTCCGGGTGCTCTTCGCGACCGCCCTCGTCCCGGCAGCGATCGTCTGGTGGCTCGTGCGCCGGCTGCCTGAGACCCACGGCGCCGTGCACCACCTGGACCACGAGCACCACGCTCCGCGGCTCGGCGCGATCCCCCAGGAGCTGCGGGGGCGGCTCGGCATCGTGATGGGGATCACCGCGGCGGCGAGCGCGATCTCGGGCCCCGCCGGCGGGTTCGCGTTCGTCTACATGGAGGACTACCTGCGACTGCATGCCGCCATGGTCGACGCCGTCGTCATCGCCTCGGCGATCCCCGGGGTCCTCGGCCTCGTCATCGGGCGATGGCTGGCGGACAGGAAGGGGAGGCGGGTGACGGCCGCGCTCGCGATGGTGCTGACGGCGGCCACCAGCCTCTTCGCGTACTCCGGCGGGGCGCCCGCGTTCATCGTCGGGTACATCCTCGGCGTGTTCTGCGGCGGCATCTTCGCGCCGGCGGGCACCGCGATCGCGACCGAGCCGTTCCCCGCCGCCGTGCGCGCCTCGGCGGGCGGGTGGATCGTCGTCTCGAGCGTGCTCGGCGCGATCGTCGGCCTCGCGATCTTCAGCCCCGTCGCCGACGCGACCGGGTCGTTCGCGTGGGCGGCGGCCGCCGCGTTCCTGCCGGGCCTCGGCGCGCTGTGGTTCCTGCGACGGCTGCCCGAGACGAAGGGGCTCGTGCTCACCTGAGCCGAGCCGGTGCGCGTCGGCCGCGCCCGCGCCGACGCGCGCGGTCACCGCTGCTCGCGGTCGAGCTCGCGGTCGAGCTCGAGCTCGGCGACGACCGGCCGGTGGTCGCTCGCCCGCGCGTCGACCACCCGACCGCCGCCCACCGAGATCGCCCCTCGCACGAAGACGTGGTCGACCTGGCTGTGCGGGCGCCACGCGGGCCAGGTCCGGCCGCGGACCGCCTGGCGCCAGCCCGGCAGCGCCCTTCGCGCGACCGGCCCCCAGCAGTTCAGGTCCCCGCCGAGGACGCCCGGCCGCCCCGCCACGCGGTGCTCCAGCCACCTCGCGAGCTCGGCGAGCTGCGTGCGCGAGCCGTCGCGGAGGTGGGCCGCGTGGACGCACACCACCTCGAGTGGACCGGCCGACGTCTCGAGGGTCGCCGCGGTGACGACCCGGCGCGCCAGGTCCCTCGGGAGCTGCGTGAGCGTGACGGACGCGGCGTCGGTGACCGGCAGCCTCGTCACGATCGCCGTGCCCCACGACCCGCGGGTCGCGCCGTGCGCGGCGGCGAGGCGCGCGGCGGCAGGCGGATGCAGCGGGTGGACCGAGTCCAAGAAGAGCCCGTGGCCGCCCACGAGGAGCCCGAACCGGTGCTGCCAGCGCGGCGGGCCCGTGCCGCCGGTCGCCCGCCAGCCCTCGGCGAGCGTGGCGGCGAGGTGCGTGCCGCCCGACCGCGCCGCGATCTCGGCCGCGAGGTCGACGGTGTCGTCACGCCAGCTCTCCTGGAGGAAGAGCACGTCGGCGTCGAGGCCGACCGCGACGTCGACGACGTCGGTCGCCCGTCCCCACCCGTCGACCCCGGCGTGCACGTTGTACGTCGCGACGCGGAGGCGGGTCGGCACCGGCGCACCATAGGGGCGGTCGTTGCGCGGGGTCGCCGGCTGCCTCTGGCAGGCTTTGGCGATGTCCGAGATCTCGACCGACCTCGGTCGCCGCATGTGGTGGGTCGACGCGTTCGTCGGCGAGCAGGCCCGCGGCAACCCCGCGGTCGTCGTGCTGCTCGAGAGCGACCTCGCGCCCGAGGCCTGCCAGCTGATCGCCGCGGAGCTCGGCGTCGCAGAGACCGCGTTCCTGCGCCGGACCCGAGAGGGGTGGTGGGAGGTGCGGTGCTTCACGCCGACGGTCGAGGTCGACCTCTTCGGCCACGCCTCGCTCGCCGCCCTGCACGTGCTCTCCGTCGAGCTCGGCGTCCCTGGCCCCGAGGTGGTGCTCTCCACGCCCGCAGGTCCGATCGTCGGGCGCCGCGGCGCGACGGGCCTCACGATCGAGCTGCCCCGCCATGAGGTCACCGCCACCCCGCCCGAGGCGGTCGAGCGCGCGCTCGGGCCGGTGACCGCGGCGTGGACCACCGAGGCCGGGGACCTGGTCGCGCTCGTGGACTCCGTGGACGCCCTCTGCGCCCTCGACCCCGACGCGGTCGAGCTCTTCGTCGTGCCGGCCTCCCTCGTCATCGCCGTGGCGGAGGGCGGGATCGACTCGGACCTCTCCGTCCGGGTCTTCGCCCCGAGGCTCGGTGTGCACGAGGACCACGCGACCGGCCGAGCGATGTGCTCGCTCGCGCCCATCTGGCACGACCGCACCGGGGAGGTGCGGCTGCTCGTGCGCCAGGTCTCGCCGCGCGGCGGGGTGCTGCTCGCCGCGCTGCAGGACGACCATGTGGAGGTGGTGGGCCGGGCGCGTACGTACCTCTCCGGGGACCTGTGGGCGTAGGGCCCCCGTCAGAGCGCACCAGGGTCCGGCGCGCGCCGCAGAAGGCCCGCTACGACGAGGCGTCGGTGCACGCCGTCGTCGACGCGGTCCCCTTCTGCCACGTGGGCGTCGCGCTCGGTGCGCACGACGACGTGGTCGTGCTCCCGTTCCTGCACGCGCGCGACGGGGCGACGGTCTACCTCCACGGGAGCCGGTCGAACCGGCTGCTGCGCGCGCTCGTCGCCGCCCCGCGCGTCTGCGCCACGTTCACGAGCTTCGACGGGCTCCGGGTGGCGCGAACCGGGTTCCACAGCTCCGTCGCGTACCGCAGCGCCGTCGTGTTCGGGCCCGCGCACCTCGTCGAGGACGCGCGCGGGCGGGCCGTCGCGCTCGACCTGCTGGTCGAGGCGGTGCTCCCGGGGCGCAGCGCCGAGATGCGCCAACCGAACGAGACCGAGCTCGCGCTCACGACCGTCGTCGCGCTCACGATCGAGGAGGCGTCCGCCAAGGTCTCGGTCGGGCCGACCGACGACGAGCCCGACGACGTGGCCTCGCCGGTCTGGGCCGGGGACGTGCCCGCGCGCCTCGTCTACGGCGAGCCGGTCGGGGCGCTCGACGGGGCGATGGCCGACGGCTCGGTCCCTCTGCCCGCCAGCGTCCGAGCGCTCCTCGGGCGGTGAGCGACGACCCGCGCGCCGCGGCGCTCGCCGCGGCGCTGCGCGCGCTCGCCCCGATGGACGAGCCCGAGCGCGGGGCGGTCGAGGCCACGGCCGCGCTGCTCGCGCGGTGCGCGCGCCCGTTCGACCGGGACGCCCAGCCCGCGCACGTGACGGCGTCGGCGATCTGCCTCGGGCCTCGGGGCGTCGTGCTCCACCGCCACCGGCGGATCGGCGCGTGGCTGCAGCCGGGCGGCCACGTGGACCCCGACGAGCCGCCGACCCTCTCCGCGGTCCGCGAGCTCGCCGAGGAGACCGGTGTGCGCGCCCGGCACCTCGACCCGCCGCTCCTCGTCCACGTCTCGGTCCACGGGGCCCCCGGCGGCCACGTCCACCACGACTGCCGGTGGCTGCTGGCGGCGGCGACCGAGGCGCTCGCGCCCGCCCGCGGCGAGTCGCCGGACGTCGCGTGGTGCGGCCCAGGGACCGCGCTCGCCCGGTGCGCGCCCGACCTGCGCGGCGCGCTCGAGAAGTCCTTCGCGGTCGCCCGGCGGCTCGGGCTGCCCGCCGTGGCATCGTGGCGTCCGTGACCGACGCGCTCATCGGCCTCGCCGACCACGACACCGCCACCAACCGGGCGCGCCACGCCGTCGCGCACCCCGCCTCGGTCAGGGCCCGCGACGAGGCGGTCGCCGAGCTGCGCGCGCTGCGTGATGAGAAGCGCGAGCTGGACCTCGAGCTCGAGCCTCTCCGCGCGAGCGCCGCAACCCTTGAGCGCGACGCCGCCCAGGCGCGCGCGCGCGCCGCGACGATCGCCGAGCGGCTCGACGCCGCGACCGGCGCGGGCCGTGAGCTCGAGGCCATGGCCCACGAGCGCGACGCGCTGACGACGCGCGCGGATCGCCTGGACGACGAGCTGCTCGAGGTCCTCGAGCTCCTCGAGCCGCTCGACGCACGCGACGCCGCGCTGCGCGCCCGCGCCGCAGCGGTGACCGCGGCGCGCGACGAGCTCGCCGGGCTGGTGGAGGAGGAGCGGACCCGCGACGAGCGCGCGCTCGCGGCGCTCGAGGACTCGCGCGCCGCGCTCGCCGAGAAGGTCCCCGCGGCGGTGCTCGCGCGGTACGAGGCGATCGCCGCGCGCCGCGACGGCGTGGGCGCCGCGCGGCTCGTCGACGGGCGGTGCGAGGCGTGCCACGTGCGCGTCCCGTCGGCGCTCGCCGACAAGCTCGCGCACGACCCCGCGTCGGTGGCCGAGGTCTGCGACGAGTGCGGCCGGCTGCTCGTCGTGCCCTGATGCTCGTGCTCGTCCGCCACGGGCGCACCGCGTGGAACCGTGAGGTGCGGCTCATCGGCCGGACCGACCTGCCGCTCGACGAGGTCGGGCGCGCCGAGGCGCGCCACGTCGCGGCCAGCCTCGGTCCGGTCGCCGAGCTCGTGACGAGCCCGCTGCGGCGCGCGCGCGAGACGGCGGCGCTGCTCTCGACGGGGGTCGCCGCCCGCGTCGACGAGGCGTTCGCCGAGCTCGACTACGGCGAGACGGAGGGCCAGCCGGTCGCGGCCGTGGACCCTGCGCTCTGGCAGGCGGTGCGGCGGGACCCGGCCACGCGGTTCCCCGGCGGCGAGTCGCTCGCGGACGTGCAGCGGCGCGTCGAGGCCGCGTGCGCGGCGCTCGTCGCCGCCGACGGCCACGGCGCACGGCGCGAAGACGGCGACTGCGTGGTCGTGAGCCACGTCGGGCCGATCAAGGCGGCGGTCGCGTGGGCGCTCGGGGCCGACGCGAGCCTCACGATGCGGCTCCGGCTCTCCACGGGCTCGGTGACCACCATCGAGTGGCGCGACGGCGCGCCGGTGCTGAGCGCCTACAACGTCGTGCCGCGCTGACGCGCCGCGGCCCGTCCGCCGAGCTCAGCCGGCCGCGACGAACCGCGCGAGGACCTGGCCGAGCTCCTCGCCGCGGTCCTCCTGGAGGAAGTGCCCCGCGCCCTCGATCGTCGTGTGCGGCTGGTCCCTCGCACCCGGGACGACCTCTCTGAACCGGCGGTCGGCCCCGCGGGTGATCGCGTCGGAGTCCGAGAAGCAGCAGAGGAACGGCCGGTCGAACGAGGCGAGCGACGCCCACGCCGCGCGGTTCGCGGCCGAGGCCGGGTCCTCCGGGGAGGTCGGCACGAGCGTCGGCATCTGGCGCGGCCCCTCCTTGTACGCGTCGTCGGGGAACGGTGCGTCGTAGGCGGCGGTGGCGGCCTCGTCGAGGCCGTGGAGGCACCCGCCCGCGACGATCCGACCGACGTTGAACCGCTCGGTGGTCTGGGAGTACTGCTGCCACGCGAGGAACGCGTCGGACGGCCGCTCGTCGCCGGTCGGGAGCCCGGTGTTGCCGACCGCCACGCGCGCGAACCGCTCGGGGTGCTCGGCCACGAGCCGGAGCCCGAGCAGCCCGCCCCAGTCCTGGCCGAAGAGCGTGACGCCTGAGAGCCCGAGGCGCTGGAGCAGCGCCTGGCGGAGCCACGCCACGTGCCGCGCGTAGGTGTGCTCGGCGCGGTCGACCGGCTTGTCGCTGCGCCCGAACCCGATGAGGTCCGGGGCGACGACGCGGTGGCCGTCGGCCACGAGCACCGCGATGACCTTGCGGTAGAGGAACGACCACGACGGCTCGCCGTGGAGCAGCACGACGGTGTCGCGCGAGGTCGACGGCCCGGTGTCGACGGCGGCGAGCGTGAGGGGCGGGCCGCCGGTCGGGTCGTCGACCTCGAGGGTCACGACCGGGTACGCGAACCCGGGCACGTCGTCGAAGCGGCCCGTCGGGGTCGTCAGCCGGTCCATCGTCCTCCGTCCCGCGCCGCGTGGTCGCGCCGCGCGACGGTAGCGGCGGCGCCCGACGTGCACAAGCGCGAGCCCGCGCGCGGACCACAGGCGTGCCGCGAACAGAGGCGCGATGCGACGACGGCGGCTCGGCGACCTCGAGGTCTCCGCGCAGCGCTCGGATGCATGGGGATGTCCGACTTCCACGGGACGCGCGACGACGCCGAGTCGATCGCCACGAGCCACCGCGCGATCGAGCTCGGGATCGGGTTCCTCGACACGGCCGACATGTACGGTCCGTTCACCGACGAGGCGCTCGTCGGCAAGGCGATCGTCGGGCGGCGCGAGGCGGTCGTGGTGGCGACCAAGCTCGGAAACGAGCTTGCGCCCGACGGGATCTCGGAGCCGTCGGTCGCGTCGATCCGTCGCGCGCACGCCGACGCCCTGTCGCTGCCCACCGACGCGGTCGCGCGCCTGGAGGCGGCGCTCGAACCGGGCGCGGCGGCGCGGGGACCGGTACCCCGAGCGCCGATGGCGGCGCTCGACGGGCAGGCGGGTGGGCGTCCGGCCCTCAGGCCGGCTCGACCCGTCCCTCGACGACCCGATGGGCCGTCGTCGCCCACGCGAGCACCGCCTCGTCGTGCGAGGCGGCGAGGACGCCCGCACCCGCCGCGGCGACGGCGTCGCGCACCTTTGCTGCGGCCCGCTCGTCGAGCCCGGCCGTCGGCTCGTCGAGCACGAGGACGCGGGGGCTCCCTGCGAGCAGGCGCGCGAGGGCGAGCAGGCGCTGCTCCCCGCCGGACAGCCCCGTGCCCGCACCGCCGACGACGGCGTCGAGCCCGCCGCGACCCGCCAGCACGTCGGCGAGCCCGACGCGCTCGATCACGGCATGGAGCGTCTCGTCGTCGAGCCCGCGGCCGACGTCGAGGACGTCGCGCACGCGACCCTCGAGCAGCCCCGGGTGCGCCGGGAGCCACTGGAGGACCCCGCGCAGCGCGCCCTCCTCGATGGCCGCGACGTCGCGGCCGGCGAGCCGCACCGCCCCCGCCCTCGGCGGCTCGAGCGCCGCGGCGACCGCGAGCAGCGCCGACTTGCCCGAGCCGGTCGGCCCCGTGACGCAGACCAGGGCGTCCGGCGCGACGGCGAGCGAGACGTGCGCGAGCAGCACCGGGCCGACCTCGGCGGGCGCCACGTCCACGTCGGCGAGCTCGAGCGCCCCGGGCTCCGCCGGCTCGGTCCCGGTCGCCCGCTCGCTCGCGAGCCCGGCGAGGCGCGTGGCCGCCCCCGCGACCGGGCCGAGCGGCTCGAGCGCGAGGGGGAGGGTGGCGAGCAGGTCGCCGCACGCGAGCGTGGCGAGCGCGACCCCCGCGGCGAGCGCTGCGTTCGTCGTCGGCAGCGTGGCGCCGGTGACCGCCGCGATGAGCGCCGCCCCCGCCGCGCCGGCGGCGAGAAGGCCGAGGCGCGCGCTCGTGGCCTCCCGTCTGCCCGCGAGCACGTCGGCGCGCGCCACGAGCGACGCCGTCGCCGCCAGGTGGGCGCGATCCGCGCCGAGCAGCCGCAGCGCCTCGGCACCCTGGGCGAGCTCGACGGCGTGGGCGGCCGCGGCGCCGCGGAGCTCGGCCTCCTCGGTGCCGAGGCGGGAGACGCGACCGGCTCGCCCCCACGTGGCGAGCGCGACGACCGCGCTCGCCACCGCGACCCCGAGCCCCGCGAGCGGCTCCGCGACCGCGAGCCCGACCGAGGCCGCGGCCAGGGCGACCAGCGTGGCCATCGCGGGGACGGCGGCGCGGACCCAGATGTCCTGGAGCCGATCGGTGTCCTCGAGGCACCGAGAGAGCAGGTCGCCCGCGCGCGCCGCCGCCATCCGAGACGGCGACCAGGTCGCGACCGAGTCCAGGAGCCACGTGCGCCACCCCTCGAGGCCGCCGAGGCCGAGATCGTGCGCCGTCACGCGCTCGAGGTGGCGCAAGGGGGCTCGGGCGAACGCGAGGAGCTCGACGACGAGGAGCAGCCCCGCGACCGCCCCGAGGCCGGGTCGGTGGGCGGACCACACGAGGAGCGCTGCGGCGCCGCCGAGCAGCGCGACGCCGGCGAGCTGCGCCACCGCCCCCGCCACGACGGCGCGCACGAGCTGGCGCCGGGGCGGGGCACCCCGCCGTGCGGCGGCGCGGACCGACGCGGTCGCGACCGTCACGACGCCACCGCCATCGTGCCGAGCTCCAGCCGCGCTGCGTCGACGAGCAGCGGCCGGTCGTGCGCCGCCTCGAGCACGGTGCGGCCGGCGAGGAACTCGGCGATCGAGGCGCGCAGCACGACCATCGCCGCGTCGTCGAGGTGCGCACCCACCTCGTCGAGCAGGAGCACGCCGGGGTCGCGCACGACGCAGCGCGCAAGGACCAGCCGGGTGCGCTCCCCGGCCGAGAGCAGCCGTCCGGCCTCGCCGACCGGCTCGTCGAGGCCGTGCGGGGAGCGCGAGAGGAGCGAGGCGAGCCCGCAGCCCGCGATGGCGTCGTCGACCCTGGCGGCTGCGCCGGGCCGCGCACCGAGCAAGAGGTTCTCGCGAACGGTGCCGTCGACCACGAACGGGCGCTGGTCCACGACGGCGAAGAGCGCGCTGCGCTGGCGGGCCGAGAGGCCCGCGGGGTCCGCGTTCCCGACCCGCAGGGACCCCGCGACGCGCAGCGGCGCGCCGGCGACCGCGCGGAGCACCGTGGACTTCCCGCTGCCGGTCGGTCCGGCGATGAGGACCGCGCCACCCGCCGGCACCGTGAGGTCGAGCCCCTCGACGACCGGGCCGCCGCCGGGCGCGGCGGCGAGCGCGCACCCCACGGCGGTGACGGCCGCGGCGCGCGCCGCCACCGGCGGGAGCGCCGCGGTGGGCTCGGGGCGCGGGGGCGCGATGGTGCCGACGGTGGCAGCCAGCGTCGCGAGCGCGACACGCCCGTCGGCGCCGGCGTGGAACGCCGCGCCTGCGGTGCGCAGCGGGACGTAGACCTCGGCGGTGAGCAGGACGGCCGCGAGCGCGTGCCCGAGGGGCATCGCGCCGGCGAGCAGCCGGAACCCGTCGAGCATCGCCACGAGCCCGACGGCCGCGCCCGTGAGGACGTCGAGCGCGGTCGCGGAGCGCAGCCCGATCCGCAGCGACCGGCGCGTGGAGGCGACGGCGCGGGCGGTCGCCGCGGCGAGCTCCTCGCGACCCCGAGCGATCGCGCCGAGCGCGCGCAGCTCGACGGCGCCCTCGAGCAGCTGGAGCGCGCGCGTGCCGAGAGAGCGCAGCCGGGCGAGGCCCGTCTCGGCCTCGGCTGTCGCGCGGCGCCCGAGCGGCACGAGCGCGATCGGCACGAGGGCGGTGACGCCGGCGGCGAGCAGGGCCGACCACGGGTCGATGAGCGCGAGCACGACGAGGACGAGCGCCGGGACGGCGACGGCCACCACCCGCGCGGGCACGGCGCGCGCGAGGTACGACCCGATCTCGGCCGCGCTGCGCGCGACGAACGTCGCGGCCGCCCCGGCCCGCACCGGGGCGCCCCGCGCGGCCGCGTCGAGGAGCGCCTCGCGCGCGGCGGCTGCGGCGGTGGCCGCGGTGCGGCGCTCCGCGGCGCGCAGGCCCGCCCTGGCCGCCCCGCGCAGGAGGATCACCGCGACGACGAGGCCGGCGACGAAGACCACCGAGACGTGCACGTCGCCGTCCCTGCGGGTCATGCCGACGACGAGCACCGAGACGAGGAGCGCGAGCGCGACCCCGAGGCCGGCGACGAGCAGGTGGAAGAACTCGAGGTCGCGGACCCGCCACTCGCCGTGGAGGAGCCGCCGTCGCCAGACCCGCGTCTCATCGGGGCCCAACGGTGCCGCCTCGGTGCTCGACGCCACGGCCCGCGAGCCTACGAGTCGGCCGGACGGGCCTCCTCGACATCGAGCAGATCCCGGGCCGGCCCGTCGAGCCACGCGCGGAGCGCGCGCGTCGCGAGACAGTCGTCCTCGTTGTAGGCGAGGATCCGGCCCACCGCCGCCTTGGTGACCGCGGGGTCGCCGCCTCGCGCCGCCTCGTACCACGCCATCGACGCCTCGCCGCTCGGGGTGTCGTCGCGCCACGAGAACCCCGCCGCGGACGCGACCACCTTGAGCCCGGCGGGCCCGGCCGTCTGGATCTGGTCGGTGACCAGCCGGTGCACGTCGACGAGCGGGTCGAGCAGGACGGCGCGGAGGTCGGCCTCGGTCGGGAGCCCGTCGACGCCCGCGTCCATGGCGCGGCGCATCTGGGCGCGCTCGGCGTGCTCCCAGAAGCAGTAGAACCCGACGGTCCTGCCCGCCGCGCGTGCGGCGCCGACGGTCTCGGCCAGCCACCCGAAGAACCGGGCGAAGAGGCGGCCCTCGGCGTCGGCGTCGAGCTCGCCCCACTCGGCGAACGCGCGGTACCCCGGGTGCACGCCGGGGGTCTCCCGCCGCACGGTGACGAGCGCGCCCCAAAGGTACGTCGCGTTGTCGTAGCTCTCCATGTCGAAGTCGATCTCGACGTCGCGGCGGTGCGCGTCGAGCGCGTCGCGGTCGACGAGACGGAGCATCGAGCCGGCGACCTCCACCCGCGCGCGGCGCACGAGCCGCTCCGCGTCGCGCACGCGGCGCCCGACAGAGAGGGCGGTGGGCTCGCCGGGCTCGGCCGGCTCGTCGTCGATCGCCGCCCCGCGCGCGACCAGGCCAAGATCGAGGGCGGCGAGCGCACGCCTCGTCGAGACGCCGTGCGCGCGCAGCAGCGCCTGGTCGGCCGCCGACGTGAACCGCACCAGGCTCACGTCGTCGCCGACCTCGAGCGTGCGGTGGCAGTGGCCGGCGAAGGGGCACTCCTCGCACTCTCGGTGCCACCACGCCGCTCCGGGGCGCGGTCGGGCCGGGTCCGCGGCCCGCGCCTCGGTGGCCTCGAGGAGGGCCACGCGCTCGGCGAACCGCGCGTCGTACTGGGCGAGCGGCGCGCCGCGGTCGTCGAGCGCGGCGTCGAGCGCCAGCCACCACAGCGCGCCGGAGCGGTCGACGACGCCGCAGAGCGCGCCCGGCCCGCCGTGCCCGAGCGCCTCGAGGCGCCGGTGGTGGTGGGCGAGGCGGAGCGCGTCGCGGCGCCAGACGCCGCCCTTGCGGAGCCGACGGCCCTCCTCCAGCACCGCCGCGGAGGGCCACGGCGCCCCGAGCGTCGTCACCGCGAGCGTCCCCGCGCCCTCGTCGGTGAGCAGGTGGTTGTGCACGTCGACCGGTCGCCACGAGGTGGTCGCGTCGCCTCTTCGGTCCGCGACGAGCAGCGACGGTGCGCCGTGGCGTCGCGCGACGGGGTCGGGGGGCAGCATCGGGTCGACGACGACGTCGAGATCGTCGCGCTCGAGCGCGGCCAGGGTCGTCGTCACGTCGCGTCGCGCGTCGACGGCGCGCGGGCCGTGCAGCGCGAGGATCGCGACGCCGACGTCGTGGCGGTGCCGGCCAGCGGCGTCCACCCGCCGGCGCACGGCGTCGTCGAGGGCGGCGGCCGCGGCGACGGAGACAGGCTCGACGGCGTCGTGCTCGAGGACCGTGCGGTAGGCGCACCGCGCCGCCGCGCCCGGGTCGAGCGTCCGACGCCCCACCGTCACCGCTCGAGCACCACCTCGCCGCCGTGGTCGTTCCGCCACGACGCCCACAGGGCCGCGTACTCGCCGTCGGTCCCGAGCAGCTCCTCGTGCGTGCCGAGCTCGATGATCCGCCCGTCGGCGACGACCGCCACACGGTCGGCGTCGTGAGCGGTGTGGAGCCGGTGGGCGATCGCGACAACCGTGCGGCCCTCGAGCACCGCCGAGAGCGACCGCTCCAGGTGGCGCGCCGCGCGCGGGTCGAGCA
>Ga0306920_100005628_pt1 | contig 16232 bp, 14 predicted proteins | sample flu12Cox44000170_FD_204666 | JGI IMG/M metagenome (GOLD analysis project Ga0306920, IMG submission 204666) | Lab enrichment of tropical soil microbial communities from Luquillo Experimental Forest, Puerto Rico - flux4day.12C.oxic.44.000.170 (v2)... | ecosystem: Environmental > Terrestrial >... | reverse complement strand
TGGAGCAATCGCGCGAGTTGCAGAGGCTTGGCCCGGCGGCGAATAGCATCCCCATCGTGAATTCCAAATCGCTGCAACTACGCGACACCCTCGATGATGTCGATCATTTTTACCGCCGCTTCCTCGCTTCCTTCAGCAAGCGGCAAGAAAGCGAGCTGAAACCGCTGTGCAAGAGAGTGCGGAAATCGTATTCGTTTGTCGCCAAGGAGTCGAAGAGAGTTCAGCAACTCATGGAACCGGGAAAGATTGTTCCCAACCGGCTGATAAGCGGGGCTGCCAACCTGGAAAAGGCCCTTTCCGACTTCCGTACCGACCAGATTCGGCTGGGCCGGGAGATGGGAATTCAGTCGCAGTGATATCGTTTTTGAGGATGAGGAAACATTCATGCGTCAATGTGTGTCTGCTTTGTCGATCCTGGCGCTTCTGGTGTGCGCAGCCGTCGCTACCGGACAGTCGTCCATTGGCCCGGTCCTCTTTCAGCCGGGCCCGGAGGTTCAGAAAAGGTACATGTCGCCTGCGCCAGGCCAGGGCGCAACCAATCAGTCCAAGCGCGCCGTCATTGGCCAGGGCAAAACGGTGATCAATACCGGAGACCCCAAGAACTTGTCGTGGAGCGAGCCGATTGATCTCACGGGTGCCGGCACGATCGTGAATTCCGACATGCTCTGGGACGGATCCTCCAGGATCTTCTACGTCTTTGCCAACACCAGCCTGCGATGCACCCATGGCAAGGCAACCGAAACCGGCATTCTGCTTGGCATTTACGGCAAGCGGAACTTTCTCAGCAAGACACCGGGATCGGGATGGTGGGTGGTGGATCTCGCCAAGGACCAATGTCAGGCCCCGGTGGCAGGTCTTTATGGATGTAAGTTCGATTCCTATGGCAATACTCTGGCCTGCGGCCGGGCGGAGCTCGATCCCCGGATCAATGACATGTCCATCGTCGAAGGCACACAGTTCTGAGCGTGTTATTGCTGGGTGTACACCGGATTGTTGGGGGACTGCGGCTCGTAGTCCTGGCCATACTTGTTCTTGTGTACGGTTCTGACGCTATCGGTCTCACGCACGCGCAGCACGCCAAGAGAATGGCTGGTCTCGCTGATGTCCACCTCGCGTGTCAGCGCCGCCAAGGTTTCGGGCGAGGAATTTTCCGTCCACACGTGTAGCCTATAACGTCCCGGCACCACAGCGGGGATGGAAAACTCGCCACTGCCCGAGACCACGGCGTAAAAAGGACTCGACACGACGACTACAACGGCACTCATTTCCGGATGGATGTTGCAGAAAATGTACGATACTCCCTCGCGGTCGAAGTGCACAGTTCGCGTGGTCCCGGCCTCATAAAGGCCGAGATCGAACTTCTTGCCGTCGAACAGCGAAAAGACGTTGTGAAACCAGGGATCGAGGTTGGGGAAATCCACGACGGAGCCTTTGGTCACGGCAAGCAAATGTGGCTCGAACGCCTTGTTTTTTTGACGCAGCACGGCGTGCACCGGCTTCAGCTCGGCAGGATCACTCACCGGTTGTCCCAGCGGCATCAGCCATACCACGGCCGCAATCCCTGCGCTTGGATTTACCCCGCCATAGGTCACCACGCGTCCTGAAACAGTGACTGCCTGCGCCAGGGCACAAGGAACCAAGGGAGGGAGCAGCGAAACCAACAGCGCAGCGAATTTGGTGTGTACAGCCAAGAGGTTCCTCAAAACAAAATTCCCATTCCTAGATTCACTTGACCGGCCTCAGCATTGAAGTCGTAGATGGAGAACGTCTTGATTCGACGATACTCCAGCGAAAACAGCACGTCCGAGCGCGGACGATAGATTACGTTGCCGAAAACACCTTGGTTGCGGGTAAGCGTGGGATCACCATAGCTCCCCGGTTCATAAAACGCGCGTAGATCCTGGGCAAATGAATTGTCTTCTCCGAAGGCGGCATTGAACTCGAGCTTCGGTGTGGCACGGTATTTCAGCTGCGTCCAGCCGCCCACCGCGTTGAGCGGAATCACACTGCTGGTGGGATCGCTCAGTGGCCCGTTCCATAGCACGCTGCGCCCAATTCCGCCTCCCAGCCCGCCGATGGCTTGTCCGCGATAAAACGATCCGCTTAAGATGAACTTCTGGCTGAGGGGAAGGTTCCAGTCCGCCAGCGCCGCATACCCGTTTACGTCGCGGTCGAAGCCCCAGTCTTGGCGGCTGTAATAACCAGCCGCCCCAATGGTGAGGGTATGGCCAAGAAGCGGATGTGAATATGCCAGGCGTACGGCATAAGCTGGCTGCTGCGCGTTTTCGCCGGCTTGCGGCAGCCTGAACCAGGTATAGGTGTCGCCGGGAGGCTCGCCGGTCAGAGGGTCGAGAATGCCCGCCTGCAAGGTAAGGTCGGATTTCTCCGTAAGGGTAAAGCGGTGGTCAACGTGCACCTGTGGAGTCCATGCCCAGAGGTTGCCTGCGTAGGACAACGCGGGTACGATCAGCGACGCGAACGACGTCGGCGCGTTGGGCTGGAAGAACAGCTGATCCTGTCCCGCCACCACGTCGGTGTCCTTCCAGTCGAGCCGAATGGTAGCGGTGCGCAGGCGCACCAGCCCGGAATTCACCCCGTTGCTGATCCAGGGAAAGCCGCCACCGACATCGAAATTCACGCTTCCGCTGGTTCGTGCCCCCATCCATTTCGGACCAAAGACCTCGAACCCGAAGATCGACTGCCGCAACGTGCCACCGAACGACCCGTCGGACGAACCCGGGCGTTCACTTGCCCGGAAAGCCAGGTTGGGAACGTCGATATTGTCGACCGTACCCTGATTGCTGAACAGGTTGAACAGCGCAATTCCCGAGAAGCGTACGCGATACTTGGAGGCGCTCTCCACTTTGGTCTGGTATTGCTCGTTCACCTTGCCGGTGAGCAGCAGCTGCTCCTCCTCGAGGTGGCCGATGCGCTCGTCCACCTGCGAGGGCTGCTCCGCGGCCGGCGGCGGGGTGGTGCGCTCCAACTCCAGTTGCTCGCGCAGCCGGGATATCTCCGCCCGGCTTGCCGTGGCCTCCTGCTTCAGTTGCTGGACGAGGTCCTTCAGCTCGTGCACTTCAGACTGCAGTTCGACCAACGAAGCTCCTACGTCGCCACCGTTTGCCGCCGCCGGCTGATCTTGTGCGGCTGAAACCATACCCAGCATCAACGCTATGGCGCCGGCCTTCGCCGCATAACAAAGTCGCGAACCTCGATGCACATTCATTTTGTCACCTCTGCGCGAGGAATCTTAGGGGCCCCGGTCTTGGATGACCTGGCCGACCGCCGCGCCCACGGTTATGCTCGGCAGAGTGATCAGCATCACGGTGCATCCGGGTGACGATTGTTCAACCCGCAGGTTGCCGGCGTGGTCCTGCACGATTTTTTGTGCGATCGTCAGGCCCAAGCCGGTGCCGTTTTCTTTGCCATGGCTTACGAAGGGATGGAATACCTTCTCCCGGATCGATGGGTCGACTCCCGGACCGTCGTCGATGACGCGGATATCTAGCTGGCTGCTGCTGTGGTTCTGGATGGTAAGCGAAACATGACCGCCTTTGGTTTGTACCGACTGGCACGAATTCAGCAGCAGGTTGTAAAACACACGTTCTATCTTCCGGGGATCACACATGGCGTAATGGACCCCGCTGGACGCGATTCCCACGGTAACGTTCTGGAATTCAGGATGGGTGTGGATCAACTCAATGGCACGGCTGGCTGAATGTTCGACTGCGGTTTCCGTCAGGTTTAACGATTCTGCCGGGCGCGACAACTCCAGCAGGGAATCGATGAGATCGGTCAGTCGATGCACCGCGACGCGGATTTCAAGATAAAGCTCTTCACGCTGCTTGGGCGGCAGGTCGGGTTCGGCAAGGAACTCGGCATTCGCCAAAACCGCGGTCAGAGGATGGCGCAGATCGTGAGAAATGGAGCTGGCCATGGTGCCGATGGTTGCCAGCCGCTCAGCGTGTAACAGCCTCTGCTGGGCCTGTTGCAGACTCTCGCGCATGCCGGCGAAGGCCTTCGTCACCTCGCCGACCTCGACGTCGGCGCCAACTGCCAGCGGGAACGCGTAGTCTCCTTTCTCGAGTGCCCTTACTCCATCCACCAGGCGGTCCAGGGGACGGGTAAAGGTGCGAGCGAGAAAATAGACGAACAGACTCCCGATTAGCACCGCACCCAGACCAACCGCCAACAGCAACTGCCGGAGGTGACTGAGAAACTTCGCCGCCTCGTCGTAGGACTTCATCACGTAAATGGTGACCGGCGGCTCGCTGCGGTTCAGAGCCAGCGAGGCAACAACAAAGCTCTCCTTGCCCAGCTTTACGTCCAGCGGTTGGGTCGAGATGCTCTCGGCCGCAAGCGCCGGCTGGAGCCTTTCCAGGTCGGCCCGGTCTATGGTGCTTACCACAACCTGGCCGGCGCAAACGACCACAACCTGGCCGTCTGCCACTCTTGCCAGCTCCTGGGCGACGTTCTGGTTGATCTCATAGCCGATCGCGACGGTCCCCAAAAGCGAATTGTTTGATTGCGGACCGAAATAAATGGGCGCGAGAAAGACTTCGTAGAGATGCCCGCCGGCAAACCACCACTGCTGCAGGGAATCGGCAGCCGTCTTCCGGTCCTGGACTTCTTGGGCCTGTTCGAGCGAGATGCCCGGCGAGCGCGTATGGAAGCCCACAATCTTGTTGCCCTGATCTACCAGGGCCAAGAGATCACCGCCGGAAAGCCGGAACAACTCCCCGGAAGCGTCCTGGATCGTCGGGGCATGGCGGGAAGTCATCAGCGCCTTCAATACGGGCAGGTCGGCCATCAACTCGGCGGACCGGGCCAGCGATTGTTCACGCTCTTTCTGGAAGTTGCGAAAGGTTTCAACCGAGTTGGCGAGATCGACGCGCAGGTTGCGCCGCACCTGGTTCTCCACGCTGCGCTGCACGATCAGAAGTGACGCCGCCGTCAGGCCGGCTGAGATGAGCAGCATCGCGATCAGGAATTTGGTCCGCAGCCGGATAGCAGACCTCCTCGACTTGACGAATTTGCCCTACCGCACAAACTTGTATCCCGTGCCGTGAACGGTGCGAAAGTGCATGGGTTCACCCGGGTCCCTTTCCAGCTTCTGCCGCAGGCGAAGAATATGCGTGTCCACGGTGCGGGTCGTGGGATAGCTGTTGTACCCCCACACTTCGTTCAACAGTTCAGCGCGGGAGACCACCCGCTCCTCGTTGTTTAGAAAGAAGCGCAGCATCTTGAATTCCTGCGGGGTCAGGGGCACCAGCTTGCCGGACTTCAACAGCTCCATCTTGGTGAAGTTTACTTCCACGTCGTCGAAGGAATAGAGCTCGCGCTTTTCCGGACTCTGATTCAGCCGACGGATGGCGGCCCGCACCCTCGCCAGAAGCTCGCGCGGGCTGAATGGCTTGGTCACATAGTCGTCAGCGCCGAGCTCAAGCAGCAACACCTTGTCCACTACATCGCTGGCCGCGCTCAGTACCAGGATCGGCACCGCCGCCGCCTCGCGCTTGATCTCGCGGCATACGTCCTGCCCCGACCGCCCCGGCAGGCGCAGATCGAGAATCACCACCCGCGGCGTGGTCATTCGAAATATCTCCATGGCGGAGGTGCCATCGGCGGCAATTGTGATGTCGAACCCGGCGGTTTCAAACGTTCGGCGCAATGCGCGCTGCACTGCGGGGTCATCCTCGATCGCAAGCACCTTGTCCATTGTTTCTCTCTGACCTCGGGTGAGGAATCGTCCTACCAATCCAGAGCTATACCAGTTGATGGCGTGGGTCAACGAGGTGTTGACAATTTTTTGACATCCGACGGGGCCGCAGCCGCGAATTTCGCAGTGCTCACATTTTGTTGACAACACTTCTACAAGCTGGTGACAACGAGGCCCGAGGCAGGGAATAGATTTACTCCGACGATCACTTTGAAACAGTTCGCTCGACGCGAACCCTTGCCGGAATTTCTGGAGACAGTCAAGTCGGGGTCGGCGGTTTGCTTGGCGCATCACTCAACATTCGAGCCTGGCAGCCTGACCTTGTTGCTGACCACTGGATTCATGAGTTTGGCGGGCTAAGGTTTGGCGCAGGGGAGACCCTCGGCCGGAGCTGGTCAGACGCCATCCCCGCAGACGGTCTAGCGGGGATGGCACCGTAGTTTACTCTGCACTCTGCTAGGAGGGAGTCACATGCCCGCTTTGCCGCGCGAGGGTGGGCGCGCGAGATCAGTTTGGCCAAGCCGTTTGTCCGTGATCTCGCAGGCATGAACGCTCCGCCAGAGTTTCGAGCTAGCGCAACTACTTGCCCGATGCCTGGCCGCTCGCCGGGGAACTCTGTAACTCCTGGTTCATCCAGCCCTTAAATGCGTCCAACGCCTGGGGACGTCCCAAAAAGCCCTTCACCAGATCGTTGGCCGGCATGGATCCTGTCTTCTCCAGCACCGTCGATCGGTAGCGCAGAGCGACCTCGGGCGCCAGCAGGTCGTTGCGATTGAACTGGCTGAATAAGTCCTCGGCGATTACCTTGTCCCACAAGTAGGTGTAGTAGGCAGACGAATAACCGGTCAGGTGAGTGAACGATGCGATCTGGTTGTCGCCGTCGAGCGGCTTGAAAGGCAGAAAGCGCTTGATGTTCTGCGGGAAGGCCTGCTCGAGGTTGGCTTCCTTGGGCGGAATATTGTGGAGGTCGAAGGAGACGCTGGTGTACACCAGTTGGAAGCGTGCCCACAGACCGCGGCCAAAGGCATCGGCACGGTTGGCGCGCATCACCAGCTCGGCGGGAATCGGTTCGTTGGTCTGGTAGTTTCGTGCAAAGGTGGCGAGCACCTTGGGATCGTGCATCCACTCCTCCAGCATTTGTGAGGGAGCCTCGACGAAATCGGTCTCCAAATTGCCGCCGTAGCCCGCCCACTGCTGTTGGCCCTGGAAGATCCAATGCATGAGGTGGCCGAACTCGTGAAAGAAGGTAGTGACCTCGCCGTACTCCATTAAGCCCGGCTCGCCGGGCTTGCCGCCGGAGAAGTTGCACACCAGCACCGCCTCCGGCAGTTGCTGTCCCTTCTTGCCGTCGAGGATGGGGTTGGAGCTGAACCACTGGTCCTTCCCCGGCCGCGGATGCATATCGAGATAAATGCGTCCCAGCTGTTTGTCGCCTTCGTATACGTCGAAGGTGTTGACTGCCGGGTCCCACACCAAGGCGTCGGGCGCCGGCTTGAAGGTCACGTGAAACAGCTTGGACGCTACTTCCAGTATCCCGGCCTGCACCCGATCATAAGGGAAGTATGGGCGAGCCGACTGTGAGTCGAAGTCGAACTGCTGGCGGCGAAGCTGTTCGAAATAGTAGCTGCGGTCCTGAATACCGATTTGCTGCAGCGTGGGGTCCTGCTTTTGTGCGGTTGCCAATAACATCTTGTACTCGCGCTCCGCCGCAGGCTCCGAGGCAGTGTCGATCTCGGCGATGAACCTGCTGATATTCTGCGAATTCTCTGCCATCTTGTCGGCAGCATTCATGTCGGACCAGTGCTTGTAGCCCAACAGATTGGCGAGTTCTTCGCGCTTCTTCAGAAGATCGGACAGCACGGCTACGTTCTGCGGATAAGCGCGGTTGTTGTACGCGAGATAGATTTGCTTGCGCAGGTCGGCATTCTTGCAGAACTTGAGCACCGGTGTAACGTCAGGGGAATCACTGGTCAGCGTGATTGTGCCGTCCACGGCAGGTTTATGCGATTGGATGTAGTCCGCCGGCAAGCCCTCGAGTTCCTTCGCATCCTTGACCACGACTTTCAGCTGAGATTCCTGCAGGTTGCGCTGGAACTGGGTGGTGTACTTGCTGGTTTCATCATTGAGCGCCCTGATGCGGGCCCGAGTAGCTTCGTCCTTATCTACACCCGCAAGGCGAAACTGCAGCAGGGTACGCTGCACGTAGTACTTCGTCGCGGAATCGGCCTGGGAGACATCGAGCGCCGCCAGCGCGTGGTAAACCGGCTGATTCAATGCCAGCGCCGTGGCCGCCGCGCTCACCTTCTGCACCATCGCCTGCGCACGGTCGCGGATGGCCGGGTCAGGGTTCACGATCTGCATCAGACCCGACTGATAGCCGGCTGTGTCGAGGTGCTGCACGGCATCGTCATAGGGAGCCAGAGTGTTCTCAATCGTACGCGTGCCCTTGACCGCCAGAAGCTGATCCACTGACTTCTGGGCGAGATCCAGCTGCTGGTTGATACGCTTTTCGAAGATGGCCGGGTCTACGGGCTTATCCCAAACGTGCAGACCGTACGGCGTAGATTGCGCCGATGCATAGACGGCGATTGTCATAAGTACGAGCAGGCACGCTCCTGCGCGCCATGCGTGAGGATCACATGTCATGATTTATTTTCTCTCCGAATAACACGCGCGGGCCGAGCCTGGAACCCAGACCGCTGCAGTTGCGACAACGGGTGCTACTGCAGCATAACCCGAACCTGCTATCTGCGAAAAGCCCCGGCGAGACAGGGATGCGCGGAACAGGGATGAGTCGCGGTAGCGGGAACGCCAGCGGTGGGTGGCTGCCTTAGCTTCGCGCTGGTTTGCGGGGCCAAGCCGCGAGCCTGGATGCCATGCTCATTCTCTTCTTTCGAAGCGCGGCCCGATCACATAGTTCAGTTGCGTCCCAGTGATGAGTGCGATGCGCACTAGGCATTGAGAAGCACAGCAAGGCCCCGAACGCAAAAGCAACGGGCACGCTGATGAGCCGATCGGCAATCGCGCCCGAAACAACGCAGTCCCTTCTCAGCGCTACATTGGCGCCTAGAGTACGCCGACGGCCGGCCGGCTGGAAAATGCCTGCCGCAGCATCGAGCGGCTGACGACGGGATGGTTGCCGAACGCTAGTGATCAGAACATCGGCGATGCCGAAGGCAATGCCGCACGGGCAGGAGTCGATTCAAGGGCAGCGGTTGTATATGATGGCCGGAGTGCGCCGCAGGCGGTCGTCTAGAGTAAAACAAGTAGCCATGCGTTTGCGGCCGGTCAAAGGATCAGCTCGACGGGCTGAGACGGGCTACTCCCTTTACCTGAAAGGCTCGTTATGTCACTGCGTAACGGAAATCGTTCGCGATCCAATCGCATCCGGAGGGCCCGCATCGCCCGTCGCGCCAAGGCGAACCAGCTGCGGAAGGCGGCGGCCGGGCCGGGGGGCACGAGGAAATAAACTCCAGCCGTGGAATCACCGCTTTGCCATCACGGCGGCTGGACCCAGGTCGATCGCCGGGGCCCCTTCGAAGCTCACACCGACCTTCGGCATCCCGGCCAGCTCTGCCGTGTCGGCAGCGATCCACGACCATACCAGCAGCAGCTTGCGATGGCGGGTTACGGCCACGGCCTCGGCTTGGCGATGTGCCAGTGGCTGTCCCTCGCTGCGCTGGCCGATCAGGCCGCTGTATTCGGCGAAGATGTGATCGCCATGCATAGCCACTCCGGTCTCGCGGAGCTCGCCCAACACACCCAGCATCTGTAAGTAGGCCCCCAGCTCCTCGGCGCCGTACCGGTCGGTCACCGACGCCGGCGCAGGCAGCCCCAGGCAGGTCTGGTCGACAGCGCGCAGGGTGATCAACCGGCTTGCCGGGTTTTGCGGCGCCAGCTGCAGCAGCATGAGTGAGCAGGCCTCCAGGACATCGCGCGTGCGTCGCGCAATTTCGTCCTTGGGGGGAGAAGCACCAGGTCGATCTTTTGCTGGCTCCCACGTTGTGGGGTAGGTGTAGACGAGGCCCATGTCTTCATTGCGGTACATGCCCGTGCTGACTTCTCCGCGCGCGATCTGCTCCAAGGCCGGCTTTTCGTCGAGCGCAGCATCCACCACCGACGTCGGAATCGTGGGCCCCCGGTAGCCTTCGCCCGGTGTCGCGACCGGCTTTCCCTTATCGTCAATCAAGGTGCCGTCGTCCTGGGCACAATAGAACTTCACTCCGCTCACGGCGTCCTTTACACTGCGCAGGAATGCAGCGTCATTGGACACTACCTTGACCCGGATCAGGTAGTTCTTGATGAACGTCCAGTACTGCACCGCGGTGGTTTCGCCCGTATGCTGGGCGATGTGGTAGAAGCGCCCGGTGCGGGTGACCCAGTCGGGCGGCGTGATATCGTGCCTGGGCTGTCCCTTGGCCCAAGCAAGTTGTTCTGCCCGGCGCTCTTCGTCGGTCATCTCATGGAGGGGATGAGCCGGCTCGGACGCCGTAATCAGCAGGGTGCCGGAATGACGTTTGTCCTGAAAGCCGAGGGCCAGCAGCGCGTGCTGCCCGGGGGGCATGAGCGGTAGCATGATGCGATGGCCTTCGACGGCGAGTGGAAGCTCCATCACGAAGCCAAAGTAGGTGTTGGCATAAGAGTTATTCGTCAGGTGTCCCGACTCTGGTATTTGCGGCTCGCCCGAACGCGTCGAGGACTCGACCAGCGGGAGCGGTGGAGGCACATCATCATCAGGGCTACTGACCGGACATTGCGCACAGAGCTGCCTTGTGACCGCGAATAGAAGGAGCAGCAGCAGGAGCGACCAGACGCGAGGTGGCAGCTGAACAACAACATCCTTTTGCTGAAGTGCGTCTTTCATCGTGAGAGTCCGCTTCCTTCGGGCGCATTCCCCATCGCCGTGGAAGTTGCGCCATCATGGCATTACTCGAGTAACGACTGCAACCGTACCTTTGTTCTGAGGCAACGAGCGGACCGCTGGCATCTCCAGTCTTCACGGCGCGCGTGTTTTCTGCCGCTACACCGCCCGCACCAGGGAACCTTTCGTCGTCTTTTTCATCGGCATGCGGATTAACCGCTGTGGGCCGTCCACAAATGGATGCCGGTGGCTTGCGGCCATGCCGCAGATGCTGAAAACGCCAATCATCGGTCCGCCAAGGGACTGCCAGGGGGTACAAACCTGGTCGCGTTGGCGCGAAGTTATGAGCCTACAGTATTGGCACTGGTTTGAGGACCTGGAGCGCTTTGCCCGCAATCATTCCGACCTACACCTGCAGGCCTGGAAAGACTTCAATCGACGGGTCGGCCCGGAAGGGAGAGTGGGAATCCGGGATTTTCCTTGTCGAGGCGGGGAGGTATGAGCGCGTTTCTGGCAACGCTCCTCTTTGGCCTGGCCGCGGCCACCGAACAGGTCGCTGCTTCGGCAATCGCGAAACGGCTTGGCTGCGCCTCGCTGGATACAGCGAGCCTGCGGTAGCGGTAGCGTCGCTACCATACCATGACTTTCCCGCTGGATATCACCTGTCCGCAAAGCAGGTGCAATGATCTTCTCCTACCTGAGGCGGTCCGTCGACCCCCGCGACTGCTCCTGCGTCAACGCCATGGTGGCTGTAATCCTTTTTCCACTGTGAAGGCAAAAAGCTTCTCGCAGGTTGACGAACGAAGCAGGAGCGTGGATATAAGCCGGAGGTTACCCAAATACAGGCTTGACCGGGTTAACTGGCGCGACCTACCCCAAGAGATCATCACATCCACCGGCTCCGGGGTCAACAAGCGAGGGGTTGGAACTATAAGTTCCTGTCAGTCACCGTGAACCCGGTTATCCTCATCACCGTTGGCGGCGACCCTATGCGACAGCACTAGAACCGTTTGACCTGCCTATTGGCAAAACTTCAAGTTGACAAACGGCGCTTGCGCGGTGCAATCTCCCCGAATAAGCATTTACTGTGTCTTAACCACAGCCATCCAAGTCGGTGGGCTGGGAAACTCGTGGAGGTTCCTCTTGGCCAAAGACAAGAAAAACAAAGAGCACAAAAACCACAAAGACAAAGACAAGAAAAAAGGTAATGGCAAACTCCGGGCGCCGGAGCTGATGACCGGAGAAGCGACCTATGCCGATGGAGTGCCCCTGGACAACATCACCTACCTGGAAGCCAAGCTCATCCTCAAGCCCGACCGCTTCACGTCGGTAGAGGCCTTCCGCGATTTTGGCAAGCTGGTACAAAAGGTGGCCAGGAAAACCGGCGTCGGCTTCATTGCCGACCCCAACTCGCAACGTCGGCCAGAGATTCGCGAAATCATCTTCGGTGACACTCCCGATTTCCGCCTCTACAACAACGCTTTCATCCTTCGCCGCCGTATCTCGTACGTTGATGGTTTTCCCGTCGGTGATCCTGAGATTGTTTTCAAGTTCCGCCATCCCGATGAGGAGCAGGCGGCAGCCCTTGACGTGCGCCCCAACATCGCTGGCAAGTATCGCATCAAGTTCAAGGCCGAAGCCCTGCCCCTGAAGGACCAGGTTGGCGGCTACCGCATTCTGTATTCGCACAATGTCCAGTTCGGTCTTAGCCAGATGCACGATGCGGACAAAACTTCCATGGCTACGCTGGTGCGGGTGTTTCCGGCGCTTGCAGCGGTAAAGAAGTCCGACGGCGAGCACATCGCCCTGGTGAATGAAGGGATCGTGGAAGAGATTCTTCTTCCCCTCGGTCAATTGGATTTCGGCAAGGGCCTCGTCGGAAAGTGCGACATCAGCCTCTGGCGCACCCGTGGTGAACATAAGTCGCTGGTGGGGGAGTTCGCCTTCCAGGTGCAATTTCCACGTCGAGAAGATTTCGCACAGAAACAGAAGAAGCTCGCGGCCCAGTTCTACATCAGCCTGCAGCAGGAAGTGGAAGACTGGCTGGCGCTGGGTGTTACCAAGACGGGGATGGTGTACCGCCTCAAAGGCAATACACCCCAAAGCCATGAGTGACGCAGTCGTCAATCCCGCTCTGACCGAGTCGCAACTGGTGGCCGCCGCCCGCGCCAAGGCCACAACAGCGTCGATCTTCCGCGAGTTCCTCATCATTGGTGCTACCAGCTTTGGCGGTGTCGTGCCCTACCTGCGCAACAGCCTCCTGACCAAAAACCACTGGGTGGACGACAAGGAATTCGTGGAACTGCTTTCCATTAGCCAGAGCTTACCCGGGTTGAATGCCACCAATATGGCGGTGCTTCTGGGTGATCGGCTGCGCGGCTGGATGGGCGCCGCAGCCGCCGTCGTAGGCGTCTGTCTTCCCGGAGCGGTGATCATGCTTCTTGCGGGCATCGCTTACCGTATACGCGGCGACCATGCTCTGGTCACCTACATGCTGAAGGGCGTGGCGGCAGCGGCGGCTGGGTTGTTGCTCTCTACTGTAATTCAGCTGGGCAAGAAGTCGCTGTCCCAACACTTCGATCTCGTTTTTGTGCTGATCACCGTACTCCTTGTCAACCGTTTGCATGTGTCGGTACCGCGCACGCTCATCGCTGTCGGGATAGTAGCGATCCTGTTTCATTACCCCCGCAAGGCGGCGAAGGAGGACGCAAGCCAATGAACCAGATTCCTGCACTTGCTCGCGTTTTTGCTTACCTGTCGATCCTCACCGTAGGCGGTGGCATGGCTGCCTTCCCGGAGATGAAAATCCTCACCGTCGATGTCCACCACTGGCTCGACTTCCACGAGCTCATTCATCTTTATAGTGTGGGCCAGCTGGCGCCCGGCCCGAACATGATGATGATCGTCTCCATCGGCGATTGGGCGGGAGGATTGCTTGGCGCCGCTGTCGTGCTGATTGCCTTCTTCGGGCCGACAGCCCTGCTGGCGCTGATCATTGGACGTGCCTGGAACAAACTCGACAAGTGGCCATGGCGTACATCGATCCAGCAAGGCCTGGCGCCGGTGTCCATAGGATTGTTGCTGGCCGGAACGTTGACCATGGCAAAAGGTGCGGTCACCGGTTGGAGCACTGGCGGCATCGCCCTTGCGGTGCTACTGACCATGCTTTGGCGAAAGGTCAATCCAGCCTTGCTGGTCATAGGCGGAGCCATCGCTGGCGGTATCGCCTTCATGCCCAAGTGAACTTCGTGCGGCGCGTCGACTGCTGGTAGGGCCGCCTTGAACCGAACTCATACTCTCTCTAGGGCTACAGGTTCCACCTTTCCCGCGGTGCGCGAAAGCACCGGAATGCCGCTTTAATTAGCTCCTTGAGATCGTCAACTCACGCTGAGTGCGGCGCTTCCAGGTAGGCCCACCGTTCAACGAGTTGACGGTGGGCGACGCGCCAGATCACGATTCCGGCAAACTGCAGCTTCACCCCATTGGCCGGATTGGTGGCGCGCCATGTATTGCGAACCACGACCTTGTCGCCCTCGGCGATGATGTCTTCGATGGTGACATGCATGTCGGGGAACATCTTCAGTGCCCCGCCGACATACTGCTTCGCGCCCTCCGGTCCGGGCGGCGTTCCCGGCGGAACGTCCGCTCCGTGATCACGAAAATCGGATGCAAAGTTCTGGTCACCAAGGCCGATGTTCTTGCGGTTAACAAATTCCTCAAAATGGTGGCGGACGAACTCTTTCATCTCGCTTTGGGTAAATCCCGTGGTCGAGTTCACCATTTCGGCAGTCATTGCTCCGGTTGCCATGCTCCTTCTCCTATCTCTTAGGCTGCGTGCGTAAACACCCCGGCATTGTCTTTCAGAAACTGATCAAAAGAAATGGGCTCGCGTCCCAGCACCGCGCGCACGTCGGGGGTGACCTTGGCTCCCGGTCCATCTGTGTAGTAGGCCTGCAAGTCAGCCAACGCTTCCACCTGCCAGGGAGGCATTCCCATGTCGTGCATCGACTGCCTCAGTTGTTGCTGGGTGAGAGCTACGTACTTCACCGGCTTATCCAATTGAGCCGAGAGCTTCTCGGCGACCCGCGTATAATTCAGCGCCTCCGGCCCGGTCAGCGTGTAAGCCTTTCCCGCGTGTCCGTTGGAAGTAAGTACCTTAGCTGCCACCGCGCCGACATCTCGCGCGTCTACGAACGCGATGGGCGCAGATCCTCCCGCGGCATAAAATGCGCCCTGCGAGTTTACCGTGCTCGCGAAAAATGTGGTGACGTTTTGCATAAAGCTTTCTGGCCTCAGAATGGTCGCCGGGATTCCCGAGGCCCTTAGCTTCCGCTCTACAACGGCATGCCACTTGGGAAATGACTTGTCGTAGGTATCGGCACCCAAGGATGAACTCTGCACCAGGTGTCGGATCCCCCGCTTCTGGCAGGCATCCACCATTTTGCTCTCCAGCTCAGCCAGTTGCGGAACCGGTGCGCACACCAAGAAAACTCGCTCTACCCCCTCCAGTGCCCGATCGAGACTGGGGCGGTCGGCGAAATCGGCGATCACCGGGTTCGCTCCCGCCGGGGCCTTGGCCCTGTCCCCGTCGCTACGGTACATCGCTCGAACCGGTGCACCCACTCGCAACAACTCCTGCAAAACCGCGCTGCCCACGTTTCCCGAAGCTCCCGTCACCAGAATCATTGCGCCTCCCCCACACATATAATTTCGATCCGGCCCCTTGGGGCTGTATCCTTATTTAGGCGAATGTACTCCGGTTTGGTGCGCGCGGGAAGTACGCACAAATTTGTAAGCCGAGGTACGGAGGAGCCAGCGTGCAGCCGAATTATGGATGCCCGGTGAAAGCGACCACCCGGGTGCTGGCAGGTAAGTGGAAGGTCGCCATTGTTTGGCACCTTTCCTTTGGCGCGAAGCGGTTTGCCGAGATTCGCGACCTTCTGGAAGGGGTTAGTGAGAAGGTGCTCACCGCGCAGCTGCGAAAGCTGGAAGAAGACGGCGTGGTGCGCCGGCTCGTAACCCGCTCGGTGCCACCGCGCGTGGATTACGAGCTGACGGCCGCGGGATGGGAGCTTATTCCCATCATGCAATCAATGTGCGATTGGGGATCGAAGCACCTGGGCATCCTGCCCACCTTGCCCCGCAAAGTGCCTTTATCGGCGTAATGGGTACGTCGGACTTCGCAAATCAAACGATCCGGGCGCCAGCACCGGCCGCTCCCGCCTGTTCATGAGCATGGTAGCTGGAGCGCACCAACGGTCCCGACTCCACGTGCCGGAAGCCCATCTGTAACGATTCCTCCTTGAGCATGCGGAACTCCTCGGGCGTATACAGCCGCGCTACCGGGAGGTGGTCCTTTGACGGGCGGAGGTATTGCCCGATGGTGAGGATGTTTACCTTGCGAGCCGCCAGATCGCGGAAGACGCTCAACAGTTCGTCGGTGGTCTCGCCCAACCCGACCATTACGCCGGTCTTCGTGGGAATCGACGCCTCCATTGCCTTGGCCTGCTCCAGCAGGCGCAAGGTGCGCTCGTAGCGGGCACCCGAGCGGGCGACGCGGTACAGGCGCGGAACTGTCTCCGTGTTATGGTTCAGGATGTCGGGCTTGGCCTCCATCACGATGTGCAGAGGTTTCTCCAGTCCCTGAAAATC
>Ga0306920_100005627_pt1 | contig 16232 bp, 15 predicted proteins | sample flu12Cox44000170_FD_204666 | JGI IMG/M metagenome (GOLD analysis project Ga0306920, IMG submission 204666) | Lab enrichment of tropical soil microbial communities from Luquillo Experimental Forest, Puerto Rico - flux4day.12C.oxic.44.000.170 (v2)... | ecosystem: Environmental > Terrestrial >... | reverse complement strand
GCCCCCAGCCGTGAATTGGCTAGCACCATCCAGCGATCCGGGCTGTGCCGCGGCTGCCACACTCGCCGCAAAAGAGAACGCGAAACCGAAGCTCCGCGCCCCCCCGCCGCATCGGATGCGCTATCACCGGATTGATCCCGATCGCGGTTTGGATCACGCCGGCAGGCCTGCCGAGGTTTGGTCAAACGCCGATTCCTGGGTGGCGAAGCCGAGCCAAGCCGTGCAGTATCGGCGCGATTGAAAGTCATCGCGCGGCGGACCGTCACGTGCTGTCAGACCACGAACGCAGGTTCCTGTTGACGCGACGGGTCGGGCATCTTGCCACGGCCGATGGCCGGGCCATTCCGCACGTCGTGCCGGTGTGCTTTACGATTTCGCAAGGCACCCTTTACATTACCATCGACGAGAAGCCGAAGCGCGTGGCTGGACCAGCACTCAAGCGTATCCGCAACATCGAGCGCAACCCGATGGTCGCTATCGTGGTGGATCGGTACGACGAAGACTGGACCCGGCTGGGCTGGGTGATGTTGCGTGGACAAGCTGAGATCCTGCACGCCGGGACGGAGCACGATCGCGCGCAGGAGCTGCTGCGCTCTCGGTACCGCCAGTTGGCAGCGATGCAGATCGCCGAACGGCCCGTCATCGCGGTCCGCCTGGAGCGGGTGACGAGCTGGGGCAACCTGTCCGTGGGCGCGGACGAGGCCGAACATGATGGTCGAGCCTAGAAGCTGTTGCGACCGTGATGGCGCAAGTCCCGGTCGTCGCTGCGATAAGAGCCAACGTTGCGACAAACAGCGGTACGTCCGCTCATTTCTCTGATAGAGTTGAAGGACATTGGCCGCAACCGAGGAGCACTGAGCATGCATGTCGGGCTTACGATGTTTCCGACTGATTACGCGATTCCACCGCACGAGCTTGCCGTGGCGGCGGAGGCGCGAGGTTACGAGTCATTGTGGTTGCCGGAGCACAGTCACATTCCCACCAGTCGCAAATCGCCGTGGCCTGGCGGCGCCGAGCTGCCGAAGTACTATTGCGAAAGCTACGATCCGTTCGTCTCGCTAGCCGCTGCCGCCGCGGTTACGAAAACCATCAAGCTTGCGACGGGGATCTGTCTTGTCGTCGAGCGCGATCCAATCCACACCGCCAAGGCGGTATCGACCGTCGACCAGCTTTCCTCGGGGCGGTTCATTTTCGGCGTCGGCGGGGGTTGGAACGAGGAGGAGATGGCCAATCACGGCACTGCGTTTGCAACCCGCTTCAAGTTGATGCGTGAGCGGATCCAGGCGATGAAGCAAATCTGGACGCAGTCGACGGCGGCATTCGACGGTGAATTCGTCAAGTTCGAACCGATGATGCAGTGGCCCAAACCGGTTCAAAAACCTCACCCGCCGATCGTTGTTGGGGGCGCATTCCCCCACGCAGCAAAACGGGCGATCGCCTACGGAGACGGCTGGATTCCGATCGGCGGGCGCGTGCTGGATCCGCTCGAGGTGCTGCCGCAATTCCGTCAAATGGCAAAGGACGCTGGCCGCGATCCCACCTCGCTCTCCTTCGACGTATTCGGGGCACCGCGAGACTTGGAGGTGCTGAAACGCTACCGTGACGCCGGCGTTGATCGGGTCGTCCTGATGCTTCCGCCCAAGCCCCGAGACGCGATCTTGCCCATGCTGGATGAAGGCGCGGCCCTTGTGACGGCGCTCTAAAGAGTCTGTGAGTCACCCGACGGAACCAAAGCTCAGGACTGCAGTGGCCGCCGTCGCCGCAATGACTCTCGCCTTGCATGTGTGACCTCCGACAACGCCCCCTGGATCACTGGACAGACGATACCCGTCACGGGCGGCCCGTTGTCGTGAGGCCAATTGGAAGGAATGAGTTGGGAGGACCATCATGAACGACACGACAAAGCTCGAACCCTGGCAATGGCCGGAAAAGCATTGGCGGGGTCTCGTCAACCAGGTCCGCGCCGGCCGCAGTTTTCGTCCGAAAAGCTGGAAGGGTGGTGCGCGCTGCGCCTTCGCGCTGTCCTTCGATTCCGATCACGAGACGAATGAGCTGCGCGACGGCGGCAAATCGATCGGTCGCATGGCTTGGGGACAGTACGGCAATCGCGTCGGCGTGCCGAGCATCCTGAAACTGCTCGCAAAGCATGCGGTGCCGGCAACCTTCTATGTGCCGGGCGTCGTTGCGCTGCTCTATGGCGACGAGCAGCGTCGCATCGTCGGCGAAGGGCACGAGATCGGCATCCATTCATGGATCCACGAACTGAACTCGGTGCTGCCCTATGAGGCCGAGAAGGATCTGATGCTACGGGCCGCCGACGCCCTGGAAAAAACCACGGCCGTGCGGCCTGTCGGCGCCCGCACCGCGTCCTGGGATTTCTCGCCGCACACGTTGCGGATCACGAAGGAGGCCGGGCTGATCTATGATTCTTCGCTGATGGCAGACGTCGACTGCTACGAACTCTTGTTGGATGGCGAGCCTACCGGCGTGATTGAATTTCCCGTTGAATGGATTCGCGACGACGCGGTTTATTTCATGATGCATCGGTTTCAGGGCCTGCGCCCCTACACGCCGCCTTCGGACGTGTTTGACGTCTTCCGACGCGAGTTCGAGGCGGCCTATGGGGAGGGTGGAATCTTTCAGCTCACCTGCCATCCTCATATCATCGGCTATCGCTCGCGGCTCTGGATCATCGAAGAGCTGATCGCCCTTGCCAAGGCCAAGGGCGACGTCTGGTTCGCAACGCATGCCGACGTGGTGCGCTACGCCCGTGACCATGCCGCCTCGGTTTAGCTAAATCAGGCCGTGCGCGGTGGTGGCGCCATTTTGCGCCAATGCGCCGCGATGTCGACACGGCGCGTGATCCACACCTTGGGATGATTAGCAAGCCAATCAAGGGCTTTTGCCAGCCCAAAGGCGCGGCCCGGATGAGCAATGATGCGGTTGTGAAGTCCAAAGCTGAGCATCCGCGGCGGATCCTCGTCGATCACGCATTGCACAGCATTTTTTATGTAGTCAAAGTAATCGTTGCCCGTGGTGATGCCTTGCCGGCTGAAGCGCACGTCATTGTGCACAAGCGAATAGGGAATCACCAGTTGGTTGCGCGAGCCGACCTTCACCCAGTATGGAAGTTCGTCGTCGTAGGCGTCGCTGTCATAGGAGTATCCTGCCTCGAGCAAAATCACTCGAGTGAAAATCGATGGGGCATAACGCGAGTACCAACCTTCAGGACGGCTCCCCATGCACCTGGTAATAATCTCTGTGGCAAGACGAATGTGCTCGCGTTCCGTCTCGGGGGTGAGATTTGCATGCATCTCCCACCGTAACCCATGGCTGGCGACATCCCAGCCCGCTTCGCGCATTGCTGCCGCTGCTTCGGGATTCCGCTCGAGAGCACGGGCGACTGCAAACACCGTACAAGGGACGTTTCGCTTGCTGAACATCCGATGCAGGCGCCAGAATCCGGCTCGGCTCCCATACATGAACATGCTTTCGGCCGCCAGGTCGCGGCCAGCAACGACCGCGGTCGCTCCTTCAGTAAGCGCAGCCTCGGAAGCGCGGTCGCCGTCCGGCACGGAATATTCGCCCCCCTCCTCGTAGTTGATCACAAAATTGACGGCGACGTGCGCGCCATTTGGCCAGTGAGGATCTGGCGGTTGGCGACCGTAACCCAAGAAGTCTCGCGCACGTCCCGCCTCCGCATCAATCATGTTCGTTCTCCCATGATCTGTCACAACTGCGCTCCTGGCCAAGCCACACCACCGAGCAGCGCAATCAACTCCCGTCTCATCGGCCGATCGAATTGCACCGCTACCCGGACGGGAACGCAGCATAGCGGATTGGCGAGACTCAGGTCAGCGTTCGCTGCGTTGCAGAATTTTGTCCTGCCTCATGCCCGGTTTGGGGAAGCGCGCGCCAGCGATTGCAGCCGCTCGAGACCGACTGACAGATGCGTTTGCAATCTCTTCGATGGCCGACAAGGTGAACCACGATCTGCGGCGGCCCGGAATGACTATACTTTCGTCTAGACTGGCACCTCGTCGGTGATCGAGGCGAAGACGCCACTTTGCCGGTTGCGCTCCGGCTCCAGCCGCAGCATCATAGCAGCCATAACGGCAGCGCATAGGGCGCGAGGGGAAGCCCCAGATGGAGATGAAAACGGCCGCCAGTCCGAGCGTGGCCGTCGCGGCGCCGCAGCTTGCCGCAACCGCGGTGTCAAAGCGCTTCGGCGGCGTGCGCGCCGTGGAAAACGTCACGCTCCAGGTCGGGCGCGGCGAGATCGTTTCCGTCATCGGCCCTAACGGTGCGGGCAAGACCTCGCTACTGAACATGGTCAGCGGGTTCTATCGCCCGACCAGCGGCACTATCGCGTTTGAAGGCCGCGACATCACCAACACCAAACCCTCCGCCATCGCCAAGCTCGGCATCGCCCGCACGTTCCAGAACATTGCGCTGTTTGGTGGCCTCAGCGTGCTCGACAACATCATGCTTGGACGGCACGTGCATATGCGCGCTGGCGTGCTCGCCTCGCTCGTCTACTGGGGTCCGGCGCAGAGAGAACTGGTGCGCCACCGCGCGCGGGTCGAGGAACTCATCGAGTTCCTGAAGCTCGAGGACATCCGCAAGCAGCCGGCCGGTGCCCTGCCCTATGGCTTGCGCAAGCGCGTCGAGCTCGGCCGCGCGCTCGCGCTCGACCCGAAGCTCTTGCTGCTTGACGAGCCGATGGGTGGCATGAACCAGGAGGAGAAGGAGGACATTGCCCGCTTCATCCTCGACATCAACTCCGAGTGGGGCACGACCATCATCTTGATCGAGCACGACATGGGCGTCGTGATGGACATTTCGCACCGCGTCGCCGTACTCGACAACGGCCGCAACATCGCGGAAGGGACTCCGCAACAGGTGCAGGACAATCCGGACGTGATCCGCGCCTATCTGGGCGCCGGCAGAGCCCGGCGGGGAGAAGCCGCATGAGCGACCACACCACACTGCCGTGGCTGCTGCGCCGCAACGCCGAAACCCTGACCGACCGCCCGGCGATCCGCGAGAAGCACCGCGGCATCTGGCACAGCGTGACCTGGGCGCAATATTTCGACGAGGTGCGCGCGCTGGCGCTCGGTCTTGCGGCGTCCGGCTTCAAGCGGGGCGAGCACCTCTCGGTGATCGGCGACAATCGCCCGCGGCTCTATTGGGCGCAGCTTGCGGCGCAGTGCCTCGGCGGCATCGCGGTGCCGGTGTATCAGGACTCGATCGCCGCCGAACTCGTTTATGTGCTGGAACATGCCGAGGTCTCGGTGATCGTCGTTGAGGACCAGGAGCAGGCCGACAAGATCCTGTCGCTCAAGGATAAGCTGCCGCATCTACGCCTTCTGATCTATGACGACCCGCTCGGCATGCGGCAGTACCACTATCCGTTCCTCAAATCGTTCGAGGAGATCCAGGCTGCCGGCCGCGACTTCGGTGCCAGCAATCCGGGCTTCGTCGAGCGCGAGATCGACGCGGGAGCTGAGAATGATCTCGCGCTGCTCGCCTATACGTCGGGCACGACCGGTAATCCCAAGGGCGTGATGCTGTCCCACCACAACCTCATCAAGGCCGCCGAGGCCTTCGTCGCCGCCGAGAACATCCGACTCGGCGACGAATGGCTGTGCTACCTGCCGATGGCCTGGATCGGCGACGTGCTCTATTCGACCGTGCTCAGCCTGCTGGTCGGATTCACGTGCAACTGTCCGGAGAGCCCCGACACGGTGCAGCGCGATCTGCGCGAGCTCGGGCCGACCGCCTGGCTGGCGCCGCCGCGCATATGGGAGAACATGCTCACCTCCGTGCAGGTGCGCGCGTCCGACGCATCGTTCCTCAAGCGCAAGCTGTTCGAGCACTTCCGGCGCATCGCCGAGCGTGCCGAACTCCTGCGCGACGACGGCAAGAAGGTGCCGCTTTCGCTCAAGCTGCAGCTCGCGCTGGGCGAGTTCGTCGTCTACGGGCCGGTGCGCGATCGCCTGGGGCTGCGCCGCGTGCGTTGGGCCTATACCGGTGGCGCGCCGCTCGGCCCCGACACGTTCCGTTTCTTCCGCTCCTTCGGCGTCAACCTCAAGCAGATTTACGGCGCAACCGAGCTGTGCGGCATCGTCGCGCTGCAGCCCGACGCCGAGGCCGATCCAAATTCCGTCGGCCGCGTCTGCCCCAGCATCGAGGTGCGCATCGATCCCTCGAGCGAGGTGCTGGTGCGCTCGCCCGGCATGTTCAAGGGCTATTACAAGCAGGCGGAGGCGACCCGCGACACTGTGACGGCAGACGGCTGGCTGCGCACCGGCGACGCCGGCTTCGTCGATCCGCGCGGCCACCTGGTGATCATCGATCGCGCCAAGGACGTCGGCAAGCTCGACTGTGGCGAGGCGTTCGCGCCGCAGTTCATCGAGAACAAGCTCAAATTCAGCCCGTTCATCGGCGAAGCGGTCGCGTTCGGCCACGACAGGCCATTCGTCGCCGCGATGGTAGCCATCAACGGCGAGACGGTCAGCACATGGGCCGAACGCCAGGGCATCGCTTACGGCTCGTATCAGGATTTGAGCGGCAACCCTCGCGTGCGTGCGCTGATCGGCGACGAGATTCGCAAATGCAACGCCGGCCTGCCGGATGCGGCGCGCATCCGCCGCTTCATGCTGCTCAACAAGGAGCTCGACGCCGACGACAACGAGGTGACGCGTACCCGCAAGATTCGCCGCCGCTTCGTCAGCGAAAAATACAAGGCGGTGATCGACGCGCTCTATGGCGGGCGCTCCGATGTCGAGCTCGTCACGGACATCACCTTCGAGGACGGCCGCAAATCGACGATCCGCTCCAACGTAGCGATTGAGAACGCCGACGAGACGCCGCTCGCCGCCATGGACCCGGCGCATGCCTGAGATCGACTGGCAATTCACGCTGCTCCTGATCACCAACGGCGTGATGATCGGCTTGATGTACGCGCTGATCGCGCTCGGCTTCGTCCTCGTCTACAAGGCGACCGACGCAATCAACTTCGCGGCCGGCGAGTTCGTGATGTTCGCCGGCTTCATCGCGGCGTTCGCCGCCGATACGGCCGGGGCGCCGATCTGGGTAAGCGCACTGATCGCGATCGCCGGCATGGCGGCGTTCGGCTTTGGGCTCGAGCGCGTCGTGCTGCGTCCGCTGATCGGCCGCCCGGTGGTTGCCGTCATCATGGCGACGATCGGGGTCGCCGCGCTGCTGCGCGGCTTCGCCACGCTCGTTTTCGGCGCCGGCACCCGCAATATCAATCTGCCGGTTGGCGATGAGCCGATCGAGCTGGGCCCGGTCAGCCTGCCACCTGTGCAGCTGGTCGGCGCCGCCGTGAGCCTGGTGTTTCTTGCTGCCTTCGCCTGGTTCTTCCTCAAGAGCCGCACCGGTATCGCCATGCGCGCAGTCGCCGACAGCCAGCAGGTTGCGATGGCGATGGGCATCAACGTCCGCCGCTACTTTGCCCTCGCGTGGGCGATGGCCGGCGTCGTCTCGGCCCTCGGCGGCGTGGTGTGGGGCGCGATGCTCGGCGTCGACAACCAGCTCGCGGTGGTGGGCCTGAAGGTGTTTCCGGTGGTGATCCTCGGCGGCCTCGACTCGATTGTCGGCGCCGTGGTCGGCGGGCTCATCGTCGGCGTCGTCGAGAATCTCGCGGCCGGCTATCTTGATCCTTACGTCGGCGGCGGCACCAAGGATTTCGCCCCCTACATCCTGATGATCGTCGCGCTGATGATCAGGCCTTACGGCATGTTCGGCAGGAGACTGATCGAGCGAGTTTGAGTGGCGGAGTTTTTGGACGGCACGGCAAGGAGCATGGAATGTTTCATCGCGAGTCCGGCGTGTTCAAGACCACCTATGTGGCCGACATGGCGGTCTATCCATTGCCGATCGCCCGATGGGCGATGGCGGCGATCGCCGTGCTCTTCGTCGTCGTCGCGCCAACGACGCTCAGCGAATATTACATCTCGATCGCTAACCTGATCCTGATCGCGGTGGTCGGTGCGCTGGGCCTTAACATTCTGGTCGGCTATACCGGCCAGATCTCGATCGGCCACGGCGCGCTGATGTCGGTCGGTGCCTACACGGCCGCAAACCTCATCACGCGGATGGACATGCCGTTCTGGGTTGCGATCCCGGCCGGCGGCCTGATGGCCGCGGCAATCGGTGCCGTGATCGGCGTACCGTCACTGCGCATCAAAGGTCTCTATCTCGCGATCGCGACGCTCGCCGCGCAGCTCATCATCGAGTGGACCATCAACCACGTGCCTTGGATATCCGGCGGCGTGCAGGCCTCGATCGATGTCCCGCGACCGCGCCTGTTTGGGCACGCACTCGCGAGCCAGTCGCAACTCTATTTGTTCCTTCTGTTCTTTGCGGCGCTCGCAATCGTTGCCACCATCAACCTGGTACGCAGCCGCATCGGCCGCGCCTTCGTCGCCATCCGCGACCACGACATCGCCGCCGAACTCATCGGCATCGACATCTTCCGCTACAAGCTGATCGCGTTCGCGATCTCGTCGTTCTACGCCGGCGTCACCGGGGTTCTCTACACTTACTATCTCGGCGTCGCCAACTACGAGCAGTTCCAGATCAACGTCTCGATCGACTACCTGGCAATGATCATCATCGGCGGGCTCGGCTCTGTGCTGGGCTCGATCCTTGGCGCGATCTTCGTCACTTTGCTGCCAATTGCCACACGCTGGTTCCTCGAAGGATTCGGCAGCTTGTTCTTGTCGCAGGCCGACCTTGCAAATATCATCCCCAATCTGCGCCTGGTGATATTTGGCGCGCTGATCATATTGTTCCTGGCGCTCGAGCCGGAAGGTCTCAACCGGCTGTGGCGCAATATACTCGGCTACTTCAGGGTATGGCCGTTCTCGTACTGAGACACTGAAACGACGCAACGTGGGAGGATACACATGAAGCGTTTGACGAAAGGTACGTTGGCGCTCGCCGCCGCCGCGGCGATGGGCGCAGCGTGGACCGCGGGCGGCATCGCCGCCCCGGAAAAGAAGGACATCGTGATCGGCGAGCAATGCGACCGCACCGGCCCAACCCAACTGGTCGGCGTCAGCCTGTGCCCGGCGATCCTCGACTACATCAACCTCGTCAACTCCAAGGGCGGCGTTGAAGGCTACAAGATCAGGCTCGAGGAGATCGACAACGAATACAAGGTGCCGCCGGCGATCGAGGCCTACGAGAAGCAGAAGGCCGACGGCGCGGTGTCGATCATGCTCTACGGCACGCCGCAGACCCAGGCGCTCACCAAGAAGCTGACCGAGGACAAGATCCCCGGCACCTCGCCCGGCTTCGGCACCGCCGCGGCCGCCAACGGTGTGCGTTATCCCTATGTGTTCCCGGTTGCAGCGAGCTACTGGTCGCAGGCCGCAGGAGCCGTCCAGTTCATCAAGGACAAGCTCGGCGGCAGCCTGGAAGGCAAAAAGATCGCCTATCTCTACTTCGACAATCCCGCCGGCCACGAGCCGATGGTGATCCTCGATAGTCTCAAGCAGCAGGAGAAATTCGAGCTCAAGGAATTCGCAGTTCCGCCGCCCGGCGTCGAGATGGGCGCGCAGGTGCTCGACATTGCCCAGCGCTTCAAACCCGACTTCGTGATCATGCATTTGTTCGGGCGATCGCCGTCAGTCGCCATCAAGGCGTTAAAGGGCGCCGGCTATCCGCTGTCGAAGGTGATCGGCATGGTGTGGGCTTCGGCCGAGGCCGACATCGCGGCCGCCGGCGGCTGGGGCGCCGCGGAGGGCTATCACACCATCCAGTTCGCCGGCGTCGGCGATGACTATCCGGTGCGCCACGAAATCGTCGCCTGGTACAAGGCCCAGGGCAAGGATGCGCCGAAGGAGATGGCCGACACGGTCTACTACAACCGCGGCCTGCTTATCGCCGCATTGCACGTCGAGGCGATCCGCAACGCGCTCAAGGCCAACGGCGGCGCGCAGCCGACCGGCGAGGACGTCAGGAAGGGGTTTGAGGCCATCCACGACGTGACGCTTGGTGGCCTCGTGCCTCCGCTCAGGCTGAGCCCCCAAAATCATGAAGGCGGCGGGTGGATCCAGGTATTCAAGGTCCAGGGCGGCAAGTTCGTAAAGGAGAGCGAATGGTTCCACGCCTATTCCGATCTTCTGACCAAGCAGATCGAGGCGGATTGAGCCGGCTCGGTTACGCGCTACCCACCCTGCGATCCGCAGGGTGGGCACTCTGACATCTTATCCCTCACAACCATGTTGACCATCAACAACATCGAGGTCGTCTACGACGGCGTGATCCTGGTGCTCAAGGGCGTTTCGCTCAACGCGCGCCCGGGCGAGATTACCACTGTGCTGGGCGCCAACGGCGCCGGCAAGACCACGACGCTCAAGGCCATCTCCGGCCTGCTGATGGCCGAGCGCGGCCAGGTCACCAAGGGCACGATCGAGCTTGACGGCACGCGCCTCGATCGGCTGCTGCCGCACGAGGTGGTGCGGCACGGCATCGTGCAGGTGTTCGAGGGCCGCCGCGTATTCGAGAATCTGACGGTCGAGGAAAATCTCGTGGCGGGCGGCCACGTGCGGCACGACCACAAAACGCTGCGCGATGGCGTCGAGGGCGCCTACGCGCTGTTCCCGCAGCTGCGCGATCGCCGCAATCAGCGGGCCGGCTATCTGTCGGGCGGTGAGCAGCAGATGCTGGTGATCAGCCGCGCGCTGATGTCGGGTCCCAAGGTGATCCTGCTCGACGAGCCTTCGCTTGGGCTGGCGCCGCGCTTCGTCGAGGAAATCTGCCAAGTCATTCTGCAGCTCAAGCAAGAGCGCCAGCTCACCGTTGTACTGGTGGAGCAGAACGCCGCGCTAGCGCTCGAGGTAGCGGACCACGGCTACGTGATGGAGAACGGTCGCGTCGTCCTCGAGGGCTCGGCCGAGATGCTGCGCCGCAATCCGGACGTGAAGGAATTCTACCTCGGCCTCAACGAGGCCGGCACGCGCCGCTCCTACCACGACGTGAAACGCTATCGGCGAAGGAAAAGGTGGTTATCGTAACGGGCAGATAGCGGGCGAGGCGCCCGGTCCGCCCTACGAGGCCGCGCCATTCCCCTCTGCGAGCGCTGCCTTCACCGACTTGTGGAAATGCTGCAGGGACGGCTCATTGCGGCCGAAGAGGATTGCATCCTGCGCGCCCGAATAGAAGCCGCGCTGGATGCCTTCCGACAGCGGAAAATCCTCACTCTCGACGGTGGCGAGCAGCAGCGCCATGTTGCGGTCCCAGTGGCGGCGCGCGCTGTCGGTCTCCGCCTTCTCGGGCGTGTAGAGCGAGATGTACATGATGGAGTTATCGGTGCTGTCGCCGTCCGGGAACACGTGCCAAGTCTCGACGTGGTCGCCCTGCATGATGAACACTGTGTTGGGGAACAGCACATAGATGATGGCTGTGTAGGGAATGAGATTCCACTCGGCCTCGGGGAGTGCCCGCAGCTCACCGATGGTGCGGCGCGCCGCGATCATACGCAGGTTGCGGCCGAAGGCGTCGAAGGTGGTCGTGTTCGAATGGAGGATCGGATCGACCGTCTTGCGATGCAAAAACTGCAGGTGATAGGTCTCGAGGAACGTGTCGACGACGATCTTCCAGTTGATCTTCTGGCGGAGCACCCGGGTCTCGTAGTGGTGATAGGCGTCGAGGCTATAGGCAGCCATGTCGTGCTGCGCGCCTGACAGCATGGCGTCAACATCAATCCCTGTGTCAGGCGCCGGGCTCACATAGATCATCCCGTATTTCTCAGCGACAGGAAGCTCGCGCAGGGAGCAGTTCGCTCTGTCGATCTCGGCGAACGAGCGCTCGTCCGGCCGCGCAATCAGCCGGCCGTCGGTCGCATAGGACCAGGCGTGATAGGGGCAGAGAAACCGCTTCACGCCCTGGCCGGACCCGTCGGCGACGCGAGCGCCACGGTGGCGACAGACGTTGAGGAAGGCGCGCAGGTTCCCATCCTCGTGGCGCACCAGCAGCATCGGCACGCCGGCATAGTCGTGGGTCATGTAGTCGCCGGCCCGCGGCAAGAGGCAGCTCAGGCCGACGAAAAGCGGCCCGCGCCGGAAGAAGAGCTCGCGCTCGCAAGCGAACTGCTTGCGGCAGGTGTAGTCAGTAACCTCGTTGCGGTAGACCGTGTCCGCAACGGCGGTGGTCTGCGTGTCGAGAAAAGCGAAGAGCTTGCGCGCCTGCTCGCGCTGTTCCTGGGCCAGCACTCGTTCTCCTCCCGCCAGCGTTGTCGCGCCAGCTGTTTGATTTTGCATCTTAACCGGATCGAAGCACGGCTGAGAAGCCATTTCGTTGGAATGTCAGCAGCCAGTTTTCGTCTTCACGAGATCGATTTTGGCGACGCGACTGATTGCGGGGGTGCCCGGAAGCCGGAATTGGCCGATCCGACGCCCGATGGTATGTTCCCTGCTGCTTTGAAGGAGGACCCAATGGCTGAAGCGAAACTCGCTCCGAATCTGCCGGACTGGATGCTCAAGCACGCCAACCGCTATCTTGCCAGCGGCGGAACAGACGGGCACATGTTCAAGATAACCGTGCCTGGGCGAGGTGAGATCACGGCGCCGGCGCTGCTGCTGACCACCACCGGCCGCAAGTCTGGCGATCAGTTCATATTTCCGCTGTTTTACGGAACGGACGGCGGACGCTACTTCGTAGTCGCCTCAAAGGGAGGCTCGCCGCAACACCCAGGATGGTATCGCAATATTCTCGCGAACCCCGACGTCGAAGTACAAGTCGGGACCAAGAAGATGAACGCGCGGGCCAGAACAACAGCGGGCGAGGAACGGCTCCGGCTTTGGAAAAAGGCGCTCGAATTTTGGCCGCCCTACGCCGACTATCAGCTCAAGACCGAGCGCGAGATACCGGTGGTCGTGCTGGATCCGGTCCATTAGGGTACGTGGCGGCCGGCCGGCGCAGCGACGGCAAGGCGCTGTTCGCACGGCTTTGTCACTTCGCCAGCCTCGTCGGCTCCCAACTGTTTCACAGCCAGGCTTGAAATTTCAGCCGCATCTCGACCGCCGGAGCATCCGATTTCAATTACTTTCCGGGCTACCAGATCTGTAATCGGATCTGTTCGGTCTACAAGCCGCAGGGCGAGCAACGTCTCCTTGTAGGCGTGCACCAGTCGCGCAACGGCCTCGGCCTCAAGCTCGAGGTTTTGCAGCAATCGCTGAATAGCCATCTTGCTTCCTCGGTCTGGAACAAGGGCCGTTTCAACGCTGCGGAGATCACGTCGGTTGCTGAAGGGAACCGCGTTTGGGGAATACATCGGTCAGCCGATATTCGGGAACCTGAGGAACCCCACGCGTTCGTACCCCTACACCACCGCGCGAAAACAGTTCCGAAAAGCAAAGTCGAGATCCCTCAGTTTACTCGCGATGACGGCAGAGTCGTGAGGCCGATGCGCGTCGGACTCTCACGCATTCGCGTAAGGTTTGATGATCTCCTCGCCGAAGCGGGCCAGCGTCATTTCGAGATCGGGCAGGAACGCACTCACCGGCAGCACAAGGCGGCGCGCGCCCCGCGCGATGCGCTCCTCGACAGCGGCGCGCGGGTCGGAGCCGGAATTCGGCCGCGCCCCGGGACAGGAGAGGATCAATTCCACCATCGCCGGATCGCGGCCGGCCTGCTCGGCCGAACGGCGCACGACGTCGAGCAACGGCATGGTGTCGATCTGGGCACCGAGCGAGGGGAAAAAGCCGTCGCCCAGGCGGCCGGCGCGGCGGGCGGCCGCTTCCGAGTGGCCACCGACGATGATCGGCACCGATTTCGCGACCGGCTTCGGATTGCAGCTGACCTTGTCGAATTTCACAAACTCGCCCGCGAAGCTGGCACCGTCGCTGGCCCACAATGCGCGCATGGCTGCGACATACTCATCGGCGCGCTTGCCGCGACGCTCGAAGGGAATGCCGAGCGCCTCGAATTCCTCCTTCAGCCAGCCCACCCCGATGCCGAGTTCGAACCGGCCGCCGCTGAGATAGTCGAGCGTGGCGACCTCCTTGGCCAACACAAGCGGGTTGCGTTGCGGCAGGATCATCACGGCCGTCATGAAGCGCAGCCGCGTGGTGGCGGCCGCGACCCACGTCAGCCAGATCAGCGGATCGGGCAGTTTCGTCGATGGAGCGCCCGGCAATCGGCCGCCCGGGGCATAGGGATAGACGCTCGTGTAGTTGTCGGGAAACACGACGTGCTCGACAGCGAATACCGAATCGAAACCGGCCGCCTCCGCCAGCCGCGCCAGCCGGCGCGCGCCTTCAGGGTCGGAGAACGTGTTGTTGCCGAACTGCAGGGCGAATTTCATGACGGCGGCTCCATTCCGCATCGAGCGGCGCTTTCGAAACGCTATTATGGCACGCGGCGAGGGCATCGGGGAGCCGCCGTTGATGGCAGCCTCCCGGCACGAGCCGACATCTGTTCAAGCGTCCCGACGCTTCGTATCCTAGAAGTAGGGAGGACATGACGATGAAGCTTGGTCTGGCAATCGGTTATTCGGGCGCACATCTGGAGGTGCCGGTCGCACTTGTACAGCGCGCTGAAGAACTGGGGTACGACTCGGTCTGGTCGGCCGAAGCCTATGGCTCCGACGCGATCACGCCGCTCGCATTCCTCGCCGCCAAAACCAGCCGCATCAAGCTCGGTACCGGCATCATGCAGCTGGCCGCGCGCACGCCGGCCAACGCGGCGATGTCGGCCGCCAGCATTGACGCGATGGCGGGCGGCGGCCGCTTCATCGCAGGCCTGGGTGTCTCGGGACCGCAGATCGTCGAGGGTTGGCACGGCCAGCCGTGGGGCAAGCCCTACTATCGGGTCAAGGATTACGTCGCGATCATGCGCAAGATCTTCAAGCGCGAAGGACCCGTGACGCACGAAGGCCGCGAGATCAGCCTGCCCTACAAGGGCGAGGGCTCCGCCGGACTGGCCAAGCCGCTCAAGTCGATCCTGCACATGAACCCCGACATCCCGATCTATCTCGCCACCGGCGGTGAGGCGATGGTTAAGCTTACGGCTGAAATCGCCGACGGCTGGCTGCCAATGGGCTTCGTGCCGGGCGCCATGGAGGAGTACGGCCCGTGGCTGGAGGAAGGCTTCCGCCGCGCCGGCAACGGCAAGAGTCTGAAGGATTTCACCATCCAGGCCTCGGTCCATGTCGAAGTCGACAACGACGTGAAAGGAGCGCTGACGCGCCTCAAGCCGGAGGTAGCGCTCTATGTGGGCGGCATGGGTCACCGGACCAAGAATTTTCACAACGACATCATGGTTCGACGCGGCTTCGGCGACGCCGCCAAGCGCATCCAGGAACTATACCTCGCGGGCCACAAGGCCGAAGCCATCGCCGCCGTGCCCGACGAGTGGGTCGATCTGAAATCGCTGGTCGGCCCGCCGGCGCGCATCTGCGAACACTACCGCGCCTGGGAGAACAGCGGCGCGGATTCGCTGAGCGTGCGATCGCGCCAGCCCGAGGCCATCGAGGTGATGGCCAAGGCCGCCCGGCTGAACTGAGGTGTGAGCGGCGGATGGACAATGCGCTAGCGATACAGGGATACTGCGCGATCTCTTCCGGGCGCGCGCCAGCCCGGTGGCGCTCCACGCCAACATCCTGATGAGCGGAGAACGAGCGTCATGCGTCCACCCCTTCGCCTCGGCACCGTCTACGATTTCCGCAACACGCCGGAATCGGGTATGGACATGCCGAGCCTGTACGCCGCGATCATGGACCAGGTGGTCATGCTCGACCGGCTCGGACTCGATCTCGTGTGGTTCACCGAGCACCATTTCCTCGATGACGGCTACCTGCCTTCGTGGGTGCCGATGGCGGGTGCGATCGCCGCGCGTACCAAGCGTGTGCGGCTATCGAGCGACGTCTGCCTGCTGCCGTTCAACCATCCGCTGCGGCTGGCCGAGGACCTCGCGGTGCTCGACAATATCAGCAACGGCCGCATCGAGGTCGGCGTCGGCATGGGCTACGCGCCGCACGAGTTTCGCGGCTTCGGGCTGCCCGTCTCGCGCCGCGTGTCGCTGACGGATGAAGGCATCGAGGTGCTGCGCCTTTGCTTCACCGGCGAGAAGTTCAGTTTCCATGGCAAGCGCTACGATTTCGACGACGTGGTGATCAGGCCGCGCTACGTGCAACCGGGTGGCCCGCCGCTGTGGATCGCTGCGATGTCGGAGCCCGGCGCGCAGCGCGCGGCACG
>Ga0306920_100005625_pt1 | contig 16233 bp, 14 predicted proteins | sample flu12Cox44000170_FD_204666 | JGI IMG/M metagenome (GOLD analysis project Ga0306920, IMG submission 204666) | Lab enrichment of tropical soil microbial communities from Luquillo Experimental Forest, Puerto Rico - flux4day.12C.oxic.44.000.170 (v2)... | ecosystem: Environmental > Terrestrial >... | reverse complement strand
GTGATAGACGCAGGTGTCGAAGAAGACGTTTTTGAGAAGATGTTCCCTCAAATCCGGGAGCTTCATGACCTGCGCGAGTCCGCGAAAACGTCCCCAGTGATACGGCACCGCGCCGCCGCCGTGCGGAATGACCAGCTTGAGGTCCGGAAAGTCCTTGAAGACGTTTGACGTCATCAATTGCATGAAGGCGGTGGTGTCGCCGTTTAGATAGTGCGAACCGGTCGTGTGATAGGCGGGATTGCAGGCGTGGCTGACGTGGATCATCGCGGGCACGCTGAGCTCGACCAGCTTTTCGTAGATCGGATACCAGTAAGTGTCGGACAGCGGTGGATCGGTCCAATAGCCGCCGGAGGGATCGGGATTGAGATTGACTCCAACGAAGCCATAGTCGCGCACGCAGCGCTCGAGCTCGGCGATGCAGTTCTTTGGCGATACGGCAGCGCTTTGCGGCAGCATACCCCCGCCGATGAAATTCCGCGGGAACAGCTTGCAGACCCGATGGATGAGTTCATTGCAAGCAGAAGCCCAGGCTTCACTGGTGGAAGCATCACCAAGATGATGTCCCATTCCGGCAGCGCGTGGCGAGAAGATCGTGAGATCGGTGCCGCGCTCGCGCTGCACCTTCAACTGACCGTTGACGATGGTCTGGCGGATTTCATCATCGGTCATTGAGGGGCGCGGCGGGGGAGACTTGCCAGAGCCGTGAGCGTCGATCTGTTCCTGACGCCATTTCTCGTGCTGTGGCGGGGCGGTGGTGTAGTGACCGTGGCAATCGATGATCATGTGGACATCCTTCTAGAGGTCGAGGACCAGCGTTCGCGATTTCGAACGCGAGCAGCATATCATCATGCGATCGCCGGCGGCGCGCTCGGCCGCGGTCAGAATAAGATCGCGATGATCGGGCAGACCGGAAATCACGCGGGTTTCGCAGATGCTGCAGACGCCTTCCAGGCACGAATAGGGTGCATCCAAACCGCGCGCGAGGAGCACGTCGAGAATGGTCTTGCCGGAGGGGATTTCGACGGTCTCGCCCGATTTCGCGAGAACCACCTCGAAACTGCCGCTGGTGTCGACAGCGTCCGGGTTGGAGAAGAACTCCGCATGCGCATGGCCCGCAGGGAGATTGGCCGTTGCCGCTTCGAACGCGGCCAGCATGTTCGGTGGACCGCAACAGTAGATATGCGCGTCCGCCGGCGCGGCATGCACGATCTCGTCGAGATTGATCCGCTCGGCGCGCGGTGCGGAACAGAACTCGGTGGCGAAATAGAACTTCACTTTCGGGCCGAAGGCTGCCAACTGCGGTACGAAGCCGGCGGAGCAGCGCCCCCTTGCCGCATAATGCAATTCCCAGGGCTGCCCAAGCTGTTCCAGACGTTGTGACATGCACGCAAGGGGCGTTACGCCGATCCCGCCCGCGATCAGGATGGAGCGCGGCGCATCCTCACGCAGCTCGAAACTGTTGCGGGGCGCGCTGATCTCGATTCTATCGCCGGCGCACAATTGCTCGTGTATGAAGCGCGAGCCGCCGCGGCCCGCGGCTTCCTTCTTCACGCCGATGACATAGCGATCGCGCTCGCTGGGTGAGTTCACCAGCGAATAGCTGCGCACCAGTCCATTCGCCAGGTGCAGATCGATATGCGCACCCGCCGAGAAGGGCTGCAACGCCTCTCCATCCGCCGCCTCGAATTCGAGGACGTTGATATCCTCGGCCTCCTGCGTGATCGCCCTTACTCTCGCCTTGATGGTGGTTCCGGCGATCGTCATCGGGACCTCATGCCGCTTCTTCCGGCTCGCGCGAAGCGATGCCGGATACACGGAGCGGAATGGTTACCTCCCTTCCCTCCCGCGCCGATTCCTGGATCGCCAGACAGACTTCCAGCGTCCCACGGGCAAAACGGCCATCGTGCAACGGCTTTTCGCCGTGGACGACGGCGCGATAAAGTTCATCGAGCACGTCCGCGCGTCCAGGACGGCCATTGCTCGCAGGCGCGGGCACTTCGCGAACGCCGTGATGGGTATAGATCAGGATGCCGTCCGCCGATTGCCGCAAATCGGCTTCGCTGCAGCTTGCCACCAGCACGCCGAAATGCGGCTGGTGCCAGCGCTCATCCGGACCGGGATGCCATCGCCGCCCGCCGCCATATCCAAATCTTTCCGACCGCAACCGCGCTTCTTCAGCATGATCGGTGACGGCGGCAAGGGCGCGCCGAGTCGCGCCGTGATTTGGCTGCTTCGGCTGACCGCCTTCGCCGATCCAGCTATGGAATTCGTCGCTGTCGAAGCGATCGTAGCCGCTGTAGACGAGACTCACCGCCGCCCCCTCTTCGAACGAGAGCATGGCCATACAGCAGCCCTCTGTCGGTCGCGTGTGGTCCAGTATTCCGGTCGTGGCGCGAACTTGACGAACATCGGAAGGGCATAGCAATCGCGCGATGTCGACCTGGTGCGGGATTTGGTTGAACAGAATCCCGCCTCCAAGTGAGGTGTCGAGCTCTTCCGGCCGGCGCGGCCGGTAGATGAAATCGGTGTAGTTGGACATCGCGAGCATGGCGAGCCGGCCCACCTCGCCGCTTGCGATGATGTCGCGCATCAGAAGGATAGCCGGATCGAAGCTGTGGGTGTGTCCGACCACGAGCCAGGTCGCGTTACTCGTGGCGGCGCCTATCATCTGGTCGCAATCCCTGATCGACAACGCCATCGGTTTCTCGACGATCGCATGCTTGCCGCAATCGGCGGCGAGCACGGCGTGCTCGCGATGAAATTGATGCGGAGTAGCGATATAGACGGCGTCGACGTCAGACCGCTGTATCAGGTCTGCGGCGCTGACGTCGACCTTGCAAGGGTGATCTTTGGCGAAGCGCGCTCTCAAGTCGGCATTTGGATCGGCAGCTCCCGCGAGCACGAAGCGGGGATGCGCCTCGATCGCCGGCACCATGGCAGCCCCTGCCATACCCAATCCGATCACGCCAATGCGGATCAAGGGCTCTGTTGTACCCGTTTGTCTCATCGCGACGTCTTCGGCGGGGTCATCACTGCGCGCCCGTAACGCGCCGGCTGGCGGCGCCGAGAGGCGCCGATTTGCGCGGCGCGGCGCTTGCCTTCACGCCCTCCCACCAGGGGCATTCGCCCGGCATCACCTCGAAATTTCCGTTGAGCACCTGCACGGGTGCACGCAATCCGCTCTCGGCATTGTTCTGCTTGAGTTCGCGCGCCCGCTTTTCGGTCTCCTCAGACGTCCAGGCTCGCTCGTGACCCCAGAGACTCGGCCCGGTATTGCGTTCATCGGCTTGCCACGTGTCCGGATCGATCAGTCGGCAGCCCCAACCATATTCGATCATGAACTTCGACGGTGTCCAGGAATAGAACGACGTCATGTAGTCGCTCGTGTGCCGTCCCAGCGTGGTCGCGACCTTGTCCTCGGCGATGGCCAGGTCATAGCCCTGCCCGACGTCATCAAGACTGAACAGCTCCATCATGAGGTGGTGGAAAGTGTTCTGGCCCATTTCGACGAAGGCGAGGCTGTGATGGCGCTGGTTGACGTGAAGGAAGCGGGCCTCGAACGGATGCGAATAGTAATCCGTGAGCTTGAAGCCGAGCAGATCCCGGTAGAAGGGCAGCATGCGATGCACCGCACCCGCGTTCTCGACGCCAAAAACCACGTGGCCGAGACCAAGCGCGCCGGTGCGGAAACCCGAGATCGACCGGCCCGGGACGAAGGGATCACCGGTGGTCTCGGCGCCGCAGAAAGCCTCGATCCGGTTGCCGACGGGATCGTCGAAGACGATGAGGTCGGCGACATGCCGTTCGTTCGCCAGCGCAAGTCCGCCCGCGGCAACCTTGACGTTGGCGTTGTCGAGACGGCCTGCTAGCGCGTCGAGCGCCTTCCGGCCGCCGACCTCCCAGCCGAAGAAGGCGACGCCATCGCCATTGCCCTGATCGACGACGATACGCTGTTTGTGATCGTCCATGCGAAACGCCAGCGTCGACCGGCTCTTGTCGACCCGCTGCAGGCCGAGATGACGCGTTGCAAAATCCGACCAATCTTCGAGGGATTTCGAACGTACCCCCATATAACCCAGTGCCAGCACGCTCATCGGTCTCTCTCCAACTTTCGTCAGTGCGCGGCCGGAGCAGCCAGGGCGCCGTCGGATGATATCCTCGGCGCTGCCTTGCCCTCATCGCCATGCACCCTCATGAACTCTTCGTAGTCGGCAATCGGTGAGACCCGAGCGATCGCGCGCACGCCATATTGCTCGCTCTGCAGCGCCGCCGTGGGCTCCTTGCCCTCGACGAGCTCACGCGCAAGCTTGGTCAGCTTGCGGCGCGCGAACATCACGGGGAGATCGGATTTGACGAGGTGCTCTCCGCTGCGATCGACGATCCCGGTCTGGTCGCTCGGCAGGCTCGGCATGCATTCCTGCAGCGCGCGGTCCTGCTCGTTGACACCCCAGATGCCGGTAAAACTCTCGTTGCGCTGAGTGATGCGATCGATCAGGTAGTCGTTGCCCTGATTGGCAGCCGGCAGGAAGGTGTCGATGACGTAGCCGTGGGGAAGCCTGGTCGCGCCTCTAGTCGAGCGTGGCGGAAAGGCGCCTCCCTCTTCGATCTCCTTGATCTCCGCGGCCGAGAATGGCCGGCTCGGAATATATTGATAGGCAAACGCCGTTGTATGATAGTCGTCGATCGGCACCCAGGCGCGGCCGGCGCCGATATACTCATCGGTGCCGCCCGCGATCGCGCTCCACATCGGCAGCATCCATTGGGTGACGCGCCAGTAGTAGCGATCCTCAAACCGCCGCCGCGCGCCATAGACGAAGCCGTAGTCGGTGTCACGAAGCTCGATCTGCGGTGCGCCATCGCGAGCAAGACGATGACGATCCGGCCCATCCTCCGGCACGTTCAACACGCTGTGCAGAAAACTGATGTGAGAGGTATCGATTTCGCCTTCGGCCGCCTGCAGCCAGTTGCTTTTGTGAAACCAGCGGGAGGTGTGGACCTGATTAGCCGGCAGGGTCATCCACTCCATGCCCGGCAATTCCGGCATCAGCTTCGGCGGACCCATGTAGATCCAGACGATGCCGCCCGCCTCCCGCGCGGGGTAGCTTGTGATCCGCGCCTTCTCCTTCAACGCCGGAAAATTGTCGGGCGGAATGATGTTTGGAATATCGACGCACTCGCCATCCACGTTGAACTTCCAGCCGTGATAGACGCAGCGGATGCCGCACTGCTCGTTGCGGCCGAAGAACAAGGGGGCAAGCTTGTGCGGGCAATAGGCCGCGACGATGCCGATCCGTCCTTCAGTGTCGCGGAACGCGACCAAATCCTCGCACAGGATGCGCAGCCTGACCGGCGTGCCGTCCGCTTCGGGTAGTTCGCTCGACAACAGTGCCGGAAGCCAGAAACGCCGGAACAGGTTTCCCATCGCTGTGCCGGGACCGACCCTGGTCAAAATGCTAAACGCATCTTCCTTCATGCCTTCCTCCCATCGCTTCGGCCCCGTCGAAAACGCGCACGGCTGCTTGCCCGCCGGAACGACACCCGGCAGGAGTTTCTGACCCGCGTCTCTCTTGTTGGATCGCTTGAGCCGACCTTGCCGCCTCCGGGGGCGGACGTACAATGCGTTTACCGACTACTGCGGCAGTAGCCAACAGGCTACTACCCTCGGCCTTTAGCGCCGCTGCCGCAGATTCGGCTTTCCCGCGCGATAGCTGGCGAAATCGCCGCGCCGCAAGATTTCTGCAAAATTTGTCGCAAGTCTCCCGGGCCGCCGGCGCGGCGGAAAGATCAGATGCAGATCCGCCAGCAGAGGTGGCGCGTCCACCGAGAGTTCGACCAGCAAGGTGTTGTGCAGGAACGCCTCGGCCGCGGGAACAAAGCCGCAAGCCACCACCCGTCCCTGCGCCGCCAGCTCGTTGAGCACCGCGCCTTCCTGGATTTGGTGGACCACGCGATAGTCCGACAGACCGATGGAGGCAAGCGAATTGAAAATCATCTGGCCATAGTGACCGTCGCGTCGGGTCGAGACGAATGGCTGCTCGCGAAGCTCCGCGATGCTGATTTTCTTCCGCCTGGCTAACGGATGATGGGGTGCAACGAAGAAACCGATGCGCTCCTGCCCGATCACCTCCGATTCCAGTTCTGCGATCGGTCCGAAATTGATGACACAGCCGAGATCGACATTTCCATTCGCGATAGTCTCAATCGCCTCCTCGAAAGTGCCGGCATCGACGACCAGTTCAATATTCTCCTCATCGCGAACGAAGTCACAGATCGGTCGCCGCAGCACATACTCGGCCAGCACGCGTTGAGTGCTCAGCGTAAAGCGCGGCCGCTTCAATCCGGCGCGGTTCGGCGCGAGGTCACGGGTGAGAAGGTTGGCCTCCTGCACTAACCGCGTCGCACGCTCGTACAACCGGCGACCTTGTTCAGTCAGATTCGAGCCGAGCCCCTTGCGCCGCACGAACAGTTTGCACCCGACCTGGCGCTCCAGCGCCTTGACATGATTGCTGATCGAAGGATGCGAAATACCGAGCCGTTCCGCACCTGCGATGAAGCCGCCCGCCTCAACGACCGCAATGAAGACTTCCAACCGCCTGAACGTCGATGGAAACATGATCTGTGGCCAACCCCACGCCTCGCAGCCAAATGCCCCGGTTCAGCTTCATCGACATTAACCGCGCGTTGCCGCGTTTCAAGATCGCTCGTTGCAGCGATCCCAGTGAGCGGTCCGTGCGTCATGCCATCGCAGGCAGTCCGCGCGAGAGCTGCGGCATATAGCGCATAGTCTTCGCAGCCGCGTTGCATCCGAAGACGCCGATCAGCACGTCTCCATTGCGATATTCCCCCACAAAGGCCCGTCTTTCACGATCTTCATGCACGATCCGGGTCTGATCGGCCCCCTCCGCCGTTCCCAAGAGTTGCAGGCGCACTCCGTGGAGGTCGGACCAGAAGTACGGGACAAACGCAGCCCAAGACATCGTGATATCACCGGCGATGGCTTGTGCAACGATTCGGGACTGCTCCCTGGCTGCCGTCCAGTGTTCGTGCCGTTCGCAAAGCCCGGTCGACGGATTGAACCAGGCGGCGGCATCTCCAGCGGCAAAAATGCCAGGCGCACTCGTTCGCCCCTGCTCGTCACAGACAATACCATTGGCAAGTTTCAATCCCGACGACGCCAGCCATTCCACGTTCGGCAATGCGCCGAGGCCAGCGATGACAATATCGGCCTCGATCCATCGACCGTTCGCCAACAGCAGTCGTCGCCGACTACCAGCGTCCTCGATGTAATCGACGGTGGCACCGCACAGGAGTTCTATACCCGCCGGCGAGTGCAATGCCGCAATGCGCGCGGCAATTTGGTCACCAAGAACCCGCTCGAACGGGAGTCGTGCCGCCTCGACGATCACGACATCAAGTCCGAGAGTCGAGGCGCTGGACGCTACCTCCGCACCGATGAATCCCCCACCGATGACGGCTAGTCGCTTGCCCCTTCGAAGTTCGGCACGCAGCGCGTCCGCATCGCGGAGGTCTCGCAGTAGATGGATGGCCGCGGAACAGCGAGCAGCAGGAAACGGCCGGGCACGGGCGCCGGTCGCGATGATAATGCGATCCGCAGTTAGTTGTTCACCCGACTTCAGAAACACCATCCGCTTATCGGTATCGAGCCACACCACCGCGCTGCCAAGGGCGAGATCGATCCCGGCCTGTACGTAGTGGTCACGGCCATGAAATTGCAGATCCGACAAGGCTGCCTGCCCCAGCAGGAACGCCTTGGACAGGGGCGGCCGGTCATATGGCAGATCGCGCTGCGCGTCGACGAGCGTGATTTTCCCTGGGAAGCCGCGACGCCGTAACTCGTTCGCCGCACCGATGCCGGCAACGGAGGCACCCACAATCAAGACGCTGTCGGTCATCTGAGCCTGCCCTCCCGATCGCCCTCGAGCGAATTCAAAGCGTCTCAACCGTGAACGAGTTCGCGATCTTGCGTTTGAACGCGTAGGCTGCTGTGACCGGGTTGAAGTATTCCCGCACATGGCAGATCCGCCCATTCCGGATCGCAAAGCGGAATACGTACCGATTGCGATAGGACCGCCCGTCGGAAAGCACCATGTTTCCCCTCTGCTCGATAAAGACCCTGCTACCGTCGGCGTTGATGGACAGTTCGACATCTTCCGGACCGAGGCTTTTCGGGCCGTTTGCCGTGGTGGTCGTCCAGAACTCGATGATGGCTGCCGCACCTACATATCGGCGGAATTGGCCGGGCTCGGTCGAACCGCTCTCACTGAAGGGGATTTCGTACACCGCGTCGTCGGTGAGGCTCTGGCCGAGGGCCACCGTATCCTTGGTCGCAACGGCCCTGAAGAAGGCGAGAATGGCGTTCTTGGCAGCCCGCCGCGCTTCCGGAGAATCGGCGGGATCGTCGTTGCTTTTCAGAAGCGCGCCCAGGCTTGACGGCTTATTCATTACATCATAACTCCTTCGCATCCCCTGAGGCTCTGGAAAAGCCGCGTCACGTCTATTCAACTTGAATGTGTGCGGCGTCGATCATGGTCTTGAGCGCCGCGGTTTCGTTGCGCACCACGTCCGCCAACTCTTCCGGCGTGCTCGCGACAGGCTCCAGTCCCTTCGCGGCGACTTGATGCTCTACAAAGGCCGGATCGCGGAGAATAGCACGAAGATCGGTCCCCACCTTCGTGACGATTTCGGAGGGCGTGCCGGGCGGAGCAAATACCGCGTACCAGATCGACGATTGCAGATAACCGAAGCCGGCCTCTTCTGTCGTCGGCACTTCCGGAAACTGCGGCGATCGCTTCTTTCCGGCAATGGCGAGCGCCTTGAGCTTTCCAGCGCGCAGGAATTCGCCCGCCACGCCGGCGCTGCCAGTCGTGAGCGAGACTTCTCCCGTGATCATCGCGATCAACAGTGGCGATATGCCATTGTATGGTACGTGCAGAAGATCGAGGCCTTCCATGCTGTTGAGATATTCAAACAGCAGGTGCGGCTGCGAGCCGCGGCCGAAGGAACCGTAGGTCCACTTTTTCGGCTCCTTCTGGACAAGATCGACCAGCTCGCGAAGCGAGTTCGCTGGAACGGAAGGATGCGCCAGAACGAAGTTGTCGCTCTGTACCATCAGTGTGATGGGCGTGAGCTTTGAGGGATCGTATTGCAACGACTTGAAGAGATAAGGAGCCGTTGTGATGGTCTGATTGACGGTGGCGAGCAGCGTGTAGCCGTCGGGCGGCGCGCGATAGACGGCTTCTGTTCCGACGGTGCCGCCCGCGCCGGCGCGGTTTTCGACGATCACCGAGGTGCCCCATCTCGCACTGAGGTCTTGAGCGGCAGCTCGGATGACCAGATCGACTCCGCCTCCAGGAGGGAACGGGACTATAAAGCGGACAAGGCGCGAGGGATAGTCATCGGCGCGGGTCGGTTCAATGAGCATTGCGCCGAGCAGTAACGCGCCGATCGCTGTGAGTACGCGCGTGATGGTGGTGCCACCGGCCGAGCGGGCTCTGCCTGATCGCAAAGCCAACGATACGAGCGCTAACATCTCTCTTCCTCCGCACCACGGCCGAGCTCACCGCAGCGACTCAACGCCGCCTCCCCTCAAATTGCTTGGCTGCCCCGCAAATCCTTGATGGCAGCTTCATCCATTCCCAGGATTTCATGCAAGACAGTATCCGTGTGCTGACCGAGTGTCGGCGGACAGGTGATCGGCGGCGTCGGTGATCCGCTCATTTTCACGGGCCATCCCGGGAGGACAACAGGTCCCCGGGTCGGATGAACAATCTCGGTCAGCATCCCCGTCGCACGGAAGGAAGGATCGTTCATGAGGTCTCCAGTGTCGAACACGGCCCCCGCTGGAACGCCGGCGCCGTTCAAGGCTTCCATCGCGGCCCTCTTCTGCTGGCTCGCCATCCAGGGGCGGATGACTTCATCAACCTCTTCCTTACGCTTGAAGCGGGATTCGGGCGTGACGAAGCGTGGATCGTCCAGCAGGTCCGACCGTCCGATCGTTTTGAGCAACGCGCGCCACTGCCGATTGCCGGTGAGTTCGTCACGCGCCGTGTAGATGAAGCAATAATCGTTCGGTCCGCCGCCCTTGCACGGATATAGACCCGACGGCGCCGCCGTGCTGCTCGGCGACCCATTTCCGACGCGCGCGACCGGCTTACCCGTCAGCTGATGACGGGCGAAGGTGATGCGGCTAAAATTCATCACCGCTTCCTGCATGGCGACGCGGATGCATTGCCCCTTGCCGGTAAACTCTCGCTGATAAAGGGCGCCCAATATCCCGATCGCGAGATGCAGGCCGGATCCGGTGTCGGCGAAGGTGGGACCCGGCTTCAGTGGCGGCCCATCCGGCTCACCAGTAAATGCGACCGCACCCCCGGCCGACTGGGCAATCGCATCGAAGCAACGAAAATCTCTGTACGGGCTTTCTTCGCTGAAACCGCGCACCGTTCCATAGACGATCCGCGGATTGATCTTGCTGACTGCGTCATAGTGCAGGCCGAGTTTTTCCGTCGTTCCGGGCGCAAAATTCTCAAGGAAAACATCGCACTCGCGGATCAACCGGGTGAGAACCTCCTTGCCTTTTTGTTTCTGCAGATCGATCGTGACGCTTCTCTTGTTTGAGTTCAGCACGAGGAAGTAGAGGGAGTCCGCATCTGGCGAATCCGCAGAGGCGATCCGCGCGGGATCCCCAAGCTTGGGTCGCTCCACCTTGAGGACATCGGCGCCGAGAAACGCAAGCGATTGGGCACATGCTGATCCCGCCTCCCATTGCGTAAGGTCGAGAACCTTGACGCCAGTCAAAGCCCGCGAATGCTCTAACGCGGCTTCTGCCGCGATAGTCTGATGTCGATTCATGAGATTTTTCCTGTCGCTGGCGTGGTGCTCAATCCTCGTGAATCGTGATGGCTTCGGACGGGCAGACTCGCGCTGCCAGCCTTGCCGACTCCCGCAATTCGGGAGCGGGGCTATTCGTGCGCAGAATGACGATGCCGTCCTGCTCGTCTTGATCGAACACCGCGGGTGCCTTGAGGACACATTGGCCAGCCGCGATACATTTGAATCTGTTGATTTCGATGCGCATGAGATTTGCTTCCGTTCGGGATTCACCAGGCAAGTGGAAGTTCGTGGACGCCATACACGAACATGTCATGGCGGAAACGGAGCTTCTCGAAGGGAACGGCAAGGCGGAGGTTCGGCAACCGGTGGAACAACTTGCCGTAGACAACACGGAGCTCCGCCCGCGCGAGCACTTGCCCAAGGCATTGATGGATCCCGAAACCGAACGCCACGTGCCTTGCGGCATCGCGCTGCACGTCAAAGGCATCCGGGTTCGGGAACAGGCTCGGATCGCGGTTGGCGGCCGGAATCGAACAGATGACGCCCTCACTTGCCTTCACCAGCTTGCCGTTAACATCAATGTCCTCAAGCGCAACGCGGCGCGCGCCGACGTGGAGTACGCTGGAATAGCGCAGCAACTCCTCGACTGCGCCCGGAATGAGTTCAGGGCTGCTCTTGATCAGCGCGAGCTGATCGGGATGCTGCAGGAGGGTCAGCACGCCCAATGCCGTCATGTTCTGAGTGGTCTGGTGGCCCGCGCTCAACAGCAACCTGACAATGTTGATCAGTGTAAGACGATCGACATGTCCTGGCACGAGCTGCTCGGCCACCAGCCGCGAGACGATATCGTCCTGCGGCTCCCGTTCCTTGCGACCGATCAACGCGTCTAGATACGCAAAGAGATCATCAAGCGACTTGCGGACCTCGACCGGGGTCGATTTCGAGCCGAATTGAATGCGCGTCGCCTCGTGGAAGAAGTGATGGTCTTCGTAGGGGATCCCGAGCAGGAACGTGATGATCTCGGTCGGTAGTGGCGCGGAGAAATGCTCGACGAAGTCCGCGCCCTGCGGCAGTTGAGTATAGTTCGCGATCAAGCGATCCACCGTCTCCTCGATCCGAGGTGTTAGCTGCTCGATCCGGCGAACGGTGAACTCCTTGGTCACCATGCGGCGCAGGCGATCGTGATCCGGGTTGTCGAGCCTCAGAAATGATCTATCCGCCTTGTCGGCAACCATCCGCCCTTCGAAAACGTGGGGAAAGCCCTCACGGTTCGGCTCGCAGCTAAATTTCTGATTGCTCAGGACGGAGCGGATGTCGTCGAAGTTGGTGAGGAGGTAAGGATAGCTTCCGTCCCAAAGCCTCACCCGCGCAAACGGCTGCTCGGCCCGCAAGAGCGCATAATCGTCGGGCGGGTTGAACGGCTCCGTTCTGCTCATCGGATAGGACAGTTCGGCAACGGCTTGCGACATCAATCTTCTCCTCAATTTCAAGATGCGGCCGCAGACGGCGCGGCAGGTATCAGCCGGCGCCTAGCGGCCCGCATCCGTTCCAGCCAATGATCCCGATCCGCCGCTCTGCGCTGCTCGTATTCGGCGACGCGCGGATGAGGCAGCACCAGAAAGCGCCGCGTCCCGAGTACCTCGATGATTTCGTGCGCTACCTGTTCCGGCTCCAAAAAGTTGCCCGCGGCGCCGGTCTTGAGACTGTCGGGTCTCGTCATTCCGGTCCGCACTCCCTCGGGGCAGACGCATGAGACGGCAATGCCGTCATCGAAATGAGTGATCGAGAGCCACTCGGCCAATGCGACGGCGGCATGCTTGCTGGCGGCATAAGGCGCGCAGCGGAAGTCTGTGAGCAGGCCAGCGGCGGACGCGGTTATGACGAATTGTCCGCTCCGGCGGGAAGCCATACGCGGAATCACCGCGCGTGCCGCATTGACATGTCCCATCAGGTTCACGTTGAGGCTCGCCTGCCAATCAGTGGCTGCGCCGATGCCATCGCCAGCGTGAATTCCGGCATTCGAGCACCAGAGGCCAATGGGACCGAGCCCGGCCTCGACGTGATCAACGACTGCCTCCACGGCCTGGCCATTCGTGACGTCAAGTCCTACCGCCGATGCCCGGCAGTCCGAATGCGCAGCGTTAATCGCCTTGGCCACCTGCTCCGCAGCGTCGAGATGGAGATCCGCCACAACGACACGCCGGGCGCCGGACTGCGCCAGCGCCTGACATAGCGCACGTCCAATACCGCTTGCCCCTCCCGTGACGACGGCGACGCCCTCTCCTGTCAGCGCGATCAGCATTCCACCCTTCCCGCTTTGGTCCAACCTTAGGACCATATGGTCCCATGGTCAATCCATCGCCCTTCTCCGGGACTCGCATCCCACCAATGTCCAAATGCATCGAACGCGGAACCCTGCCGGCCCGCTCGGGTCAGGCAGGCACCAGCGCTTTCTTCCAGACCGGATGCGCGCCGTCCTGCCCCTGCTTTACATCGAGCGTCATCGCTCCAACGCCCGCGATGCGGATGGCCACGCTATCTCCGGCTCGAACCGGACCAACACCAGCAGGCGTGCCGCTCGCAATGACATCGCCGGGATAGAGCGTCATCACCGACGACGCCATCGCGATCATCTCTGGAACGCCCACGATCAGATCGCGCGTATTCGCCTTCTGGCGAAGCTTGCCGTTTACGCTGAGCTCAAGCTCGATATCGTCATAGCGAGGCACCTCGTCGGCGGTCGTCAGATAGGGCCCCATGGGACAAAACGAGTCGAAGGATTTTCGCATGACCCGCTCTTCCTTGCCGCGAACGACGACGTCGATCAGGCAGGAGTAGCCAAAGATGTGTTCAACTGCCCGTTCGCACGAGATACTGCGGCCACCTTTGCCAATGATGATCGCAAGCTCGCATTCGTGGTGAATCTCACGATCGGGCAGTGCCGGAAGCAGAATCGGATCGTGGGGGCCGCTCAGGCTCGAATTCGACTTAAGAAAAAAGCCCTGTCCGCTGGCATCAAACTTCGAGATGAGTCCCGTGCCGGTTTTCATTTCGCCGATATGCGCGTGATAGTTCGCGGGATAGGCGATCACTTTGTTCGGCCAGACTATGGGACAATTCAGGAGCGCTTTCGAGACGGGAATCCGTTCGACAGTCGGAAGCCTTTCAAAGATTTGCGGCTTGATATGATCGAACGAGGCGATGAACCGTAGCATGCCAGTCGGCGGCCAGCAGACCGGGTCGTAAGCGATGACATCGGACACGTCGGCGATGGAATCGCCGTCGACGATACCGATCCTGCCCTGATTGAAGTTCGCGATCTTCATGTGCTTCCCCTTGTGATCGGGCCGCTACGCCGCTTCTTCACGGTAAAGACCAAGCGCCTTCAACACCGGAATGTCGTTGACCTGGAACAGCACGGCGTCCGACTTGTCGGACCGGTTCTGATGGGCGTGTACGGCCCATGGCGGCAACGCTAGGAAGTCGCCCTTCGACCAGTCGAACCGCTGCCCGTCGATAACCGTCGTCCCCTGCCCGCGCACGACGTAATAGACCACGCTACCAGTGTGCCGGTGAGGCTTGCATTTCGCGCCCGGCCGCAGCGCCTGGATCGCCGTGCCGATAGTCGGCAGTGCCGGCCCGCCGGTCAGCGGGTTCTGGTACTCGAGCAGCGTGTCATCAAAAGGATCGGGATCCAGTCCAAGCGCCTGCGACAACGCCTCCTGGGCTTTCGGCCAGGTATAAGCGAGAACGGGACTTGGGCCGCCGCTTCGCTTTTCGTGCATTGGCCGGAGCAGACCGCTGCCGAACTCGCGATAGGAGCGATCGGAGACCCGGTTAACGTTCTGACGCGGCGCGCTTGATCCCTCAAAGAAAGTCGCGTGCAGCGAGCGCACCAGTGAAATATCAAGCACGTCGAGCCAGACCATCGGTTTGCTGCCTCTGTGCTCATGATCGTGCCAGGTCCAGCTTGGCGTAAGCACGAGGTCGCCCTCGTTGATAATGTACTGTTCACCGTCCACGATTGTATCAGCACCGCTGCCCTCCATAATGAAGCGCAACGCAGTCGCGGCATGGCGGTGCGCACTCGCGATCTCGCCTGGCAGAATGTATTGGATTGAGGCCCAGAAGGTCGGGGTGGTGCCATAGGGCAGACCTGGATTGGTCAGCCGCAAGGTGCGCCGCTGGCCGCCCTGCTCGAGCTTCAGCGAAGCGCCTATTTTCTCGAGCAGGCGAGCGAGGTCGACTGCCTTCCAGTGATAGGGCTGCATCGTGCTCTTCGGCTCTTTGGTGAAGAGAGGGGGATCATCAGGTTGCGCGACACGCACGCCGTATTTCGCCAACTCATCGGCAAGCTCCTGGCGCTCGCGGGCGTCGCTCATGACTTCATCAGCCATCTCTTGCTCCCATTGTGTTAGGTTACGAGCGAAGCCGTTGTTTTCATTGTATCTATTCAGCGGCGGCGCCGCGCATCGCGTCTGTGATGATGGTCTTCCGAAGCGAGCTGTCGAGCGCTTCGTGATCAGAATAACCGATAAGATCGTAGAGCTCCGCGCGCGTCTGCATGCTACCGAGCATGCCATCCGCCCGTCCCTGTCTCTCCAGATGCTCATAGAAATTGCCGTGAGCTTTCGCCGCGATCCGAAGCGCGCTAACCGGCCAGATGACCATCTTGTAGCCGAGTTCCTCGAACGCATCGGCAGGAAGATAAGGGGTCTTGCCGAACTCCGTCATGTTCGCGAGCAACGGCGCTTTCACCTGGCGCGAGAATTCGGAAAACATCTGTGGCGTGGTCAACGCCTCCGGGAAGATCGCATCCGCGCCGGCTTCTAGGTACAGTTTCGCGCGGCGAACCGCCGCCTCAAATCCCTCGCTTGCCGCAGCATCCGTTCTCGCGATGATCAGAAGGTGACTGCGCGCACAAGCCGCCGCAGCAACCTTGGCGGCCATCTCCTCGGCTGCGATCAGGTTCTTGTCGTTGAGGTGACCACACTTCTTTGGCAATTCCTGGTCTTCGATTTGGACCGCTGCCGCGCCTGCCTCTTCGAAACAGCGCACCATGTCCATTGCGTTCAAAACGCCGCCAAAGCCAGTGTCGCCATCGACGATCAGCGGCAGGTCGGCGGCCCGGCAAATTTGCCGGATGAAGAAGCAGACGTCGTCCTTGCTGATGATCCCGAGGTCGGGCAAGCCCATCGATGCGGACATCGCCGCACCCGACAAATAGAGTGCTTTGAAACCGACCTTCTTGGTCTGCAGGGCGGCCAACCCGTTATAGGCTCCGGGAATTCTGACAATTCCAGGAGAGGCCAGAAGATCGCGAAGGCATTCACCGGCGGATCGCCTGTGACGCGACGATGCGACAAGATAGGTCATCCA
>Ga0306920_100005624_pt1 | contig 16233 bp, 11 predicted proteins | sample flu12Cox44000170_FD_204666 | JGI IMG/M metagenome (GOLD analysis project Ga0306920, IMG submission 204666) | Lab enrichment of tropical soil microbial communities from Luquillo Experimental Forest, Puerto Rico - flux4day.12C.oxic.44.000.170 (v2)... | ecosystem: Environmental > Terrestrial >... | reverse complement strand
CACATTGATGTTGAAGGCGTCAATTTGTCCCGACGCACTGCCGAAACTCACGAACATCCCGAGAGGCCGCAGGCAGTCGAGCGAAGCTGGGAAAGTTGCCTTGCCAACGCCGTCATAGACGACATGGCAGAGCTTGCCGCCTGTGATCTCCTTGACCCTGGCAACGAAATCCTCGTCACGGTACAGGATGACGTGGCGCGCGCCGTTCTTTTTGGCAAGCTCGCCTTTCTCCTTTGAACCGGCGGTGCCGATGACATTGGCACCGAGGTGATTGGCCCACTGGCAGGCAATGAGGCCGACGCCACCCGCGGCTGCATGGATGAGCACGTTATCGCCTCGTTGGACGCGGTACGTGCGACGCAAGAGGTAGCGCGCCGTCATGCCCTTGAGCATCATGGCGGCCGCCTGCTCGTAGCTAATGCTGTCCGGAAGCTTGACCGCGCGGTCTGCCGGCAGGGTGCGTTCGATCGCATAGGCGCCCAGCGGCGCCACATAGCCGACCCGATCGCCGACCTTGATATCGGTCACGCCCGAACCGACAGCGATCACCTCGCCCGCTCCCTCGTTGCCGGCGACGAATGGGGTGCCCACCGGCGATGGATACATGCCGGCGCGGAAATACGTATCGATGAAATTCACCCCGATCGCATGGTTGCGGACCTTCACTTGCCCGGACCCCGGCGCCGGTACGGCAACATCCTCATACGTGAGGACCTCGGGACCGCCCGCCTTGTGGACTCGCACTGCTGCCACCATTGCTCACACTCCTGCTCTCTCTGCCTTGCGCGCCGGGATACGGCGGGCAGGGAATTTCTCTCAGTCGAGGCAGCCGATCAAGCCGGCAACAGGTCTCGGTCGAGGAGTGCACCCCACTCCAATGCACCCAAGTTGTAAATCGTTGTAAATAACAAGCGGAATCGCATTGCGGCCTTTGAAATATCGGCAGAAAATCCAAAAAGCCGCGAAAATAACAAGCGGGAACAACCGCAACCCAAGAAAATCAGCCACTTATCCAAGACAAGCTTCATTTCTCAACTTGTCGCATGCGCAGCCTGTAGGGTGCGCGAAATCGCCGGCGAGGTCCAGAAACCGGCACGGCGTCAGAGGCGATTTTGCGCACGCAGTCGGCTGCTCGGGTCGATCGCTCAGCAAAACGGCCTTGATCTCGCCCACATCGCCGCCCCGGGCGGTTAGCAAACCGTTCTTCACACATGTGCCGGTGAAAACTCCTGTGTGGCCAGTCGCCTGGATGCAGGCATTGACATTGGAAAACGGACCGCGTGCGCAAAATCGCCCCTGACGCCACGCCAGCCTGTACCGCCTCGCGCGGCGATTTTGCGCACCCTACGGCGGGTGCGAAACGCGACATGCAAAAAGCCCGGCGCGGTGTCCGCCCGGGCTTCATACAACTTGTTCAGATTGCGTTTTCTTACATCAAACTCGTAACGTGTCAATCCCCGGTAGTGGGACCCACTACCCAATCCCCTCCGCCGACAGATTGGTAGTGGTTAGATTGGCAGTCGCACACATTAGCTAATATCTCGCGGCATTTTTCAGCCAAGAGGCGCCGCGCATTTGCTCGCTCTACGCTTGGGCGCGATCGAGGTCTGTCGATCCCACGGCGAAAAAATATAGCGCGATGCCGAGCAGTCCACCCGTCACCCACCACCCCGGGTCCAGATCGCGCGCTAGGGCGACGAGCGCGAGCGCCGACCAAGCAAGCAGCGCAACGATACTGACTGTGCGCAGCCTCGTCACACGCACGGGATGGAGAAATTTCAAGGGGGCAAAGGTCAGCATCGCAAGCGCAAGAATAAAGAGCACGGCGGCCCATGCGGCGGGCTTGATCAGGAAAAGGTAGAACGCCGCGACGTTCCATAGCGCCGGAAAGCCGCGGAAGTAGTTGCCGGCCAGCTTCATTTCCCGATCCGCGCAATAGAGCGCGCCTGTAACAACGATCAGCGCTCCTGCCGGGAGCGCGAAAGATATCGGCAGGAATCCGCTGGCGGTAATTGCATACGCCGGAACAAACACATAAGTGACGAAATCGACGATGAGATCGAGCACATCCCCGGACCAGCGCGGGAGAGCCGCGGCCACTTTGAGCCGGCGCGCGATCGTGCCATCGATCCCGTCGATAATGAGGGCGATACCGAGGCAAAGAAACATCGCCGCCCATTGCGCCCTCGTTGCATAGACGAGCGCGGCAAGCGCGAACGCGGCTCCGGCAGCGGTCAGGATGTGGACGCAAAATGCCGCGGCCTTGGTCAGCGATCGCAATGATGAAGACTCCGTGCTCGCCCGCGGCCACTATACACGGCAGGCTGCGCATGCGATGACCCGCCATGCAGAATTTCAACGTCGAATGCGCGGTTATCGGTGCCGGCCCGGCGGGTCTCACCGCGGCGATTGCGCTTGCGTCGGCAGGCGTGGAGACAGCTCTCGCGGCCAGGTGCACGCCTGCCGATGACTACCGCACCAGCGCGCTCCTGCACGGCTCGATCCGTGCTCTGGTCGCACTGGGTGTCTGGGAACGCTGCCGCTCGCATGCAGCTCCGCTTCGGAGCATACGCATCATCGATGACACGGGGCGCCTATTGCGTGCTCCGGAAATCGAGTTCCTCGCCAGCGACATCGGCTTCGAGGCTTTCGGCCACAATATCGAGAACCGGTTTCTGCTGGATGCACTACGCGCACGCGCGCGCGAGCTTACATCGTTGACCTGGATCGAGCACGACGCAGAAACGATCGAGATCGAGGACGACGACGTTTCCGTGAGGTTGACGGGGGGCAGCCTGGTGACATGCCGGCTGGCCGTCGGCGCCGACGGCAGGCGTTCGCTGTGCCGCGCCGCTGCCGGCGTAGAAACCCGCCGTCGCGAATACACGCAAACCGCGCTGACCTTGAACTTCCGACACAGCCGTCCGCACCAGGACAGATCGACGGAATTCCATACAGAGCATGGTCCCTTCACGCTTGTGCCGCTGCCCGGTGAGCGGTCGAGCCTGGTCTTCGTGGTCGATGCGGGCGCGGCGCCTGCTCTTGCAGCTCTCTCCGCTGCGCAAATGTCGCAAGAGATCGAGCGACGGTCGCATTCTATCTTGGGCAAGATCGAGGTGGAGCCTGGACGCGGAATTTTCCCGCTTGCCGTCGAGACGGCAAGACAGTTCGGCGCAAGACGCGTCGTGCTCGTGGGCGAGGCCGCCCATGTTGTGCCTCCTATCGGCGCACAAGGCTTGAACCTCGGACTGCGGGATGCCGCTACGGCCGGCGAGCTCGTGGCCAGCGCGTATCGAAAGGGTGAGGACATCGGGGCAGGCGCGCTGACCGAGCACTACGATCGCATCCGACGCGCGGACATCGCGAGCCGGACACTCGCAGTGGATGTTCTCAATCGCAGCCTGCTTTCCGATTTTCTGCCGCTGCAGGCGCTGCGTGGGCTGGGCTTGTTCTTGATGAAGCGCTTCCCTTCGCTGCGTCAGGCGGCAATGCGGGGGGGAATCATGCCGATGGCGTTACTGCCGCGCCTCATGCGTGCCTAGTGTTACTGCGCCACAAACTGTAGGGTGTGCAAAATCGCGCGGCAAGGCGGTCCGGCGTGCGCAACGGCGCGGCGCGATTTTGCGCACGCTGTCGGCCGGGCCACGCGCCGTTGCACACCCTACACCAGAGGCCTCGCCCATGAAGCTTCCGCGCAACTTTTTCAAGCCGCTTGCGCTAGGCGCGCCAGGGCCCTTGCGCGAGCTGCCAGTCAGATTGGAGCGCATGATTCATTTCGTGCCGCCGCACATCGAAAAGCTGCGCGCCAAAGTTCCGGAGCTGATCGCACAAGTCGACGTCGTGCTTGGCAACCTCGAGGATGCGATCCCCGCCGACGCCAAACAGGCTGCGCGCGCAGGCTTCATCCAGATGGCCCGCGAGCACGAGTTCGGGGAGACCGGCCTGTGGACACGGATCAACGCTCTCAACTCGCCATGGATGCCGGACGACGTGATCGAGGTCGTCGGCGCGGTCGGGCAAAAGCTCGACGTGGTGATGCTGCCAAAAGTGGAGGGTCCCTGGGATATTCACTATCTCGATCAGCTCCTGGCGCAGATGGAGGCGCGCCACGCGATCAAAAGGCCCATTCTCATTCACGCTATCCTCGAAACGGCCGAAGGGGTCGATAACGTCGCGGCGATTGCGACCGCCTCGCCTCGCATGCATGGGATCAGCCTTGGACCGGCCGATCTGGCCGCCTCGCGCGCCATGAAGACAACGCGTGTGGGCGGCGGACATCCCGAATACCGGGTCCTTGCCGACGCGGGGCCACAAGGACAGGGACGCGCAAGCTTCCAGCAGGACCTCTGGCACTACACCTTGGCCAGGATGGTCGATGCGTGTGCCGCGGCCGGAATCAAGGCATTTTACGGTCCGTTCGGTGATTTCTCTGATCCGCAGGCGTGCGAAGTACAGTTTCGAAACGCGTTCCTGATGGGATGCGCCGGTGCCTGGACATTACATCCAAGCCAGATTCCCATCGCCAAGCGCGTTTTTTCGCCCGATCCCGCAGAGATCGCATTTGCAAAAAAAATCCTTGGCGCGATGCCCGACGGAAGTGGCGCCGTTATGATTGACGGCAAAATGCAGGACGACGCCACCTGGAAACAGGCGAAAGTGCTCGTCGACCTTGCTCGCTTGATCGCAGCCAAGGACCCGGCCCTGGCGGGAAACTATGATATCTAGGGCTGGTCTAGCGCATGCCACGATTCGGCATTATCTCGTCCCGACATGAGCAAGACGCGCAGCGCCAAATTCAAGATCGGTCAGGTCGTCCGCCACCGATTGTTTCCGTTTCGTGGCGTGATCTTCGATATTGATCCTGAGTTCAACAATACCGAGGAGTGGTATCAATCCATTCCGGCCGAGGTGCGCCCACGCAAGGACCAGCCATTCTATCATCTGTTCGCGGAGAATGCCGAAAGCGAGTACATCGCCTATGTGTCAGAGCAAAATCTTTTGCCGGACACGTCGGAGGAGCCGCTACGCCACCCGCAGGTGGCCGAGGTATTCGAGCGGGATGAAAAGGGCAGCTACCGGCCGCGCAATTCTCTGTTGAATTGACGACAGACGACGGACGCGGAGGAGGACTCGAGATTTTTGCCCCCTCGTCTGTCCTGCGTCATCTGGTCGGCGCCGCCTGCTGCTGTCCTTCGAGCTTCTTGCGCGCATCCTCCGCACGCCGCTGCAGCTCTTCCTGCAGTTTTTTCTGCTGCTCCTCGAATACCTTCGGGTCGGTGGGCGGTCCGTCATAAGCCTTGGCAAAATCGCCAAGCGGCACCACGAGGCTGATCGGCTGTCCCGCGCCATTGATGCCTTGAACCACGAGCCCGTGGCCGCCCTTGAGCTTGCCGATCAGCTCGCCGCTGGCCTCGTAATCGGCCATGCAGCCGTTGTTGAAACAGATGACATAAGGCCCCGTCATCGGCTGGCCGTTATCCACAATGACGCGAGTACCCGGGGCGAGCGACATTCCGAGCGGCAAGGTGACGCGCAGCACCTTTTTCGGCTCGTTTTCCGGCTCGATGAGGACGGCTGCAACTACCGGCATGCCCGACTCGACCCGGCCATCCTTGCCGGTGAAGCACACCTGCTTGGCATTGGCCTCCTGGCCCTTGATGCAGAATTTCGTCCACGGTGAGAAGATCAATTGCGGCTGCTCGCCTTGCGCCTGCCCCTGTTGACCTTGGGCAGGCGGAGCTTCTGCGGGCTTCTGGGCCGGCTTGGGCGCGATTTTGGGCGCCGGCTGGGGCTTGGGGGGCGTCTGCGCAAGGGCACCAAAGCCACCCAGTGCGGCGAGCATGGCGGTTGTGCCGACGACGGCAAAAACGCGTGCCGCCGGCCGAGCCAGCGTCAAGAGCAACCGATGATCCATCGCCAGACCCTCTGTACTTACCGCTCGCACGGCACTGTTGCCGGAGCAGTCGCCCCATCCTACGGCTGTGTCGTCACCAAATGCGGCAGCAGCGTGGCCGCTGCCGTGCCAGGATACGCCGCTGATCGTCCGCGCGGATAACGCCAAGGGCTCGAATGCGTCTCACGCCAACCATCACCTCAGGCCGGCAAATGCTCAGCTGCGTGCTCATCGGCCTCGCACTCGCCGGCGCAGGTCCAGGCGGGGCGCGCGCATCGGAGGCCAGACATGCGATTGCGATGCACGGCGAGCCGGCCTTGCCGGCGGATTTCACGCGCTTGCCGTACGTCAATCCGGCGGCCCCGAAGGGCGGCCGTCTTGTGCAGGGCGTGCTCGGCACATTTGACAGCCTCAACCCGCTCATCGTCAAAGGCATCGCGGTGCAGGGCGTGCGCGGCTACGTGGTCGAAAGCCTCATGGCGCGCGGCTACGACGAGCCATTCACGCTGTATGGATTGCTGGCCGATTCGGTGGAGACCGATCCGCAGCGCAGCTACGTCATTTTCCACATCAATCCCGCGGCGCGATTCTCCGACGGCATGCCGGTCACCCCGGAGGATGTTGTTTTTTCCTGGCAGCTTCTGCGCGACAAAGGCCGGCCAAACTATCGCACCTACTATGCCAAGGTGGTCAAGGCCGAGATCATCGAGGAACGAGCGGTGCGATTTGATCTTTCCGGAAGCAACGATCGCGAGCTTCCGCTTATCCTCGGCCTGATGCCGGTACTTGCCAAGCATGCCACGTCCGCGCAAACGTTCGAGGAGACCTCGTTCCAGGCGCCGCTCGGGACGGGGCCGTATAGGGTGAGCGAGGTCGCTCCGGGGAGCACGGTGATATTGAAACGCGATCCGAATTACTGGGGTCGCGATCTGCCGATCAATCGCGGCTTGTGGAACTTCGACGAGATTCGTTTCGACTTTTATCGCGACGGCAATTCTCATTTGGAGGCGTTCAAGCGCGGTCTCTATGACTTTCGCACCGAGCTTGATCCAACCCGCTGGCAGGTAGCCTACGATTTTCCCGCGGTGCGTGACGGACGCGTCATCAAAGAGTCCTTCCCAACCGGCGTGCCAAAGCCGAGCAGTTTTTTCGTTTTCAATACGCGCCGGCCGGTCTTCCGCGATGTTCGCGTGCGGGAGGCGATCTCATTCCTGTTCGATTTCGAATGGATCAACCACAGTTACTTCTTTGATCTCTACCGCCGTACCGCCAGCTATTTCGCCGGGTCCGAGCTGTCGTCGCACGGCCGCCCGGCGGATGCGCGCGAGAAGGCATTGCTGGCTCCATTCGGCGATGCAGTGCGCCCCGACATGCTGCAGGGCACCTGGTCGCCGCCGGTCAGCGACGGCTCCGGGCGTGATCGCGCAATGCTCAAGCGGGCGCTCAAGCTGTTTGCAGCGGCCGGATACGAGTTGCACGGCACTCAACTCGTGGAGCATGCAAGCGGCCGACCGCTGGCGTTCGAGATCATGGTGACTGCGCGCGACGAGGAACGGCTTGCGCTCTTGTTCTCGCAGAGCCTCAAGCGAGCCGGCATCGACGCTCGGGTGCGCTTTGTGGATGCCGTGCAATACGAGGGGCGGCGCCTCAATTATGATTTCGACATGATCGAAAACCGGTGGGACCCATCGCTCTCGCCCGGCAACGAGCAGGCTTTTTATTTCGGCTCGGCGGCTGCCGACGAGCCTGGCACCCGCAACTACATGGGCATCAAAAGCGCCGCCGTGGATGCCATGATCGCCGCCCTGCTCAACGCGCAATCGCGGGAGGATTTCGTAGCGGCGGTCCGCGCGCTCGACCGCGCGTTGCTTTCGGGATTCTATGGAGTCCCGCTGTTTCATCTGCCGGAGCAATGGGTCGCGCGATGGGCAAGAATCGGCCGACCGGAGACAATCTCGCTTTATGGCTATCTTCCGGAGACGTGGTGGAGCGAGCCGCCAGGCTCAGCAGCTTTGAGCCGCGATGCCCGCTGAGCCATCGCCATCGCCAGCCTCGCGTTCCCTTCTCATGTCCGATGATTACCGAGTGTTAACAGCGATTGCCTAGGGTGGTGCGTTTTCACGCACTGCGCGGCTCCATTGAGATGGCGTTCCTGGGTCCCATGGTCGTGGTTGCCGAGGCCTCGGCAGCCGACCTCATTGACGTGCTCGGCGCCGCGGGCGCCTTCCCGATCGTCGAAGCGAGGTGGGTGGACGCCCCGGCGGCGATCGCCGAAATCCAGCCGGTTGCCGTTGCGATCGCCGATCCACGGGGAAGGCCTTCGGCGCGGCATGCCCGCGCTCTGACCCAGTGCATTGAAGCGCGCGGCGGTCCGATCATGCCGGTCGTAGCGCTGGTCGAAAGAGGCGGAGCGGCCGCGATCGCGGACGCACTACCCATTCCACTCGACGATTCGACCGAGCGACTGGTTGCGCGATTACGCTCGGCCCTTCGCATCAGGACATTGCATGCGACCGTATTGCGACGGGCGCGCGCGCGTGACGAAAACAAGCAGGCGCCGATTCCGCCCAATCTGCTGGCGGAGGCCACAGTGCTTTGTGTTGGCCGCGGCGGTTCCTATCCTGCCCTGTCGGTCGCGCTGGGCGAGAGGGTCGGTCTCATTGGGGCATTCAGCATCCAGACTGCCGCGCGCTATCTCAATGCGCGCGAGATCGATGGGATGGTGATCGGCGATGGCTTGGGGGCTCGGGCGGTCGACGCGCTGCTCACGGTGCTGGCTGGGGACTCGCGCTTCCGCGATCTGCCGGTCGGCCTGCTGAACAACAGCACATGCGATGAGGAGAGGCTGCCCAATCTCATTCGTGCCGAGGCAGATCCGGCCCAACTCGTCGAGCAAGCTCTTCCCTTCGTGCGCCTGCAGGCCTTCATGCATCATCTCGACCGCCTGCTCAAATCACTCGACAGCGAAGGCGGAATCGATCCTTGCACCGGCCTGTTGCAGGCCGATGCGTTCTGGCGCGACCTCGGACGCGCGCTCGAGGATGCCGGCGAAGGGGGCGGCGCGCTCTCGGTTGCGCGCTTCTCGTTTGACGGGGTGGGCGATGCGCGTGCCCAGGTGGATGCCGCCCGCTTGTTCGCGCGCCTGGTGCGCAAGATCGATTTTGCTTGCAGTGAGCGCGACGGGTCGATCCTTGCCGCTTTCACCCAGACGGATCTGCGCAGCGCGCACGTCGTCGCTCGCCGTCTTGCAAGCATACTGCGACAAACCATGATCTCGCCCGGGCGGGACCGTCGCAGCATCAGGCCCACGATCACGCTCGCCACCTACAAGCCCACTGACAACCTGAGCACGCTGGTTGCCCGTGTCGGCGCCTATCCGAAAAGCGTTGCTGCGCATTGACCGGCGCGCCCAGCCGCCTGATGTTTGTAGGGGGCCCCTTGTGGACGCCCACGACAGGGCGGCCACGAAGGCCGCCCCTACTATCGTTGCACAGCGGTGGTATAGTTCGTTTCTCCAAACAGGAATCCGCCATGACCCTGCCAATCGAGATGGTTTCGGACATCGTCTGCCCCTGGTGCTACATCGGCAAGCGCCGGTTGGAGAAGGCGATCGCGCTGCGTCCCGATGTTCCGGTGGAAGTGCGCTTTCGGCCCTACTTCCTCAATCCTTGGGTGCCGCGCGAGGGAATGAGCCGTGAGCAATATCTCACCATCAAATGGGGCTCGTCCGAGCGTTATCGCGGGATTGCCCAACGTGTTGCAGCAGCGGCCGAGGCTGAGGGTCTAAGCTATGCGGCGGACAATATCGTGCGCCAGCCCAATACTCTCGATTGCCATCGACTGATTCACTGGGCGGGCAGCAATGGCGGCCGCATGAAGCAACGGCTGATGGAGCTTTATTTCGCCGAGGGTGCCGACCTGTCCGATCCCGAGGTTCTGATCAGGGCGGCTGTCGAATGTGGGCTTGACGGCGCGCTCGTGCGAGCTCGCCTTCGCGGGCAAGAGGACATCGCGCTGATCGAAAAGGAAGCACGCTCCGCGACGGAAGCGGGGATCGATGGCGTGCCATGCTTCATCCTCGGCGGCGGCATCGCCGTGCAAGGCGCTCAGTCGCCATCGCAGCTGGCTCAGGCGATCGAGCGCGCGGCGGACGAATTGGCCAAGCAGCAAGCCGCAGAATGATATACGCCTGCTCAGGCTGCCTTGGCGGGCTGGGCTAGCGCGACCAGGCTGCGCAGAATAGCCGCGGTTCCGCGCAAGCGTTGCTCGGCCGATTCCCAATCATCGAAGAACACGACCTTCATATCCGGACGCACGCGCGCAGCGCGGCCTTGATCGCGGATGAAACCCACCAAGCGGTCGGGATTGGCGAAGGTATTGTCGCGGAACGAGATCACCACGCCCTTCGGCCCCGTTTCCACCTTCTCCACGTTCGCCTGCCGGCAGAGCATCTTGATGCCGACCACCTGAAGCAGGTGCTCGACCTCGACAGGCGGCGGTCCAAATCGGTCGACCAGCTCGGCGGCGAATGCGTCAAGCTCGCGCTCGCCGTCGATCTCGGCGAGGCGGCGATAGAGCGCGAGCCGCACGGGAAGATCGGCGACATAGTCTTCGGGGATCATGACCGGGGCACCGATGGTGATCTGCGGCGACCATTTCTCGGGGGCGGGAGCGGCGATGCCCGCCTTCAAGCCGGCGACTGCCTCCTCCAGCATTTGCTGATAGAGCTCGAAACCGACCTCCTTGATATGCCCGGACTGCTCCTCGCCCAGAAGGTTGCCGGCGCCGCGGATATCGAGGTCATGCGAGGCCAGCGCAAAGCCTGCCCCCAAGGTGTCAAGCGATTGCAGCACCTGCAGCCGCCGCTCGGCTTGCGGGGTGATCTTGCGCGCGTCAGGCAGCGTGAACAGCGAGAAGGCGCGCACCTTCGAGCGACCGACCCTGCCGCGCAACTGATAAAGTTGCGATAACCCGAACCGGTCGGCACGGTGGACGATGAGAGTGTTGGCATTCGGGATGTCGAGGCCCGACTCGACGATAGCCGTCGACAGCAGCAGATCGTATTTGCCGTCGTAGAAAGCCGACATGATGTCGTCGAGCACCGTCGAGGGCATTTGCCCATGCGCCTCCGCAACGCGCAGCTCCGGGACATGCTTGTCGAGGAATTCCTTAGCGCCGGCGAGGTCCTCGATGCGCGGACAGACATAGAACGACTGCCCGCCGCGATAACGCTCGCGCAGAAGCGCCTCGCGCACGATGACCGCATCGAACGGAGCCACGAAAGTGCGCACCGCGAGCCGATCGATAGGTGGCGAGGCGATGATTGAAAGCTCGCGCACGCCGGAAAGAGCAAGCTGCAAGGTGCGCGGAATTGGGGTCGCGGTAAGCGTCAGCACATGAACCTCGGCCCGCAATTGCTTGAGCCATTCCTTGTGCGCAACGCCGAAATGTTGCTCCTCGTCGATAATGAGAAGGCCGAGGTCGCGAAAGCCGATGGATTTTCCTAACAGCGCATGCGTGCCGATCGCGATGTCGACGTCGCCGGAAGCGATGCCTTTCTTTACGCGTGCGAGCTCTTTTCCCGACACCAGGCGCGAGGCATGACCGATCTTGACGGGCAAGCCCTGAAACCGTTGCGTGAAGGTGCGCGTATGCTGGCGGGCAAGCAGCGTCGTCGGCACCACAACTGCGACCTGCTTGCCCTGCATGGCCGTGATGAAAGCGGCCCGCAGGGCAACCTCGGTCTTCCCGAACCCCACATCGCCGCAAATCAGCCGATCCATCGGCCGGCCGGAAGAAAGCTCGGCGACAACGACATCGATGGCCGCCTGTTGATCCTCGGTCTCCTCGTACGGGAACCGGGCGCAGAATTCATCATAGGGCGCCTGCTCAAAGGTAAGCCGCGCCGCCTCCCGCAGCTGCCGTTCGGCGGCAATCTTGATCAGCTCGTTGGCGATCTCGCGGATGCGCTTCTTCATCCGCGCCTTGCGCGCCTGCCAGGCACCGCCGCCGAGCCGGTCGAGCTCGACATCGCTCTCTTCCGAGCCGTAGCGGGAGAGCAACTCGATGTTCTCCACGGGCAAATACAGCTTGTCGCGGCCGGCGTAGTGAAGCTCGAGACAGTCGTGCGGCGCGCCGGCAGCTTCGATCGCACGCAACTGCACGAAGCGGCCGATGCCATGATCGACATGAACAACGAGGTCTCCGGCAGCGAGGCTTGTCGCTTCGGCAATAAAATTTTCGGCGCGTCGTTTGGCACGACGCGGCCGCACCAGCCGATCGCCCAGTATGTCCTGCTCGCCAATGACGGCGGCTTCGGCTGTCTCGAACCCGCTCTCGATCCCGAGAACCGCAAGCGCGATTTGCGGCTTGGCAAGCCGCATGGCCTGCTGCCATGAGGCGACCGGGATCAGATTCGCAAGGCCGTGATCGGCAAGCACATGCGACATGCGCTCGCGCGCGCCTTCGCTCCACAATGCAATGGCGACGCGCTTGCCAGCCGTCTGCAACGCGGTCACGTGCTTCGTCATCGCCGCGAAAACATTGCCGGCCGGATCGGCGCGCTCGGCAGCAAAGTTGCGCCCCTGCTTGGCGCCGAAATCAAACGCCGCCTCTTGCCCTGCGGGCATCAGGAAAGGCGTGAGCCGCACCAGCGGTGAACAATCGATCCGTTCGCGCCATTCGCCTTCGTCAAGGTAGAGCCTGTCGGGCGGCAGCGGCTTGTACGGACTTCCCGAGCCGCGCTGGGCAAGCGCCTGCTGGCGCGCCTCGTAATAATCAGTGATCTGAGTCAAACGTTCGCGCGCTGCATCCTCTGCCAGCGGCTCCAAGGCAATGCCTGCGCCGGGCACGTAGTCGAACAGCGTCTCGAGCTTCTCGTGGAAAAGCGGCAGCCAATGCTCCATGCCGGGATGGCGGCGGCCTTCACTCACTGCGTGGTAGAGCAGGTCATCCGGCGCCGGTGCGCCAAACGCCTCCACATAGCCGAGCCGAAACCGCTTGATGCTTTCGGAGACGAGCTGAAACTCTGCGACCGGGACGAGATCGAGGCTGCGCAACTGCCCTGTGGTGCGCTGAGTTTCAGGATCGAAGCTGCGGATCGTTTCCAGCGTATCGCCGAAGAAATCGAGCCGCACCGGCTCGGCCGCTCCGGGGGCGTAAAGATCGATGATGCCGCCACGAACGGCATAGTCTCCGGGCTCGCGCACAGTGGATGCGCGTGAGAAGCCGTTGAGCTCCAGCCAGCCGATTATGCTGTCGGTGGAGAGCACGTTGCCAACCACCACCGACAGCGACTGCACCGCAACAAATGCCCGTCCCGGCACACGCTGGAGCGCCGCGCTGATGCTGGTGAGAAGGACCGAGGGCCGCTCGCCGCTCTTGATGCGCGCCAGACGCGACAACGCCATCATACGCTGGGCAACGAACACCGCGTGCGGAGAGACCCGATCATAGGGCAGGCAATCCCATGCCGGAAATTCGAGCACCGTCAAATCGGGGGCGAAGAATCCGAGTGCGCGGCCGAGCGCTGCCATCCTCGGACCGTCGCGGCACACCACGACGACGCTCACCGCCATCGCATGTGGCTGCCCCGCGAGGGCGCGGGCCAGATCGGCGATGACGAGCGCCTGCGCGCCGTCGGGGACGCCCATCACGTCAAGCGGTCGGCCGGCGATGAGGCGGTCGGCCAGATTCGGCAAACGAGTCATCTGGCGCCTTCACCGCCTCGATTGAAATCGCGCAACCTGCGAAATAATGCGGTGTCGAATTTCGCCTGCATACCAGTTTCGCCGGTGATCCACCCCAAGAGCTCGCGATCCGATACCGTCATGAGCTCTTCAAGATCATCGAGCTCCTCGGCGCTCAGATGCGCAATCACCTGATCGGCAAAGCGCCCGAGGATCAGGTCCATCTCCCGCATGCCGCGATGCCAAGCTCGAAAGAGGAGCTTGCGGCGGCGGACATCGATTGGTTCGCTCGAGCGAGCCGCGCCGCCCATCTGGTCCTTATTCCTGCGAGCACAACGCCAAAGCAGGCCGGCGTGATATATGGGCTCGCCAGGGGAATGTCAGCGGTGAAATGCGAATGCGGCCAAGTCTGCTCAATCCCCTGTTTTCCGGCATCGCGACGCTGCCCGGCATCGGACCGAAGCTGGAGAAGGTATACGGCCGCCTGCTCGGCGGAGACGACAAAACACGCATCGTCGATCTTCTGTTTCACGTGCCCAGCGGCGCCATCGATCGCCGGGCGCGCCCAAAGTTGCGCGATGTCCAACTTGATACCGTTGTCACCGTCGCTGTCAGCATCGATCGGCATCGCCCGCCGCCGCCGCATCGGCCGCGCGCGCCCTATCAGATCTACGCGAGCGACGAGACCGGCGATCTCGTGCTTACCTTTTTCAATGCGCGCAAGGACTACTTGCAGAGGGTCCTGCCGGTCGGCGAGCGGTGTTACGTCTCGGGCAAGATCGATCTCTATGACGGGATGCGCCAAATGGTGCATCCCGATCGGATCGTGGCGGAAGCGGACTTTGCCAAGCTGCCGCTGGTCGAGCCGGTCTATCCCCTCATCGAGGGCCTGAGCCTGCATGCGCTCGGCAAGGCCGTGAATGCCGCGCTGGCGCGCTTGCCGGAATTGCCGGAATGGCAGGATGCAAGCTGGGTCGCGCGCGAGCGTTTCCCGTCCTTCGCGGAGGCGTTACGAGCTTTGCATCGCCCGCCCGAACCGAGCGACGTCTTGCCCGAGCGACTGGCGTGGTCGCGCCTTGCCTACGATGAGCTGCTTGCCGGGCAGCTTGCTCTGGGGCTGGTGCGCGCACATATCCGGCGCCCCACGGGCAGAGCGACGATCGGCACCGGAGCGCTCAGAAAGAAATTGGTCGAGGCGCTGCCCTATTCGCTGACCGTCTCGCAGGAGCGCGCCGTGGCTGAGATCGGCGCGGATCTTGCCAAGCCCGAGCGCATGCTGCGGCTGCTGCAAGGCGACGTCGGATCGGGCAAGACGGTGGTCGCCTTGCTCTGCGCGGCGTCCGCGATCGAGGGCGGCCGGCAGGCAACGCTGATGGCGCCGACCGAGATTCTGGCGCGCCAGCATTTCAACACGATTGCGCCGCTCGCCGCGGCGGCCGGCATCAGCGTTGCTATTCTCACCGGCCGCGAACGCGGCCATGAGCGTGAGAGCATCCTCGAGCGGCTTGCGCTCGGCGACATCCATATGCTCATCGGGACGCATGCCCTCTTTCAGGAGGACGTGGAATATCGCGACCTCGCGCTGGCGATTGTCGACGAGCAGCACCGGTTCGGCGTGCACCAGCGCCTCGCGCTCGCCCAGAAAGGCCGTGCCGTCGATGTCCTGGTGATGACCGCAACTCCGATACCGCGCACTCTGGTGCTGACCTATTTCGGCGACATGGATGTGTCGGAGCTGCGCGAGAAGCCCGCCGGTCGCAAATCCGTGGATACCCGGACAATTCCTCTCAACAGGGTCGAGGAGGTGATCGAAGCCGTCGGCAGGGCACTTACCCAGAGCCACCGCGTCTACTGGGTATGTCCACTGGTCGAGGAATCCGAAACCGTGGATCTGGTTGCGGCGCAGGAGCGTTTCAGCGCGCTTCGGCACCACTTTGGCGAAAGCGTCGACCTCGTGCATGGTCGCATGAAGGGCGCCGACAAGGACCGCGCCATGGCGCGGTTTGCGGCGGGGGAAACGCGACTCCTTGTCGCTACGACTGTCATCGAGGTGGGTGTGGATGTGCCGGAAGCGAGTGTCATGGTGATTGAGCACGCCGAGCGCTTCGGGCTTGCACAGCTCCATCAGCTGCGCGGACGCATTGGACGCGGTACCGAGCGCTCAACCTGCCTCCTGCTGTACAAGGCGCCCCTGGGCCAAAGCGCGAAGGCGCGCCTTGCCATCATGCGGGAGACCGAGGACGGCTTTCGGATCGCGGAAGAAGATCTGAAGCTGCGTGGAGAGGGAGATGTCCTGGGCACCAGGCAATCAGGAATGCCCGGATTTCGTATCGTCCGCATCGAGGCACATGCAAAATTCGTCGGCCCCGCGCGCGATGACGCTGCGCTCGTGCTGACGCGCGATCCTATGCTCGCGTCTGCGCGCGGGCAGGCTCTGCGGAACCTGCTTTACATATTCGAGCGCGACGAAGCGATCAGACTGCTGCGCGCGGGTTAGTGTCCCGATTCCGAAGTTCGCAAGCGCTTGCGGCACCTCTGATGCGAACTTCGGAATCAAAGGGACACTAGCAACTTTATGATTCTAACGAGGCTCCGCCTCAGACCGACGAGGCGTGGGAGCGCGCGGATAGATTAGCGTATAGCTCGTCGGCC
>Ga0306920_100005623_pt1 | contig 16233 bp, 10 predicted proteins | sample flu12Cox44000170_FD_204666 | JGI IMG/M metagenome (GOLD analysis project Ga0306920, IMG submission 204666) | Lab enrichment of tropical soil microbial communities from Luquillo Experimental Forest, Puerto Rico - flux4day.12C.oxic.44.000.170 (v2)... | ecosystem: Environmental > Terrestrial >... | reverse complement strand
CCACGGATAGCAAGGGACATCGCAGTCTTGCCGTGGTCCCGGCGCCAGAGCGCTGAATGTTTTGGAGGCAGTAAGAACGGAGTTTTTCCCATGCCACGCGGTACAACGATGTCCCTGAGCTTCCCGCCATTCACCCCGGCGGTGAAACAGCTACTCCTTGCCAACGGAGCAGTCTTTCTTTTGGTTGAGCTGTTGAGTGCGTTCACATCGCCAGGCATCGGCGCCTGGGTTAACTTTCACTTCGGCCTGGTCCCAGCCCTGGCAGTGCTTCACGGCTGGATATGGCAGTTTGTGACCTACGCCTTCCTGCATGCGGGATTACTCCACATCCTGTTCAACATGCTCGCGCTCTGGATGTTTGGCGCACAGTTGGAAATGGATTGGGGTTACAGCATTTTCATGCAGTTCTATTTCTTCTGCGTGATCGGGGCCGCAATCACCACTGCCGCGGTTTCTTTCTCCGGACTTCTGGGCGCATCGCCGTTGATTCCGACCGTTGGGGCCTCGGGTGGAATTTACGGCATTCTCGTGGCCTTCGGCATCCTGCATGGCGATTCGGAGATTATGCTGTTTCCGATTCCGTTCATGATCAAGGCGCGCTACTTTGTGATCGGGCTTATCTTCCTGGCCCTATATGGCGCACTGTCGTCGGCGCACAACATGGGACAATCGACTGCCTACATGGCGCACCTGGGCGGCGGTTTATTCGGCTACCTGTTCCTGAAGTTCGTCCCGCGGCGCGGCTTTGGATTTTTGAGCTCCGAGCGGCTCTACGGAATCAGGAATTCCTATTACCGTTGGAAGCGGAGGCGCGCGGCGCGGAAGTTTGAGGTTTACATGCGCAAGCACAACCGCACGGATTACAAGCATGAAGATTACTTCGATGAGGACGGTAAGATGCGCGATCCCGAGGTGCGCGACCGGCGAAAGAAAGACGGTGACGCCCGGCCGCCGTGGGTGAACTGACCATTGCCATACGGCACTTGTGCAGCGCAGCAAGCGTAACGGAATATGCCGGACAGCTCACTTCAGGTTATCAAGATGACGGAGGAGCGCGGGAATTTCCCAGACCGGAAACTGAATCTGCCCAACCGCCCCCAGCTTGAGTGGGTGACCTGGACGCGCTGGGGACTAACTCTCGAACAGGGTTTCCAGGTCCTCATACACGGTGGGGATGATACAGAGGTCCGGAAGCCGCTGCCAGTAGCGGTGCACGTCAGGATCGATCTGGGCTTCGCTGCGATGCGCAACTGACTTCCAGCGCCGGAGATGAAACAAGCGATCCGGACGCGCACCGTCGCGGTAAAGCAAATCACTGCAGTAGCCTTTGGCGTGCATCATGGTGTAAAGCTCCCGCAGCATGTTCAGCAGCTCGTTCTCTTTGCCCGGCAGTGCTTCCAGTATTGCCACCGAGACTACTTCTTCATTCATGTTGGTTCGCCTCTCAGCTTCGTGCATGGTTCAAGCGACTCATCATCACTGGCCGGCAGCCTGAATGGGCGTCTCTCCGTCGTCCCTGACTTGGATGAGACGCATGAAGTTGGTCGCGCCCGTGGTATTTTGCGTGCCGGCGACGAGCCCGAAAACATCGCCGGGCGACAGTACGTTCAGCCGCCTCAGTTCTTCTTCCGCGAATCGGGCCATGCGCTCGACCGACAGCTTCGGCAGACACATTAGCGGCGTCGTCCCCCACAGGGCATTCATGCGGTTGCGAACCGTTTCCGACGGCGAGAACGCGTAAATATCAGCCGCAGGACGATACTTCGACAACATTCGCGCCGTGGCCGCGGTTTCGGTGAAGACGGCGATGGCCCGCATGTTGAGGTCGCGGACAGCGTGAGCCATCGACTCGCAAATCGTCTCGGCCACCGAGAGGCGGGGTGCGTCACCATGCTCGGGCGTCAGAGGGCGCGAGCAGTGGGCCTCGGTTTCCGCCACGATGCGCGCCATCATCTCCACCGCTTCGCGAGGATACTTGCCGCTGGCCGTCTCGCCTGACAGCATCACGGCGTCGGTGCCGTCGAACACGGCGTTCGCGACATCGCTGGCTTCAGCGCGGCTGGGCCGGGGGCTCTCGATCATCGACTCCAGCATCTGCGTCGCCGTGACCACCGGTTTGCGGAAATCGAGCGCTCGACGAATTACGTACTTCTGAATGAGCGGCACTTTCTCCGGAGCGACTTCCACCCCGAGATCGCCGCGGGCGATCATAACACCCACGGCCGCGTCAAGAATTCCGTCGAGATTTTCGATGGCCTGGGGCTTTTCCAGCTTGGCAATCAGCCCAACCTCGCTGCGATAGGCGGCGATGGCGTTCTGCGCCCTCACCACATCGTTCACGGTACGAACGAAGGAAATGGCCACGAGGTCAACGCCGTGTTTCAGACCGAATTCCAGATCGCGCAGATCTTTCTCGGTCAGCGAGGGAATACTGACGTGGGTGGCGGGAAGGTTGATGCCCTGGTTTTCCCTCAGCATGCCGCCATTCATGACTTCGCAGACGACTGCGCCGTCACGGACTTCCCGCACGACCAACTCGATACGACCATCCGACAACAGGATGCGTTCGCCTGGCTTCACGTCGTCGGCGAGATTTTGATAAGTCGTGGCAATGACTTCGGTCGTTCCCTCCACGTCTTTCGGCGTGATGGTGATCGTCTGCCCCTTCCTGAGGGCAACCGGCGTGTTGAATTTCAAACGGCCGGTGCGAATCTTGGGGCCCTGTAAATCCTGCAGGATGCAAATGCTGCGGTTCAGTTCCGTGGCAGCCTTGCGTAGCCGTTCGATTACTACAGCATGTTGCTCATGGGTCCCGTGAGAAAAGTTCAGTCGCGCGACGTCCATGCCGAGCCGCATGAGATCGCGGATCATCTCCTCGGAGTCGCTGACGGGACCGATGGTGCAAACGATTTTGGCGCGGCGGCGGGGCTTGCCAGGGCTTTGCAAAGGGTCCTGGCGGGGCTCAACAGCGACAGGGTTGGAACTCTGCATGTCTTGCATCGATCAAACAGCTGAAACGCGCTTCTGCTCGGAATTCAGGTCCGAATGCGCCCCGAACAGGAAGCGTGGATACCGCAGGGCATTGAATTCCGCGCCGATCAGCACCACCATCGACACCAGGTACAGCCAGATCAGCAGCGCGATCGCGGTTCCCACCGAGCCGTAGATCACGTCGTAGTTGGCGAAGCGTCGCAGGTAGTAGCCGAACATTACCGTAACGATGACCCACAGTACCGTCGCCACAACGGATCCGGGCAGCACCCGGTGCCAGGGCTGAGTTCTGGGAACGCCATGATGATAAACCAGCCCAATTACGGCAATACTGGTAAGCGTGGCGATGATCCAGCGGACAGCCGTCCAAAGACCGAGAATGTACGGCGTCAACTCGTGACCCACATGAAACATGGTCCAGCGCTCGATCTGGTTGCCGAAAACCACCAGGAACGACGCAAAACCCATCGGGACTCCCGCCAGCACGACCAACCGCAACGCGATCAGCCGCTCTTTCACCAGGCCCCAGGTCTTTGGCATCTGGTAGGCCTTACGGAAGCCCTCCATCCAGGAGATCATGACGCCGGATGCGGTCCAGAGGGTGAAGATGGTGGTGGTTACCAGGAACTTGGTCTGCACCGGCTTGGTTCCGGTGAAGTACTGGGTGACGGTCGCGCTGGTTCCTTGGGGAAGAATCCGTCCGACGGCGCGAGAAATCTCGCGGAAGAACGACTCGGTGCTGTGCGAACGGGACAGAAAAGATGCCAGCACCAGAATGGCCGGGAAAAACGTGAGGATTGCGGAAAACGCCGCCGCCTTCGCTACCGCGAAGGCATCGTGCTCAAACGCACGCCAGAAGGCAAACCGCAGATGTCTGAAGAACCGTGACATACCCGTCAGCACCGGGAGCGGGACGCGCTTAAAGTTTACACACCGAAACAAAGAAGGGGCGAATCGATTCGCCCCCCGTAATTGTGAATTGACAATCGCTGCTGAGAAAAACGCCGCCCGTGGTCTACACGAGCGGCGCTACTTTGTGACCGATTATTCGGTCGTGAGTTCTTCGGCTTCGTTCTCGCCCTCGTGACGGAGCAGTTCCAGCGCGCGTTCCGCTTCCTCGTACGCGGCGGTGACTTCCTCCTGCACTTTGGCCGCGGCCTGTTCCATCTCCTCAGACAGCCGGACATTGCGGTAGTACTCCATGCCGGTTCCCGCGGGAATCAGACGGCCCACGATCACGTTCTCCTTGAGTCCGCGCAGGTGATCGACAGCACCCTGAATGGATGCCTCAGTCAACACACGCGTGGTCTCCTGGAAGGAGGCCGCAGAGATGAAGGAGTCGGTCGAGAGCGAGGCCTTGGTGATGCCCAGCAGCAGCGGACGGCCCGTTGCCGGCTTGCCGCCGCTGGCGATCGCCTTCTCGTTCTCTTCGCGGAAGCGAAACTTGTCGATCTGCTGTTCCAGCAGGAACGACGTGTCTCCCACGTCTTCAACCTTCACCCAGCGCATCATCTGGCGAACGATCACTTCGATGTGTTTGTCGCTGATGTTCACGCCCTGCAGCCGGTAGACTTCCTGGATTTCGTTCACCAGGTAGGCCTGCAGCTCCTTCTCTCCCAGCACGGCCAGAATATCGTGCGGGTTGAGAGGACCATCCATCAGCGGCTCGCCGGCACGGATGCGCTCGCCTTCCTGCACGTTGATGTGGACGCCTCGCGGCACCTGGTATTCCTTCTCGGTACCGTTGTCGGCCACCACGTAGATTTTGCGCTGTCCCTTGGCCACGTCGCCGAACTTCACCATGCCATCGATTTCGCTGATGACAGCAGTCTCGCGCGGCTTGCGGGCTTCGAACAGTTCGACCACGCGCGGCAGACCGCCCGTGATGTCCTTGGTCTTGGTGGTTTCGCGCGGGATCTTCGCCAGCACTTCGCCGGGCGTGACTTCGTCGCCGTCCAGAACCATCAAGTGAGCGCGTGAAGGCATCAGGTAGCGCTTGTTGCCCTTCGCACCTTTAATCAGGATCGCCGGCTGGCGCTTCTCGTCAGGTGAATCCATCACGACGTGACGCGACAGGCCGGTGACTTCGTCGACTTCTTCATGCAGCGTCAGGCCTTCCTGCAGGTCCTTGAACTGCACGGTTCCGCCGATTTCGGTCAGGATGGCAAAGGTGTACGGATCCCACTCGACCATCACATCGCCCTGCGAGACATGCTGACCGTCTTCGACCTTCACCTTGGCGCCGTACACGACCGCGTAACGTTCCTTCTCGCGGCCCTTCTCGTCTACCACGGTGATGGAGCCGTTGCGGTTCATCACCACCAGATAGCCTTCTTTGGAGCGGACGGTGATCATGTTCACAAAGCGCACCGTACCGTTGTACTTGGCATCCAGGCGCGACTGCTCGCTGACTCGCGACGCCGTACCACCGATGTGGAAGGTACGCATGGTGAGCTGGGTTCCCGGCTCGCCGATGGACTGGGCTGCGATGACGCCCGTCGCCTCACCCAGTTCGACCAACCGGCCGGTGGCCAGGTTGCGGCCGTAGCACATGACGCAGACGCCACGCTTCGACTCGCAGGTCAGCACCGAACGGATCTTCACCCGCTCAATACCGGCAGCCTGCACCGCCCCCGCCAGGTCTTCCGTGATCTCCTGGTTGATGTCGACGATGATGCTGCCTTCGTAGTCCTTGATCTTCTCCAGCGAGACGCGACCCACGATACGGTCGCGCAGCGGCTCGATGATCTCGCCCGACTCCACGATAGAAGTGACGTAAATGCCATCGACCGTTCCGCAATCGTATTCGCTGATGATCACGTCCTGCGCCACGTCCACCAGGCGACGGGTCAGATAGCCGGAGTCGGCGGTCTTGAGCGCGGTATCGGCCAGTCCCTTACGCGCACCGTGGGTGGAGATGAAGTACTCCAGCACCGTCAGACCTTCTCGGAAGTTCGCCGTGATGGGCGTCTCGATGATTTCGCCCGAAGGCTTGGCCATCAGTCCGCGCATGCCGGAGAGCTGACGAATCTGTTGCTTCGATCCACGAGCACCAGAGTCGGCCATGACGTAAATCGGGTTCATCTGGCCTTCTTTGTCCTGTTGCTGCATGTTGCCGAACATTTCGTCGGCAACTTCTTCGGTGATCTTCGACCAGATTTCCACGACCTTGTTGTAACGCTCGCCGTTGGTGATAGCGCCGTCGAGGTACTGTTGCTGCACCACGATGGCCTGCTTCTCGGCGTTACGCACCAGGTCTTCTTTGCCCGGCGGAATGACCATGTCGTCGATGCCGATGGACAAACCCGCACGCGTCGCGTATTGGAAGCCCAACTGCTTGATGCCGTCGAGCATCCGCACTGTGGTCTCGAGACCAAAGCGCAGGTAGCAGTAATTCACCAGTTGGCCGATGCCCTTCTTCTTGAGCAGGCCATTGATGTAGGGCATTTCGGCAGCGCCGCGCTTCAGGTGATCGTTCATGATGGCGCGGCCTACCGTCGTCGAGATGTACTGACGTTCGAAGTGAGTCGGTTCGGTGTGGATTACGTCCTGATCGTCGTACGCTGTGGTGAGGTCCATGACCTCGCCGGTGTAGCGCAGACGGATCGGGGTGAGTGTCTCCACTGCGCCCGCTTCCTTCGCCAGCAGCACTTCCTCAATGTTGGCAAAGGCCCGGCCTTCGCCCTTGGCGCCCGCCTTGGCCTTGGTGAGGTAGTAGATGCCCAGCACCATGTCCTGCGTCGGCACGGTTATCGGCTGACCTGACGCCGGCGACAGGATGTTGTGCGACGCCAGCATCAACACGCTGGCTTCGACCTGCGCTTCCGGCGACAGCGGAATGTGCACGGCCATCTGGTCACCGTCGAAGTCCGCGTTGAAGGCAGTGCAGACCAGCGGGTGAATCTTGATCGCCTTACCTTCCACCAGCACCGGCTCGAAGGCCTGAATGCCGAGGCGGTGCAGCGTGGGAGCACGGTTCAACAGGACGGGATGGTCCTTGATGACCTCCTCCAGGATGTCCCAAACGATGGGCTCCTGCTGCTCCACCATTTCCTTGGCCTGTTTGATGGTGGTGCAGTGCCCGGTCTGCTCCAGCCGGTGATAGATAAACGGCTTGAACAACTCGAGCGCCATCTTCTTGGGCAGTCCGCACTGGTGCAGCTTGAGGTCGGGACCGACCACAATCACCGAACGTCCCGAGTAGTCCACGCGCTTGCCGAGCAGATTCTGGCGGAAACGTCCCTGCTTGCCCTTCAGCGTGTCCGACAGCGACTTCAGCGGACGGTTATTGGCGCCGCGCAGCACACGGCCGCGGCGTCCGTTGTCGAACAGTGCGTCCACGGCTTCCTGCAGCATGCGCTTTTCATTGCGCACGATGACTTCGGGTGCGTGCAGGTCCATCAGCTTCTTCAACCGGTTATTGCGGTTGATGACGCGGCGATAGAGGTCGTTCAGATCCGACGTCGCGAAGCGGCCGCCATCCAGTGGAACCAGCGGACGCAGCTCCGGCGGAATGACCGGAATGACGTCGAGAATCATCCACTGCGGCTTGTTGCCGCTCTTGCGGAAGGCCTCGATCACCTTCAGGCGCTTGGCATACTTCAGACGCTTCTGGACCGAAGACTCGCTGCGCATCTTGTCGCGCAACTCAACCGCGACGGTTTCCACGTCGACGCGCTTCAGGAGTTCCTTGATGGCCTCAGCGCCCATCATGGCTTTGAAGCCACTCGCGCGGAACTGCTGATCAAATTCGCGGAACTTGGTTTCGTCCTTGATGACCTCGCGCTCTTTGACCGGAGCTTCACCCGGCTCGATCACGACATAAGCTTCGAAGTAGAGAACGGATTCGAGGTCGCGCAGCGAAATGTCGAGGATGTGCCCGATGCGGCTGGGCAGACCCTTGAAGAACCAAACGTGCGAACAGGGGGACGCGAGTTCAATGTGTCCCAGGCGCTCGCGACGGACCTTCGAGAGGGTCACTTCCACGCCGCACTTGTCGCAGATCACGCCGCGGTGCTTCATGCGCTTGTACTTGCCGCAGAGACACTCCCAGTCGGTGACCGGACCGAAGATGCGCGCGCAGAACAAGCCGTCACGCTCCGGCTTGAAGGTGCGGTAGTTGATGGTCTCCGGCTTGGTTACTTCGCCATGCGACCAGCTGCGGATCTTCTCCGGCGAAGCCAGGCTGATGCGGATCGCGTCAAAGTCGGCGATGGGGTTTCCGAGCTCAAATGGATTCGAACGGTACAAATTGTCCTCCTACCCTGCGGATTTCGCTTTGGCGAACTGCAGAGTCCCGCGGCCCTTGCGCGGCCGCTGGCGGCTCCCGGTTTGAAACGTTCACCGGGTGCTGCCTCCTGCGGGAGCAGTGGAGGCAGCTACCCCGATCCTCAAAGATCAGTCGGCGGCGACGGGAGCGGTAATCACCGTCTTGTCCTCGTTGGTCTTGATCAGCTCCACGTCAAGGCAGAGCGACTGCAATTCGCGAATCAGCACGTTGAACGACTCGGGCACACCTGGTTCGATGGCCGCTTCGCCTTTGACAATGGCCTCGTAAATCTTGGTGCGGCCGTAAACGTCATCGGACTTCGCAGTCAGCAGTTCCTGCAGGATGTAAGCCGCCCCATACGCTTCCAGGGCCCAGACTTCCATTTCACCGAAGCGCTGGCCGCCGAACTGCGCCTTGCCGCCCAGCGGTTGCTGGGTAATCAGCGAGTACGGTCCGATCGAACGCGCGTGGATCTTGTCGTCGACCAGGTGCGACAGTTTAAGCATGTAGATAAAGCCCACCGTGATGGGCTGCTCAAACTTGTCACCGGTCAAGCCGTCGTACAGGTACGTCTTGCCGGAACTCGGCAATTCGCCTTCTGTCAGCAGCGACTTGATCTCGTGCTCCTTGGCGCCATCGAACACTGGAGAGCCAAAGTACACGGCGTCCTTCATGCCATCGGCCACGTGCTGCAGCGTTTCTTCGTCGAGATTCACGAGTTTGTCGACGAAAGGCGTGTCCTTGAACAGCACCTTGATCTCCTTGCGCAGAGTTTCTGCTTTCGAATTCTGCTGCAGCAGCTCGTCGATCTTCTGACCTAGCTGATGACCAGCCCAGCCCAGGTGCGTCTCCAGAATCTGTCCCACGTTCATACGGCTGGGCACGCCCAAGGGGTTGAGGACGATTTCGACCGGCGTCCCATCCTCCAGATACGGCATGTCCTCCTCGGGCAGGATGCGGGCGATTACGCCCTTGTTGCCGTGACGGCCGGCCATCTTGTCGCCGACGCTCAGCTTGCGCTTCATGGCGATGTACACCTTCACCAGCTTGATCACGCCCGGTGGCAGCTCATCGCCCTTTTGCAACTTCTCTTCTTTCTCCTTGACGATCTTGCGCAGCACATCGATCTGGCGCGAGGTCATTTCCTCGATCTCGTCGATCTGCTCGTTGACGCGCGGGTCTTTGTCGGCGTACTTGATGCGCTTCAGGTTGCGCGTCGAGATGCGCTCGATGACGTCGCGATCCAGCACCACACCCTTGGTCAACAGCCGCTTGTTGGTGCGCTCGTCGTGCAGGTCAACGAGGACTTCCTTGGCGCCCAACAGTGCTTCCAGTCGCTTCAAGCGCTCGTCGGTGAGGATTCGGATTTCGTCCGCCAGGTTCTTGTGCAGACGCTCGATCTGTTGCGCCTCGATGAACTTGGCACGCTCGTCCTTCTCCTGACCCTTGCGGGAGAAGATCTTCACATCGACGACCGTACCCTCGATACCCGGAGGGCAAGTGAGCGATGCGTCGCGCACGTCGCCAGCTTTCTCCCCGAAGATGGCGCGCAACAGCTTTTCTTCCGGAGTGAGCTGGGTCTCGCCCTTCGGCGTGACCTTGCCCACCAGGATGTCGCCCGCTTTCACGGTCGCGCCGATGCGGATGATGCCGCTCTCGTCCAGATCGCGCAGCGCCGATTCGCTGACGTTGGGAATGTCGCGCGTGACTTCTTCCGGTCCCAGCTTGGTGTCGCGCGACTCGATCTCGAATTCCTCGATGTGGACGGAGGTGTAATAGTCCTCCTTCACCATCCTTTCGGAGACCAGGATCGCGTCCTCGAAGTTGTAGCCGCGCCATGCCATGAATGCGACCAGCACGTTACGGCCAAGTGCCAGCTCGCCCATGTCCGTGCACGGGCCGTCGGCGATGACCTGACCTTTGGCTACGCGCATTCCCTTCTTCACGATGGGGCGCTGGTTGATGCAAGTGTTCTGGTTGGAACGCTTGAACTTGGTGAGCTGATAAATATCGCTGCCCACCTCGCGCGAAAGCTGCATGGGATGATGCTCGCCCTCGACGCGCACGATAATGCGTTCGGAGTCGACCGAGTCCACGATGCCGCTGCGGCGAGCCAGCACCACCGCACCTGAATCCCGGGCGGTGACGCCTTCCATTCCGGTACCGACGATGGGCGCCTGCGCGCGCAGCAAGGGCACGGACTGGCGCTGCATGTTTGCGCCCATGAGAGCGCGGTTGGCATCATCGTGCTCGAGGAACGGAACCAGCGAAGCGGCCACTGACACCAACTGCTTCGGGCTGACGTCGATGTAATCGACTTCACTGCGGTTCACCAGCACGAAGTTGCCCGCCTTGCGGGCGTTGACCAGCTCGTTGACGATACGTCCCTTGTCATCGATTTCCGCGTTAGCCTGCGCGATCACGTGGCGATCTTCTTCCCAAGCCGACAAGTAGAACGAGTACGGCTCGAAATCGATCAGCTTCTTCTTGCGATCACGCAACTCGTTGTTGGCCTTGATTGCCTCGGCCTTCTCCAGGTGATCGCCCACACGATAATCGCTGTCCCCCGCATTGACGACGGTGATGAAGTCCAGCACGTGCCCGTTTTTCACCTTGCGATACGGCGACTCGATGAAGCCGTAGTCGTTGATGCGCGCATAACAGCTCAGCGACGAAATCAGGCCGATGTTTGGACCTTCCGGGGTCTCAATGGGGCAGATACGTCCGTAGTGTGTGGGGTGAACGTCGCGGACTTCGAATCCGGCCCGTTCGCGCGACAGACCGCCCGGACCAAGTGCCGAGAGACGGCGCTTGTGCGTGATCTCCGACAGAGGGTTGGTCTGGTCCATGAACTGTGACAACTGCGACGAGCCGAAAAACTCGCGAATCGCAGCCATCACCGGCTTGGCATTCACCAGGTCGTGCGGCATCGCCGTCGACATCTCCTGGTACACGCTCATCTTTTCCTTGATGGCGCGTTCCATGCGGACCAGGCCGATGCGGAACTGGTTTTCGAGCAACTCGCCCACCGCGCGTACGCGGCGGTTGCCGAGATGATCGATGTCGTCCACCGAGCCGATGTTCTTGCGCAGCTTTAGCAGGTAGCGGATGGTTCCGTAGAAGTCTTCCGGCTCCAGCGTGCGGTTGTCGAGGTTGGTCGCATCCTCGCTCTCGAACAGCTTGATGTTGAACTTCAGGCGGCCCACCCGCGAGAAGTCGTACTTCCGTGGATCGAAGAACATTCCGTGGAAGAGCGAGGTCGCGGTGTCGAGGGTCGGCGGATCGCCAGGACGCAGCTTGCGGTAGATCTCGATCAGCGCTTCCTGCGGCGTCTTCACCGAATCGCGGCGCAGCGTCTGGCTGATGACCGTGCCCACGTCGTCGCGCTCGGGGAAGAACACTTGCAGCTCGGCGACATTGGCCTCGAGCATCTTCGACAGCTTGTCGGCGGTCAGCTCCGTATTGGCTTCGAGCAGCACCTCGCCGGTGGCGGTGTCGATCACGTCTGCGGCGATAAATGCCCCTTCCATGTCCGTCAGGTCAACTTCGATCTCGGAAATCTTGTGCTTGTGGATTTCCTTCATCACCGAAGGCGTGACCTTGCGGCCGGAGTGCGCGATCTCTTCCCCACCCTTGGTCGCAATACGGTGCGCCAGCTTCATGCCGAGCAGGTTGGTCGGCTTGTCTCCACCCGGCTCGAGCGTCCAGTACAGCTTCTTGTCGCGCAGTGCGATGCGATCGACGGTATAGAACGTGCGGAGAATGTCCTCGTCGGAGCGCAGACCCAGCGCCCGCAAAAAGATGCTTCCCAGAAACTTGCGCTTGCGGTCGATGCGAACGTACAGGATATTCTTCTGGTCGTACTCGAACTCGACCCACGAACCGCGATACGGAATGATCTTGCCCAGGAAGTAGGTGCGGTTGTTCGCCGTCTCGAAGAAGACACCGGGCGAGCGATGTAACTGGCTGACGATCACGCGCTCGGTTCCGTTGATGATAAAGGTGCCGTTGGCCGTCATCAGCGGAATGTCGCCGAAGAAGACCTCTTGCTCCTTCATGTCGCGGATGGAGCGATTGCCGGTCTCGGGATCCTTGTCATAGATCGTGAGCCGCATGGTGACCTTCAGCGGCGCAGAGTACGTCATGCCGCGCTCTTCGCACTCGGCTACGTCATACTTCAGTTGCAGGCCGACCGGGTCGCCGCACTTGTTACAGAAATCGGGCGTGTTGGCGTTGTAAGTGCCGCACTTGGTGCATAGCACGTCGCCGAGATGGAACGGATCGGTCTTGACCGTCGAACCGCAGTTACGGCAGGTAGTGCGCAGGTGATTCAGCCCCTTGAGGTGACCACACTTGCAGTCCCAGTTGCCGATGGCAAACTCGACAAAATCAAGCTGCGACACGTTGCGGAAGTCGGTGATCGGGAAGACAGACTGAAACACCGCCTGCAATCCTGAGTCGTCGCGCTCGCTTGGCAGCGAATCCATCTGCAGGAAGCGGTCGTAGGAACGCTTCTGGACCTCGATGAGGTTCGGGATCTGGATGGTCGCCGGAATTTTTGAAAAGTCGAAACGATTTCTATTGGCAGTTTTCTGTTGCGCCATTTATAAAGCTCCTAATCCGTGCTGGTCAGGTTCGCTCGCCTGACCACGCAAGCCGCGATGATGCGGATGTGCGAAGTGGACATCGACCGTCACAGGGTGACAAGTGGGGTCTGAAAAACAGGGACGTTCTGCCGCACTTTCGCGCAAACGCACGATTGCGCTCGCAGAGACGGAAGTCTCCGCAAGCGCCAGGTGAGGCGTCGAGCAATCCCATGACCATTCGGTCCGGGAATACGGCACTATGTAGCGTGCCGTGATGAATGTTACTTCCCGCTGCAGTATCTTCAGGCCTTGTGTCCTCGGCTCGCCTGCCGCCGCGCCTGAGCCGACGCGATTGCGGCTAAACGTGCCGCCTGTCACTACCTGCTGTGTTGCCCGGATTCGCAATTTCTCGAATCCGTCCCCACGATGCCGGGGAATTCTGCGGTCCCTGCTGATGGGAGCCACTTCGCTTCCTCGGGTTCATCGCGCCTCTAAACGCCCGCTCCAACGTTCAGAAGAACGGTCGCCGCCGTCGCGTGGACCGCAGACGGCAGCAGCCTTTAGCTCCGGTCAGCGCGCCCGGAGTGGAATTGCCCCGTTCCGTCGCCAAGCATCCCTGCGAGTCCTGACTCGGCACTCGGGGAAGCCACAGCGAAACGAGGCGTGGAATTACTTCACCTCTACGGTTGCTCCCGCTTCGGTGAACTTCTTTTGGATGGCCGCAGCTTCGTCTTTCGTGATGCCTTCCTTCACAGTCTTGGGAGCGCCATCGACCAGGTCCTTGGCTTCCTTCAGACCGAGGCTCGTCACTTCGCGAACCGCCTTGATCACGTTGATCTTGTTTGCGCCGGCCGCAGTCAGGACGACGGCAAATTCCGTCTTCTCTTCCGCCGGTGCCGCTGCGGCCGCACCTGCGCCCGCACCCGCCACCATGACAGGAGCGGCTGCCGCTGCCGAGACGCCAAGACGCTCTTCCAACTTTTTCACCAGGGCCGCCGCATCGAGAAGCGACAGGCCTACGATTGTTTCTTCCAACTGCTGCAGATCCGCCATTTGTATCTCCACTTGTTCGTTATTCGTTGGGTTGATTTCGTTATCGGCCTCTGAGGCTTCCAGTGTGCCGATCTTGCGATCACCCCACATGCCAGACTCACGCGGGAAAAACACGCCTCACCACGGATAACGCAATCTCTATGGAGCCGCTCGCGCGCCCCCAAACTCGTTCCGCAGGCCCTGCATCAGTGCTCGATTTACGTCACGCTGCACAAAGCCCACTTAAACTCTGCGTCAGGGCACGACTTTGGTCGTCCCCCATCAACTTGCCTTGTATCAGGGCACGACTTCAGTCGTGCCGAACAAAGCCTTTATCCTTACCCCGAGACCCCGAGCGGGACTCTAGTCCGCGAGGGGCCTACGCGCCGGCGCCTTGTCCGCCGGCAAACTTGTTCTGCTCGACGCCCTGGTTGATGACCACGGCCAGATCGCGCCCAATCGCGTGCAACGCCGTGACCAGGCGCTGCGCCGGCGCATTCATCAGGAACAGCAGCTTCGAGTAGATTTCTTCCTTCGACGGCATGCTCGCCAGCGCGTCAATGTCCTTGATCGCGATGACTCGGCCATCGACTATGCCCGCCTTGAAGGTGTACTCCGGGTTGTCTTTGGCGTACTTGCTGAGCGCCTTGGCCAATGCCACCGGGTCTCCGCTGGTGTAGGCGATGGAGGTGACCCCGACCAGGTCCTTCAGCGCTTCTTCGACCTTGCTGCCCTTGGCCGCGCGCTCCGCCAAGGTGTTCTTCACCACGCGATAGTGGGCGCCGGCGCCGCGTACTGCCTTGCGGAGTTCGTAGTCCTTCTCCACCGTCAGCTTGGCAAACGAGCCCACGATGGCGTGGCCGGCTTTCTGGAGTTCCTGGGTCAGCTCCTCAACCTGTTCAATCTTCTTCGCTTTACTAACTGCCATCTTCGATTTCCTTTTCCTTGAAGGGGCACAGCTTCACAACCTGCGGAAAAACTCACTCCTACGCAATGCTTGTGTCCGGCACGACTTCACAGCTTGCTGAAAATTCAACTTCGAGGGCTTTGCATCAGGGCACGGCTTCAGGCGTGCCGTTCCGGCCATTGCAAATCACGGGCTTTAGCCCCTGATGAACTAGCCCTTCGCCGCCAATTCCACCGCCGCGGTGTCAATTGCAACACCCGGCCCCATAGTGGAACTCAGATAGCAGCCCTTGATGTACTTGCCCTTCGCGACCGACGGCTTGGCCTTGATCACGCTGGTGATGACGGTGGCGGCGTTCTCGACCAACTTCTGCGGCTCGAACGAAATCTTGCCCACCGGCACGTGCACCAGTGCGGTCTTGTCGGTGCGAAACTCCACCTTGCCTGCCTTGGTTTCCTTTACAGCCCCAGCCACATCGAAGGTTACGGTTCCGGTCTTCGGGTTCGGCATCAGTCCGCGAGGACCAAGCACCTTGCCCAGCCGGCCTACCGACTTCATCATGTCCGGGGTGGCGATCACGGCGTCGTAGTCGGTCCAGTTTTCCTTCTGGATCTTCTCCACCATGTCTTCGCCGCCGACAAAATCCGCGCCCGCGCCTTCGGCCTCGCGCACCTTCTCGCCCGTAGCGATGACCAATACCTTCTTGGTCTTGCCCAGACCGTGCGGGAGAATAACCGTGCCGCGAACCATCTGGTCCGCATGCTTGGGATCGACTCCCAAACGCATCGTGAGGTCCACCGTCTCGTCGAACTTGGCGAACTTCACCTTCTGGAGAAGGGGCACGGCTTCCTGCAACGTGTAGGGACGCTTTTCAATCGCCTCACGCGCCTTCTCAACGTTTTTTCCTGATTTCCTCATGTTGCTCCTTGTCTCCCACCGCCGCCGATCTCGCATGGCAGCCGTGGTATCTACGACCGGCGGCTGGGTAGAGCTGGCCTTCAGGCCAGCGTCCCAGCATCTTGCTTTGAAGGGGCACGGCCTTAGCCGTGCCTTACAGCCTCCTCAAAGAATTGCCGCGCGGACTTAGTCCGCGAGGCCGACCCTACGCGACGACTTCAATCCCCATGGAGCGCGCGGTACCCTTCACGCTCTGGACTGCCGCTTCCACTGAGGCTGCGTTCAAGTCAGGCATCTTCTGCTTGGCAATCTCCAGGACCTGCTTCTCGGTGACCTTGCCGACCTTATCTTTGTTGGGGACGCCCGAACCCTTCGCCACGCCCGCAGCACGCTTCAACAGAATTGAAGCCGGCGGAGTCTTGGTGATGAAGCTGAATGTGCGGTCGCTGTAAACGCTGACCACCACCGGAATGATCAGGCCGTCGAGTTCCTTGGCGCTGGTCTTCGCGGTGAACTGCTTGCAGAACTCCATGATGTTAATCTGCGCCTGT
>Ga0306920_100005622_pt1 | contig 16234 bp, 17 predicted proteins | sample flu12Cox44000170_FD_204666 | JGI IMG/M metagenome (GOLD analysis project Ga0306920, IMG submission 204666) | Lab enrichment of tropical soil microbial communities from Luquillo Experimental Forest, Puerto Rico - flux4day.12C.oxic.44.000.170 (v2)... | ecosystem: Environmental > Terrestrial >... | reverse complement strand
AAGCTCCCGGAGTAAACTGTTTCGAGTGGCTCACCGGTGACCGGATTGTAATCCCCGTTCGGCGAAGGAAAACGCCAGTCATATGGGCCGGGGAGGACGGTGCGGAATTATGCCGGTGTTGGGCGGCAGCCAACCGGCAGTGCCGCTCTTAAGCGGGAAACCCCCAGACGATTACCGATAGCGTCTCCCCTCTTTGTGACCTTGGATGAGGTAATGGTGTATAGGGTCCACTCCCGCGTCAGCTACGTCTTTATGGAGCTCCAAATATATGTTTGCCTCGAAATCAATCGGCAACTGGACTCTACGAAATATCGCCATAGACTGCCCAGGTGATGGTTCGGGCAGATCAAGCTCAAGCTCTAAATGTCGGGCCCACTCTATAAGCATTGGTCGCTCGATGAACATGTTCAAGTGAGGACTTTGGTTGGTGCCAACGAGCAATAGCATCGACTCGAACGTTTCCCAGTGATGGGATGTTTCTAGGAACGAGACAATGACGGTACCGCCCGGACGCAGCGCGCGCTTAGCATCCCGCAGATAGGTGTAACTTTCCTCATGAAGCAGGTGTGTGAAGACGCTGAAGAACGCGATAAAGTCAACGGAAGCATCATCTGCCGGAATACTCAGTTGCTGATGCAATAAGAACTGAAAATTTCCTGGAGCCTTTCCCGCGGCATACTCCAAGAGCCGAGGATCGATGTCGGTTCCGAGGTAACGCAGACCTGGGAACCGACGTCCTATTGCAGAAGACAATCGTCCACTCCCGCAGCCTATGTCGATGAGGAAGTGGTGTTCGAGCAAGCCGTACCGATTTAGCAGATCGGCCTCAGCCTCCCCTAAAGCGTCGTATGCGCCACCAACCGCGAGCGACATGGCTTCATCCAAGGGGTAGGTATCCAAAAGAGTTGTGATCAGCCGCTCGTAGCTTTCGACAAAATGTGGCCTAACCTCCATAGGCTCTCGCCTTTCCTGCATCCTGCCCATAATTCGTCTCGCTGAGATTTGCTGTCAAGCCGAAGCCGATTTACTCAAGGTCGGCCCATCCTGAGATTCGCCCCAGAAAATTGGCGCGGGGAGGGCAGGCATTCCAGCGGACATTCCCCGGATTCCCAGACTCGTGGGGCGATTTTGGCCTTCTTTGGGCGTCCATGGCAACGGAGTTCGTCCGCGACGGCTGCCCGGGGATCTCCCGGTCGAGGGAGAACCTACCGCTTCCGCAGGACAATTAGGTCTTGGCCCATCGGGCGAAAGCGCTCGATGTTCCCTTCCGGCGCGAATTTTTCCTCGCCCCAAAGATAGTTGGATGGGTTATCACCCCTGATGATCGCGGACACCTCGAGAAATTTTGACCACGTTCGGCGAATATAGTCGGACGTATGATAGGAATTTTCATAGCCTGGCGGGAACTCCAGTTCGGTATTTCCTCGTGCGTGGCCGTGACGGTAATAAAAGCCGGCCGCTTCGGCCTCCGCCCGTTCCGGGCCCAGTGTCGCCTTTATCCACCAGTCGCCATGGCAGCTGAACAGATACAAGCATTCGGGGGCACCGATGCGCTCAAGCTCCTGTAGCCAGCGCATTTCGACATCCTGCTGCAGGTGGGAGAACACCGAGAACGAGTACACGAGATCGAACAGGCCGTCTCTGAAGTCGAGCGGCGGGTCGAGATCGCTGTGGTAGACCGTGGCGTGTGGAAAATGGCTCTTTACAAACAAAACCAATGGCTTGGCGACGTCGCATCCGTAGAGTTTTAGCCCCTCCCGAACGTATTACATAATCCGACCTGCACCGCACCCGAAATCCAACGCGCGTTTGAACTCGCAAATTGGCTTTCCGCCGTAGCGACGCGCGGCGAGATCCAACATTGTGAAAACCTCCCGCCCACTGCGCTGGTACTCGTCGTAGTCCTGAGTTCCACAGGTGTATTGAAGAAACTCGACGGGTGGAGCATGCACCGAGGTGGCGAATGGCTTTACTTCAGGCATCGCAATTCCTTGTTTTCCTCCTCCACGGAGTGTCGCCGCGCTTCTCCTGGTTCTCTCGGAATACCGACCGGCAAACACATCCCCTAGCTGCGCAAAATGACACCGAGGCAGCTTCCAATCAAGCTCGCGCCCCACCCGGTTTCCGAATGCGACATCGACACGTTGACCACACTTCCGAAATGGGCTTGTTAAGTTCCTCTCGTGGTAGGTCATCCCGCGCTACGGCATCTGGCGATCGAGGCCGAGTGCAAGGAGGTGCATAATGCGGCTGGTGCAAGCGTTCGTACTGCTAATTCCCGCTCTAATTCCGCAGACATGGGCAGCAAGCTCGGTGGATCCGAATGCAGCGAGAGCCACCTTGCAATCTGCCCCGATCCGGGCGGATGTGGCTCGCGTCTCGAATGAGATCACTTACACCGGGAGCACCTTTGCCGGTTCGAGCCCGCCCGAGAATCCATATCGGTTTCAGTTTTGGGCCGATACTGCCGCCGAGCCTTATGCGATCAAATTTTGGGACGGCTCCGCTTGGGTAAGAACAGGATCTGTTGATCCGAATACGCATCTTTATACGATTCAGAGTTCCGGGGCCACCCATGCAGGTTTATCGTCGACAAACAAGTTTTGGTCGAATCAGGGCGGCATTCTTAATAGGCTCAACGATCGGCTATTTGTCGGTGGTAATACCAATGTCAATGACGGAAATGACAACGCCCACAACCTATCCAAGGATTGGTTAGAGCAACTCGTCCGCTACTCCACGTCCAACGCGCAGATTGCCGCGCTTTCGCAGATCGGCAGCATAGGGTTACTCGGCGCTTCCCGTATGTCGGACGGTGCCCCGAGTAATTTTGGGCTAGGAGTGGCGGGATTCTGCGTCAATGATCAGATTACTGCCCCGACCACCTTATTGACGACCTGCGCCGCCGGGTATTTTGAGGCGCGGCGCTCCATGGGCGCTTATTCGAGCAACATAATTACTGGCGTAGAGATTGATGCGATCGAGCTCAATGATGTATCGAACCCCGTCCGGCCTTATGGCGGTGTCGGCGTGCCTGGCATGTCAAATGCTTTATGGCTCGCGGCAGGCGGCTCGGTGGAAGGTGCCCGTCCGGCCAGCTTGGCTTTGGGCATCGTGCCAAACTCGCAGCCGTTTCTGAGCGGGATCATGTTTCACAAAGCGGCGCTTTCAGGAGATGACGGGACGACCGGTACTGCTGAAGCAATCGCCTTTGCGAAAGGCCACCAAATTAATTGGTACGAACCAAAAACCGGTACAGTCGCGGCCACGATACGTTCTGACGCGGCCGATGCCACAGGACCCGTTGGCATCGTCTTTGGTGCAAATTTGATGACGCTGAACGGGATCGTCGCAGCCCTCACAGCGCAGACCACCCCTGAAACCCCGAAATCGGGAACGTTCTACCTCTACATGGACAAAGCGGACAACAAACTGAAAGCAAAGGGGCCGAGCGGCACGGTTACAGTCTTGGCGGAGCCCTGAACTGGCCTTCCCTCAAACACCTCCGCCGCGATCAGTCAAGACGAGGCCTGCTGCGATTAGAACCAGCCGGCCCTATTCTAACCGGTCACGACCGCTTGTTCATGCGACCATGGCGCCATTTGCTCTCGACATGCGGATTACCAATCATGCTCCGGCAGTCTTTCGAGATACCGCCCATATTCGCTCTTACCGAATTACCGCGCCAGCGTGAGAAGACGCTCGCGCTCGATATAGCCCATGTGATAGGCGACTTCTTCGACGCAGGCGATCTTAGGCCTTGGCGCATCTCGATCGTTCGGACGAACTCGGCGGCCTCGAGCAAGGATTCGTGGGTACCGGTATCGAACCAGGCGTAGCCGCGCCCCAATTTCTCGACCGTCAACAGCCCCCGCTTGAGATAGACATTGTTGAGGTCGGTGATTTCGAGTTCACCGCGCGCCGAGGGTTTGAGCGCGGAGGCGATCTCGACAACCGCGTTATCGTAAAAATAGAGCCCGATCACCGCCCATTGCGAGCGCGCCGCCGCGGCTTCTCCTCGATCGAGACCGCCTTGCCGTATGCGTCAAACTCGACCACGCCATAGGCTTCGGAGCTGCGGACCTGGTAGCCGAAGACAGTGACGCCAGGGCGCTGCTCCGCTCGCTGCAGGATCGCCGACAAGCCGTGGCCGTAAAAGATGTTGTCGCCGAGCACGAGAGCGACATTGTTCCTGCCGATGAAGTCCCGCCCGATCAGAAAGGTCTGCGCGAGCCTGTCGGGCCGCGGCTGCTCGGCATAGGTGATCGACAAGCCCCATTGGCTGCCGTTCTGGAGCAGCGCCTCGAACCAGGGGCGATCCGTTCGGCGTCGTGATGACCAGGATCTGGCGAATGCCGGCCAGCATCAAGGTCGTCAGCGGGTAGTAGATCATCGGCTTGTCGTAGACCGGCAGGAGCTGCTTGCTGACCGCCAAGGTGACCGGATAGAGCCGGGTACCTGAACCGCCAGCGAGAATAATTCCTCTCATCGCTGCTCCTGTCGCGATCGCGGTTACCCGCCAAGACCGACGGCACGCGCAACCGTCGGCCCATGCCGGAAGAATGGTGGCAGGCGAGACAGGACCGGGTGTTTGCGGTCTTTGTCGGATATCAGCGCGTCGTCGGCCGATACCGGCCAGGCGATGCCGAGCGCGGGATCGTTCCACAGCAGGCCGCGATCGTGCTCGGCCGAATAGTAGGCGCTCACCTTGTAAATGACCTCCGTATTCGGCTCGAGCGTGCAATAGCCGTGGGCAAATCCTTCGGGTATGAAGATCTGGTTCCAGTCGGAGCTGCTGATCACTGCCGCGACATGATGGCCGAAGCTCGGCGACCCCCAGCGTATGTCGACGGCGACATCGAAGATCGAGCCCGATGTCACGCGCAGGAGCTTGGCTTGGGCAAATGGTGGAATCTGGAAGTGTAGTCCGCGAACCACGCCATTGCTCGCCGACAAAGAGTGGTTGTCTTGTACGAAGTGAATGTCAATTCCGTGTTCCCGCAGCGCGTTTTCCTTAAAGACTTCAGAAAAAAACCCGCGGGAATCGACGTGACGGACAGGCTTGATGAGCTTGATATCGGCAATCTCAGTTTCGACAATCTGCATGGCAATTGTTCTCCCGCGCCCCGTACGATGTTGCGTTGGTTTACACCTGTCCCCAAGCTAGCTAAGTAAAGTTAGGGGGCGTAATACGCTACGAGTTCATCCCACGCCTGCACCTCGCTCCACCCCAATGTCTCCGCATCGACGAGGTCGGTGTTGATTCGCACCGGCGGCTCGGGGAATTCGGTCTGTGCACCGAGTTCGAGCCCGCAGGGTAGGTGCAGCTTGGCGGCAGCCTCGCGGCGTACGCGCTCGGCAAAGGCCCCTTGGCTCTCCGGATAGAGGCTCGGGTTGAGGCGGCGCACCGTGCCCGGCGCCGGGCTGGCGCCGACAAAAGCGGCATAGGCCTTGGCGAGCAGGCTCACATGGATATTGTCGCGAACATAGCGCGGTGTCTGCACGCGCGCGGTTTCCCCCGCGAGCCAGGTTTTCACCAGGTAGGCGGTGAAGCGCGGCTCCTCGTACGGGCCGAACGGGTTGGGGATCACAAACTTCTCGAACGTGAAACCCTCCCGGTCGGCATAGAACTGGGCCGCCGCTGCAGTCAGGGTCTTGGAGAGCCCATAAGGGCTGAAGGCGCGTAGCGGCGCCGAGCCCGCGCCCTCGTTCGCCTCGAAGAAGCTGCCGGTCAGCACCAAGCGCCCGCACCCTTTGTCCTTTAGCCCCTTTAGCACGTCGGCGAGGCGTTGCAGGTTGGCTGCTGCCGCCCGGTAGGGATCGGAATCGGGGCTCCGCTAGTCGCCGACTTGGGCGCCGTGGTGGCACAGCACATCGAAGGGGGTCTTCGTCAGCGCCAGGAAGTCGTCATTGCCAAAGGCGCACCCATATCGCACCTCGCACACCTCGCGCACCCTGTGCATGCGCTCGGCGCGCAGACCCTCGTACTGGTCGTCGCCGCGACAGGCGGCGACGACCTCGTGCCCGGCGGCGACCAGTTCGCGGACAAACCAATAGCCGGTGAACGAGCTGGCGCCGGTGAACAGGATGCGCATCGCCGCCGCTCACCTCTTTCGGACGCCGATGCCGGTGTCCCTTGCGGCAGTCGGATCAACACTTATATAGCGACTGTGTGTCATAATATCAATTATCAATCGACGATTTAATGAGAAAATCATACACCAAGCCCGCCTGCAGCGGAGCCGGAGCACGTCTGGAAGGAGTGCGCCGAATTCCCCTGCCGTCCCGCTGCCAAGTGCGCTTTTTGACGCGAAAATTCCGCTTCCGGCAGGCTCCGCCAAATCTTACGCAAGTTGCTGATAGACATCATCTTTCCGGCCCTGAGAGGGAGCTTTTTGGGCTTTGAATCGGGTTTTTCGCTGCCGTCAGGGGAATGAGATCAGCCACCGCTCCGGGCCGCTCAACCGTCGAGATGCCAGGCCGGGTCGAAATCGCGCTGCTGCGCATCCTTGTCCGAGATCACCCGCGGCTCGGCCGGCCAGCGTATCCTGAAGCGAGGGTCGTTCCAGCGCATACCGCGCTCGCGCTCCGGGGCGTAGAAAGCCGTGACGAGGTAGAACGCCTCGGTATCCTCTTCGAGCGTCAGGAAACCGTGGGCAAAGCCGCGCGGCACATACATCATGCGCCGGTTCTCGGCGCTGAGCTCGGCGCCAAAGCTCTGCCCGAAACTCGCCGACCCCGGCCGCAAATCGAGGATCGCATCCCACAGCGCGCCGCGCACGCAGCGCACCACCTTCACTTCCGCCGCGCAAGGTGCCCTTGTCCTTGCTCAACGAATTGTTGATCTGCACAAAGCGCGCATCGAGACTGGCCGCGGCGAACTCGCGTTCGCAAAATGCCCGGGCGAAGAAGCCGCGATCGTCCTCGCGCTTGTCGAGCTCGATGACAAAGGCGCCGTCGAGCGGGGTCGGCACAAAGCGCATCGGGGTCCCTCAGGCCGTCTGTCGCTGCGGCTCTGCGGTCACCCGGTCGAGGCGATAGCGCAGGGTGCGCAGGCGGACGAACCGGTCGCCGTCGAAATCGCCCGCCGAAAAGCCGTGTGCGCGATATCGCAACAAGAGCTCCTCCATGCCGGCGGCGAGTGTGTATTCGAGGCGGAAGTCGGGCAGAAGCTTTCCAAGCCTGGTGAAATCGACGCGGTAGTCGCGCGGGTCCTTGCCGACCTCGCCGGTGTAGACGATGCCGGTCCCCGGCACCAGACGCTGGACGATTGCGGCAATGTCGCGCACCCGATAATTCTCCGCGTCACCGCCGACGTTGACTCGTTGGTTGTGGATGGCGGCGCGCGGCGCCTCGAGAAAGGCGACGAAAGCCCGCGCGATGTCCTTGCAATGGATCAGCGGGCGCCATGGTGTCCCGTCGCTCATGATGCGGATATCGCCCTTGGCGACGGCGCAACCCAGCAGGTTGTTGACGACGAGGTCGATGCGCAGCATCGGCGAATGGCCATAGGCCGTCGCATTGCGCAGATAGGCCGGCGAGAAGTCGCGATCGGCCAGCGGGGCTATGCCCTTTTCGGCGGCGATCTTCGATTCGGCGTAGACCGAGACCGGGTTCAAGGCGTCCTCTTCGGCCAGCGGTCGGCCTTCCGCCTGGCCATAGATCGAGCAGCTCGACGAGAACAGAAAGCGTGGCACCCCCGCCGCCTTGGCCGCTCGCGCCAGCGCGATCGAGCCGCGGGCGTTGATCGACCGGGTGATCTCAGGGTCGAGATCGCCCATCGGATCGTTGGAGATCGCGGCGAGGTGCATCACGCAATCAAAGCCGTCGAGGTCGCTTTCCCTCAGCGAACGCACATCGCGAGCGATCTCGCGATCCGGCACCGGCACCGGCTCCCAACCGCAGCCCGCGAACAGGTCGAGGTCGCAGCCAACGACGTCGTGCCCGGCTTCCTTCAAGAGCCCGACCAAATGGGCGCCGATATAGCCCCGATGGCCGGTGACCAAGACCCTCATGTCATTTCACCTCGGGATCGTCGAGCGGAGGTTCGCGCCCAGGGAGCCTTTCCCGACTCCCACAAACCAGTCAGGTATTCGTGGTCGCGTTGGGTGTCCATGCATGCCCAAAAATGCCGGTGCTGGAACACCGCGAGCTGGCCGTCCCGGGCCAATTTCGACAATGGCTCGCGTTCCAGCACGCAGTCCTCGGCGGGCGATAGATATCGGTCGAACGACCGATGGAAGAAGAAATATCCGCCGTTGATCCAGGCCGAGTGCAGCTCCGGCTTCTCGACGAGCTCGGTGCCGGCCATGCGAAATTCGCCGAATCGCGACGGCGGGTTTACGCCGAGCACGGTGCCGATCTTGCCGAGGCTCACATGATAATCGAGCTCGGCCGCGAGGTCGGCGTCGGTCAGCCCGTCGCCATAGGTTATCGCGTAATGCTGCGCATCGCCGAGATAGCGCGCAACAGCCCGCGCGATCCGCCCGCCGGTCATCGTCAGCTCGCCGGTATAGGCAAGGGTGACCTTCCAGTCGCAGGAGTGGTCGACGCTGTGCACATCGACCGAGTTGGTCTTCAGCTCGATCGTGACGTCGCTGTTCCTTGCATAGAAATTCAAAAAATAGTCGCGGATGATCTCGCTCTTGTAGCCCATGCACAGCACGAACCTGCGAAAGCCAAAGCTGAAATAGTGTTTCATGATGTGGAGCAGGATCGGATCCGGGCCGATCGCCACCATCGGCTTTGGGCGAAATTCCGTCATCTCCTTGAGCCGGGTGCCGAGGCCCCCGCACAGGATAAAGACCGGAATCTCTGCGATATTCAATGGCATCCCCCACCGTCACATCGAGCGAGCCGCCAAACGTTCCCCCGACGCGGGTTCTGTCACAAACCCGCAGACGCCGCAAGAACGGGTTCGCCAACGGGAATTGCGGAGGCACCGCTAACCGGCGATTCTCGTGCGCTCTCTGACCCGCGCGATCGTTGCCGTCGTACCTTGGCTCGGGAGCAGATCCACCAACAGCACCTTCCCGCCGTTGCGCCGGACGATGTCGGCTCCGACGACCTGCTCCGGGCGATAGTCGGCTCCCTTTACCAGGACGTCGGGGCGGATCGCGTCGATCAGCGAAAGCGGCGTGTCCTCGGCGAAGAGAACCACGAGATCCACCGAGGCCAAAGATGACATGACCGTGGCCCTGGCTGCTTCGGATTGTATCGGCCTCTCCGGCCCCTTGAGGCGCTTGACCGAGAGGTCGGTGTTGAGCGCCACAACGAGCCGGTCGCAAGCCGCGCGCGCCCGGGCCAGCAGATGGACATGGCCCGGATGGATCAAGTCGAAGCAGCCGTTGGTTAACCCGATCCGGAGACCGTGTCTGCGCCACTCGGCGATCCTCTGGAGCGCCGCCTCGGTTACCATGATCTTTTCGTCGCTGGCGATGAAATTTCGGCGACGCAGCTCCTCGGCCAAATCGCGGCCGCTAACCACCGCGGTTCCGGGTCGCGAGACGGAAATCCCGGCTGCGATGTTGGCCAGACGAGTCGCTTTCACGAGATCCCCGTCGCCGGCGAGCGCCGCTGCCAATACCGCGACAAAGGTGTCGCCGGCACCCGATACGTCGGAGACCTCCTGCACCCGCGCCGGGAGGTGGAGGGCCGGCATGCCCCGACGCACCAATGTCAGGCCGTTTTCCGAACGCGTGACGATCACGGCATCGCAGGCAGCAGCATCGAGTGCCGCCCAGGCGGCCCTCTCGGCGCCGTCCTCGTCCTCGGCCTCGACACCCGTCGCCCGTGTCACTTCCTGAGCGTTTGGCGTCAGGACCGTGACGTTCCGGTAGGCTTTGAACGAAGCTCGCTTGGGATCTGCGATGACCGGCAGGCGGGCCCTATGCGAGAGATTGACCACCCGCTTGAGCAGGCGATCGCACAGCACTCCTTTTGCGTAATCGGAGAGCACGACGACATCGCTGTCCGCAAGCGCTCGCGCGAACCGGCGTCTAAGCTCGGCCGCACTTTCGTCGTCGAGCGGATCGGCCGTTTCGTCGTCCACCCGCAGCAATTGGTGCGTGCTCCTGGTGGTGAACCTCGTTTTCACGGTCGTCCGCCGATGCGGGGTCGCGAACAGCCGTGCGTCGATGCTATCGCCCGCGGTCGCGATGAGGCGCTCGATCTCGGTACCGGCATCATCGGTGCCGATGACGCCGATGAGGATTGCGCGCGCGCCCAATGCAGCGACGTTGTGGGCGACATTGGCTGCACCACCCAAGCTCGCCCGCGCCGCAATGACGCGCAGCACCGGGATCGGGGCCTCCGGCGAAATCCGGCTGACCTCTCCCGACACGTATCGGTCGAGCATCACGTCGCCGAGAACGAGCACGGTGCGGCCGGCGAGGAGCGGGATAAGGCCGGCGATCGTGCCGTCCGCTATCTCGCCGCCGCGCAGCGCGCCTACCGGCTGCTCCATCATCGACACCGGGCTCCCCCTGTTCCAACCAGCGTGACCGCCGATTATAAGGGCCAGCCTTCAAGCGTGCTATCGGATCATGGCGCCGGTGCGGCCAGCGTAAGTGGCTGGGGGTGAGACTGGCTCGCGGCGGGAATGTAGGTCGCGCGCTGCGCAAGCGGCAGGCGGCAGGTGATTCTGGTTCCTTCCTCCGAGGCCGACTCGATCACCACGGTTCCGCCGTGCAGCTCGATCAGGCTTTTGACCAGCGACAAGCCGATGCCGGCCCCCGATTGGCGCACGCCACGCTCAAACTTCTCGAAAACGCGGGCCTGATCGGCGGGCGGGATGCCGATGCCGGTATCGGCTACCGTCAGCAGCAGCGCGTCTTCGCGGCGCGCAGCCTCGAGGCGGATCGCACCCCCCGGGGGGGTAAATTTGACGGCATTCGAGATCAGATTGAAGAGGGCTTGCTTGAGCCGCCGTTCGTCACCCTCGATGACGCCAATCTCGCGCGGGCAGCGAAGATCGAGCTCCAGATCGCGGCTGCGGGCGCGCTCACGGGTCAGTGTCAGGACGCACTCAAGCATCTCGGAGACGTCGATCGTGCAGGTCTCGAGCGCCATGTAGCCCGCTTCGATCGTCGCCAGGTCGAGGATGTCGTTGATTAGCCTCAGCAGCAGGCGAGCGCTCTCGAGGATGCTGTGGCTGTGATCGAGCTGGCGCGGGTTGAGGGTTCCGAAATACTGGTTCGACAGGATTTCAGCAAAGCCGATCACCGCGTTCAACGGGGTGCGCAAGTCGTGCGAGACGTTGGCGATGAATTCGCCCTTCAGCCGTCCGGCGGTTTCGAGCGCCTCGTTGCGCTCACGCAGCGCCCGCTCGACCCGGGCCGTATCGCTGACGTCGAGATAGGTCAAGAGCACATTGCCGTCCGGTAGCGGCACCGTCGCCATCTGCAGCATCGAGCCGTCGCTGCGGTGCAGCAGATTGCTCGCCGCCGCATGCGCGGTGACCTCGGCGACGATGCCTCGCTTCATTGCCGCCCAATCTCCGCCATCGTCGAGAAAGACGCGCATCTTGTCGACGACCTCGGTGATATGCGGCTCCCCAGCGACATCGTCGTGCGATAATCCCCACATCTTCAGGTATGCAGGGTTGTGGAGCTTCAGCCGGCCGTCGCTGCCGTAGACGGCAACCGCCTCGAACAAGTTGTCGAGGGTCGCGCGCCGCACCTGGGTCAAGGTATTGCATGAACGCTCGAGCGCCAGCCGGTCACTCACGTTCTCGTAGATGAAGGTGAGCCCGCCGAACGGGTGCGGCGATATCGACACCAGCAAGGTGCGGTCGTCCGGCAGGTGCATCAGCTCCTGCTGCCGGTGTATCAGTGAGGTGAAGAGTTGCAGGCGCTCGCGTTTGAAGGCCCGAAAATCGGCATGTTCGGGGATGCGGCGGCGCTCCCGCAGCCGCTCCAGCACGTCGCCGAACGAGGGTTCAGCGCCGAGCCATTCCGGCTCCAGGCCCCACAATGTGGCAAGCGCGGTATTGAAGAATTTAAGCCGCTGGTCGGCACCGTAGATCGCTACGGCCGCGCCGATGCCTTCGAGCACCTCGGCGTGGGCGCTGATGTGGCGCCGCAGTCCGGTTTCGGCGATCTCGACGTCGGTCAGGTCGAGCGCAAAGCCGATCGCTCCTCCGTCAGCGTCCGGCAACTCGGTGATGTCGAGCAAGCGGCGAGATCCTCCGATCACGACATGACCCCTGGAGCGGCGCTCATTGCACGCGGTCGGCTGTTCCCGTCTGCTGCCGGTAGGCGCCAGCTCTCGGCCTTCGGCCACCACCAATTCGCGGGTCGCGTCCAGGGCCCTCGCATACGCCTGGTTGCAATCGACCAGAGCTTGGTGCCGGTCGCGCCGCCAGATCGGCACCGGGATCGCATCGATCAGCTCGCGCAGGCTCTCGGCCTCGTGGCCTGCCTGTCGGGCGCGTTCGGCCGCAGAATCGTCGAGCAGCCACAGCACGATCTCGCCGCTCACTGCCCGCCGACCCACGACTGCGAACGCCCCGCCGCTTCTCAGGCCGACGGTCAACGAGAACGACGTGCCGCTGCGGCTCAGCGCCCCCCGGGCGGCCTCGAGGCGCTCGACAGCACCGGGGGCAAGCTCGGCAAGAAACTTCGGGTAGGCAACGGTCTGAACAGAATACCCGTCGGGATCGCGCCCGACAGGCCAGCGAAAGGCGGCGAGCGGAACCGTTTCGAGCACGGCCAAGGCTTCGGCTCGGGCATTCTCGGACCCCGCGCGCTCGAGCCGGGTTTCGCGCAATTTTGCCGTTGTCCACAAGAGCAGCCCACCCATGGTCACCGCGACAACCGTAGACAATCCGGCAGCGAACTCGATCACCACGCCACGCCCCTGTTTGGCACGAAAGTGTACCGTAAGAGGATAACTCTCGCTATGAGGGCACAGTAACGCGTGTTTTACCAAAAAACAAGTGCCACTATCGTATCGTTACATAGTTAAGGTTGTGCCCCGATCGAGGCAGTCTAGCACACCAAAGAGGCTCGGAGGACGCGGAGAGAAGGTGGAGAACCTTTCATCGCCGAACCGGCTCACCGACTGCGTCATCGGTCTCGCGACCGGAGTCGTTCGCGATACGGGCTCTCGGAATCGGCTTACGACGAATGCTTCTGTTTCGAGCTGAAAGCAGAGATAGCGGGCTTGCGCGGCGCTGAGTGCTGTCAGCTTGACGCCGAGCTTGTCGAGGTGGAGGCGGTGACCTTCTGGTCGAGGTGCTTGGGCAGCAAGTAGACCTTGTTCGCGTATTTGCCGTGGTTGGAAAAGAGCTCGATCTGCGGCCAATACCTGGTTGGTGAAGAAGGCACTCATCATAAAGCTCGGGTGGCCGGTGGCGCACCGCAGATTGACCAGCCGCCCCTTGGCCAGCACGACCAGCCGCTTGCCGTCGGGAAAGACAACCTCGTCGACCTGCGGCTTGACCTCCTTCCAGGGATGTCCCCGAACGCGTTGATCTGATCTCGCTGTCGAAATGGCCAATGTTGCAGACGAGGCCCGGTCCTTCATATGCCCCCGCATGTGGTCGATCGTGATCGCGTCGATGTTGCCGGTGGCGGTCACAAAGATGTCACCTTGTGAGGCGGCCTCGTCCATCGTCGTCACCTGATAGCCCTCCATCGCGACCTGCAATGCGCAGATCGGGTCGATCTCGGTGCCGATCACGCGGCCACTCTTCGACTCGGCGATTTCATGTGGGTATCGACCAAGAGCCGCCCTTTCTTGATGCCCTCAGTGATACCGAGATCTGCTTGCGAGTGTGCCGTTTCCGATCTCCTCGCGTCTGGCGCGCTGGTGCCGCCGTTGGAGCGACTACTGACTGCCGGAGATGGAGATCGTCGTGTTGTCTGGCCGGCGGCGTAGTCCATCGACGAAGACATCGATTAAGCGCAGGACCTTGGGTTGCCAAGCCGTCCCGTCGTAGGTGTAGCACATGCCGACCAGAGCACGGAGGAGGTCCTCCGGGTCAATGTCGGCGCGAATCTCTCCCGCCGCCGCGGCGCGCTGCAACAGTTCCCCCACGGCTCTGGTCATCCGGTCAAGCGAGTAGGCCACGAGGTCCGGGGAGCCTGCGCAGCCATAGCGAGCGCCGCCGCCATGCCCTTCTTCGTCGCCATGAATTCGACGCCGGCCTGCAACCAGCGGCGCAGCGCCTCGACCGGGGGCGTCTCTGCCCCGAGATGCCTGGCCAACTCGACAAGCTGCTCCACCTCATGCCGGTAGACCGCCTCGTATAGGGTTTCTCTGGTCGGAAAGTGCCGACACAATGTCCCGATCCCGACGCCGGCACGCCTTGCCACCGCTTCTAAGCTTGCCTCCGGGCCGCCCTGGTTGAACACCGTCTTCGCCGCCTCCAGCACGCGCTCGCGATTGCGGATGGCGTCCGCGCGCGGCTTCCGTTTTTCCATCCCCGGTTTATGCATCATCGCGTCCGCTCTTGAATTTTGCCCCTTGTAAACGGAGGCACCCTCCATATCCTTGCAAGCGGAGCCATCCTCCACATTTGTGGAGCGCCGCATGAGGGTCGCGGCATTGCGCAGCTGCCCGGACGCGCCGGAGAGCAGCGCTTCGGCGACCGCCGGAAAGCCCTTGCTGAAGGTCGGGTCATAGGCGAGGTCGGCGTTGCGCACGCGCGCGCCGATGCGCATTCCGCCATCCGGCAGAGGCTCGATCCGGTCAAGCCCGGGCAAGCGGCTGACATCGACCAGCCGCTTTGGGCTGACGACGCCGCCCTTCATCAAGTCAATGAGGTTGGTGCCGCCCGCCAGATAGGCGCTGCCGGGAACCGCGGCAGCCGCGACGGCCTCCGCCACGGTCGCCGGGCGGATATAGTCGAAGCGGTTCATGCTGCCTCCTTCCGCGCGGCCCGAGCCAGGCTCCGCTGTGCCTCCACCACCGCTTCGGTGATGCCGCGATAGGCGCCGCAGCGACAGAGATTGCCGCTCATGCCTTCGCGCACCCGCTCGGGATCGTCACCGGCGTGGCCCTCCTGGATCAGACCCACAGCGCTCATGATCTGGCCAGGCGTGCAGAAGCCGCATTGGAAACCGTCATGGGCGATGAAGGCCGCCTGTATCGGGTGCAGGGCTTCTCCCTGCGCCAACCCTTCGATGGTCAGTACCTCGCCGCCATCCAAACCGGCCGCCAGCGCCAGGCAGGAGTTGATGCGGCGCCCGTCGAGCAAGACCGTGCATGCACCGCACTGGCCCCGGTCGCACCCCTTCTTGGTGCCGGTCAGGTCCGGGCGCTCGCGCAGCAGGTCGAGAAGCGTGACCCTCGGATCCTCCGGTTCGACTGTCCGCTGCGTACCGTTGATCGTGAGAGTGATTGACAGGGCCCGCGAGCCCAAAAGCCAAGAACACAGGCTTACGAACAGATTGCCAAAAGTAGGTGTTCAGGGGTTCAGGGCTCAGCCCTGCGGGCCGTCCCGGAATGTCATTCGTTTCCGACCGCCGGCCCGATGATACGCGGAATTTAGACAGTTGAGAGACAGTGCGCTAGCACTGGAGCAATCCGATCGGCCAGCCAGGAACCCACGCCCACCGAAATGACTGCTCGGGGTTGGTCTTGAGCCGTCAAAAACCTGGGTGAGCGGAGTAACTATTATCAGCGGCCTCCAGCTGCTTTACTGCGCCGACGGGCGCGGATGGGGATTGATCTGCACCGTCGCTGTCATTCCCGCAGCGAGCACCACCCCTTCGGGCACCTCATCTATGTGGACGCGCACCGGGATCCGTTGCGCCAGACGCACCCAAGTAAATATCGGGTTAACATTGGCAAGCCCTTGCCCATTGGGCTGCGCATTCGCGACGTTGATCGCGCGGGCGATGCTGTCGACATGACCGCGCACGATCTGGCGATAGCCCAGCAGCTTTATCTCGGCCGGGTCGGCGACGCGGATCGGCTCGAGGTTGGTTTCCTCGAAATAACCGTCGACCCAGAACGAATCGGCATCGACGAGGGAGATGACATTCGTGCCGACATTGGCGTAGTCACCGAGCTGCGCCAATAAATTTGTGACCCAGCCGTTGACTGGAGAGCGGATTTCAGTCCGTTGCAGGTTAACCCGGGCTTGCTCCAGCTTGGCTACCGCCTGCTGATGCTGGGCCTGAACGGCAACGGCATTGCTCGCAAAGGTTTGTTTCTCTTCGACAGTGACGGCGAGACTGGTCAGCTGTTGCCGTCGCGTCGACTCCCTCTCGGCATTCTCTGCATT
>Ga0306920_100005620_pt1 | contig 16242 bp, 16 predicted proteins | sample flu12Cox44000170_FD_204666 | JGI IMG/M metagenome (GOLD analysis project Ga0306920, IMG submission 204666) | Lab enrichment of tropical soil microbial communities from Luquillo Experimental Forest, Puerto Rico - flux4day.12C.oxic.44.000.170 (v2)... | ecosystem: Environmental > Terrestrial >... | reverse complement strand
CGTGCCGAGGTCATCCGCCTTTCGCCCCGCACCCGACAACCACGGCTACAGCTTGAACACGACTAGCAAAGCGCGTTTTTGCCCGATGACAAACAAAATTTCTTAGGCCGCGTCGCCCTATTTCGCCGGTAAGCCCTCGGCAAACTGCGGAGCAAGTTGGGATACCCGCTTCGATTTCACCGGTTCAGAGGCGCCGTTCAGGCTGATCGCTTCTTCATAGAAGGATTCTAACTGGTCGATTTGGGCGTCCTGTTCGAATCGTTCAATCACAGTGATGTGTGCGCGCGCGCCCATCTGCGATAACAGGTCGGGCGAACGCGTGATGAGTTGCATGGCGTTTGCTAACCCGACGTGGTCTTCCTCAGCCACGAGAAACCCCGTGCGCCCGTGTTCGACTGCTTCGGGGATCCCACCATGACGCGTCGCAACGACTGGTAGGCCGGTCGCCATCGCTTCCAAAACCGAGTTCGGCACACCCTCCTGGTCTTGATTCGCGGATATTTCGCTCGGATGCAAAAACACATGCGAACTCGCATAAAGCTCCAGCAATTTCCGTTGCGACAGAAATCCAACAAAATGTACATCTCTAAGAATCCCCAATCCGTCAGCGAGCATCTCTAGCTCTGGTTGAAGAGGACCTTTGCCAGCGATGAAAAATTCCGCCTTGGGATTGTCTTTCTTAAAAATCGCAAAAGCGCGCAAGCTCGTCGCGACGCCTTTCTTCGGAATCAAACGGCATGCTTGTACAACTCGCCATTTTCCCTCACGCGGCGGGCGTCGATCCACGAATGGAAATTCATTGAGCGGGATGCCAGTGCGATTGATCCGCAGTTTTTCCGGCGGGCAACCCAGCTGAATCAATCGGTCAACCAGCGATTGAGAACGTGCAAACACAAGCGGAACCGCATTGAAAAGCCGGCGCAATTTTGCCGGATAATCCTTGATCTCGGGTTTGTGCGCGACGTCGGCGCCATGGAAAGATACCACGCATGGTTTATCCCACTGCTCGATAAAAGGAAGCAAGTGCACGCCGGTATGACCAAAATAAATATGCATAAGGTCCGCACCGTGCCGCTCCAACAATGAGTCAAGCGTTTGATACTCGCCTCGATAAACGATTGGGGGCCGGCGCTCCACGAATTTGAGCCAACCGTGCACTAGCAGGTTTGTCCGCCGCTTGGGAATGATTTCGATATTATCAAAAGGGAACCGCTCCGCATTCTGAACCTCCTTCGTGACGACGAAAGTGTCGACACCGCGCAGCGCTTTTACCTGCCGGTAAATGTGCAACATCTCCGACTTCAGAAAGCTGGAGCAATAACTGGCTACCACACGTCTGCCCATACGACCGCGGCCAGTTTCGTTACGGATTGTGTCCTTGTCCATCTCAAATTGGCCCGGAAAGGACATCTTTGTCGTTCGACATTATCGCTGCCAATGTCTTCTTTAACTCAGCTATTCCTTCTCCTTGTGCTGCTGAGGTGGGAACGATTTTGGTTCTGGGAAATCTCTCTTGCAGCGCCCTGAGATTTCTCTCCGCATCCGACAAATCCATTTTGTTAGCAACAATCAGCCATGGGCGCGAGGAAAGTGCCGGATCGTAGAGATCAATTTCCCGGCGAAGATTCTGCAAATCCTCTATCGGATTGCGTCCTTCGCTTCCAGCTACATCAATCACGAATATCAAAATGCGGCAGCGCGTGATGTGCCGCAAGAATTCATGGCCCAGTCCGAGGCCTCGGTGCGCTCCTTCGATCAAGCCGGGAACATCCGCAATGGTGGCCCGGCGATAACCTGGAAGTTCCATCACGCCAACGATCGGATGCAGTGTCGTGAACGGATATGCCGCAATCTTCGGCCGCGCAGCCGAGATTTTCCGCAACAATGTCGATTTGCCTGCATTCGGATAACCAACCAGTCCTGTGTCCGCAATCGTTCGTAACTCGAAAAGGAAATAGTCGTCCTCGCCTTGTTCGCCCTCCGTGTATTGCCGCGGTGCGCGGTTGCGCGAGCTCTTGAAATGCACATTACCTTTACCCCCCGCTCCGCCGCGACAAAGTACAAATTCTTGGCCGTCGCGGATCAGATCGACCAGCAGCTCCTTATCTGTCATTCCGAGCGAAATCGAGGAATCCCGCGGAGGTATCGTTGAGGTTGTTTCACAGGATCCTTCGGTTTCGCTTAGGATGGCCGGTGGGGTTTGCGGCGCCGACCAAACAATCGTTCCCACCGGCACCTTTACTATTTTGTCCGCGCCTGCCCGTCCCGCCATTTTTTTTCCCATCCCGTGCCCGCCGTTCTTTGCCTTAATGATCGGCTCGTAAAAGAGATTGGCCAGATTATCAACATGCCGGTCGGCCCGGAGGATCACATCGCCTCCACGGCCCCCGTCGCCACCATCGGGCCCACCTTTCGGCACAAATTTCTCGCGACGAAAACTCACGGACCCTCGCCCTCCCTTTCCCGCTTGTGCAAAAGCTTTGACCCGATCGACAAACATGGGCTTCGCCGCGTTACATTGTTAAAGCGTTAAACTATTGAAGCAGAACAGAACCAATCCTAAAACGCCTCAACCGTTCAACGATTCATAAAGAGCCTTGGTTTTCGCTGCGATTGCAGCCCAGCTAAAATTCTCTTCCGCGCGTTTGCGGCCGGCCTTGCCAAATCGTTCACGCAATTGCCGATCTCTCATAAGTTGATTGATGCGCGTCGCAAGATCCCGCGCGAACTTTTCAGGATTTGTTGCTTCGAATGGACTCTCTTTCATTTGTTCCAGAGCAACCAGGAATCCGGTCTCGCCATCTGCAACGACTTCCTTGATTCCGCCTACGGCGCTCGCCACGACCGCGGTCTCGCAAGCCATCGCTTCAAGATTAATAATGCCGAACGGTTCGTAGATTGAAGGGCAAACGAATACCGCTGCGTGCGAGTAAAGTTCGCAGGCGGTCTTTTGGTCCACCATTTCATTGATCCAGATGATACCAGGCCGCTGCGCTTTTGCCCGCTCCAATGCGGTTTTCATTTCTTCCGCCATGCCCGGCGTATCCGGCGCGGCGGCGCAAAGCACGATCTGAAAATCGCGTTCCATGAATGGGGTCGCGCGTATGAGATGCTGAAAGCCTTTTTGGCGAGTGATCCGGCCGACGAAAAGCACATACGGCTTGTTTGGATCGATGCTGAATCGTTTCAGCGCAGCAATTGAATCGACCTTCCGATATTGATTCAGATCGATCCCGTTGTGGATTACACGCACGCGTGCAGGATCGACATTAAATAATCGCTCGATGTCGTGTTTGGTTTCTCCAGAAACGGCGATCACCGCATCCGCTATTTCCAGCGCAGTTTTCTCTACCCACAGGGAAAACTCATAGCCGCCAGCAAGCTGTTCACGCTTCCAGGGCCGAAGCGGCTCGAGTGAATGGACCGTGATGACAAGGGGAATTCCGTAATTCTTTTTGGCCAGAATCCCGCCAAAGTGACTGTACCAGGTGTGACAATGGACGAGATCGGCATCGATGTTCGTTGCGTTGAAGTCGGTACATCGCCGGACGGCGCCGAAGACAGAGCGCAATGGCTTTGGACAGGTGAAATCGCTAGTGTCGAGCTCAAACCCGATGACCTTGAGGTTGCCTTCGTTAAGGCGTTGGTCGCCAAAGCATCGCACTTCCACCGGCATCATTTTCGCTAGTTCGCGCGAAAGATAACCTACGTGCACACCTGCGCCGCCGTAGATGTACGGCGGATATTCGTTTGTGAGAAACAGGACTTTCACGGGCCGCCTATAGAGTGACGAAGCATGAATGTCGAATGTCGAACGAATCCCGAATGATCAAATGACGAATTCTGTCATTCGTTCGTCATTGAACATTCGTCATTCGTCATTTTCCTCAGCTCTTCACTTTCAACAGCAGGACCGGCACGTCGACCGCGTGTCGCACCTTGTCAGCTGTGGCGCCATAAAGAATGTCACTAATAAGCCGATGTCCGTGCGTAGTCATTGCGATAAGATCGACATCTTTCTCCCGCGCGAGCTTTATGATCTCGTCCGAGGGTTCACCAAGTGCAAGCACGGCGGCGCAGGTGAAACCTTCTGCGGCCAATTCCGCGCTACGTCCTTCCAGATATGCCCGGTCCTGTTTCATCTCGTCGCTTTCAGCGAGCTGGAGTTGATTGAAATTTCGGGCGACCCAGCCATCAGCGACATGCACAAGAAGCAGTTTCGCGCCGGTCATGTGCGCCAGAGGCTTGATGTGTGTAAGAATCGTCTCGTCGGCTGGACTATTCTCGAGTGGAATGAGAATGTGGTGATACATGGTCACAAATTTACTTGGGAACCGGCAGCCCGAGAAGATCATAGAGCGCCTTTAGCGCTGAGTCGGGCAGAAACGTGTCCATCAGTAACTTGACGTTAAGCACGATAATTATCCACGCGACCGTCCAACCCAGAATCCGTATCCATAATCGATTTGCAAACTCGCCCATTTTCGCTTTTTCGCTCGTGAACCGCATAAGTGGCCAGACCGCGAACCCGAGCTGCATGCTCAAGGCGACCTGACTCGCAATGAGTAATTCGGTGGTTTTGCCTTCTCCAAAAATGGTAATCACGAGCACCGCCGGAACAACGGCAATGAGCCGCGTGATCAGCCGCCGCAACCATGGGGTGACGCGGAAGTTAAGAAAGCCTTCCATCACAATCTGGCCGGCCAGCGTGCCGGTCAGAGTCGAGTTTTGCCCTGATGCAAGCAACGCAACGGCAAAAAGAATGCTTGCGCCGCTGACGCCCAGCAGTGGACTCAGGAGTTTGTAGGCCTGCTGAATCTCCGCAACATCCTCATGGCCGGACCAATGAAAAACCGCGGCTGACACCACCAGAATTGCCGCGTTGATGAACAAAGCAAACATAAGCGCAAGACTGGAATCGATCGTCGCGAACTTGATCGCCTCGCGTTTGCCGGTGGGCGTTTGCTCAAATTTGCGCGTCTGTACAATAGACGAGTGGAGATAGAGATTGTGCGGCATCAGGGTGGCGCCGAGTATTCCGATGCTCACATACAGCATTTCCTGATTCGTGACGATCCGTGGTCCGGGCAGGAAACCTAGCGCAACGCCGACAATGCTGGGCCTGGAAAAGACCAGTTCAGCGGCGAAACAACCTCCAATCATGACAATTAGCGTAATGACAATGGCCTCGATGTAACGAAATCCTTTTGTTTGGAGATACAGGGCGGCCAATACATCCAGCGCGGTGATAATGCAGCCCAAAACAAGTGGGATACCAAAGAGCAGCTGGAGACCTATAGCCGAGCCGACGACCTCAGCGAGATCGCAAGCCGCAATGGCAATTTCGCACAGAATCCAAAGACTCCACACTGCCGGTGTTGAGTAATGATCGCGACAGGCCTGGGCCAGATCTCGACCAGTCGCTACGCCTAGCTTGATACACAAGTGCTGGAGGAGAATTGCCATCAAGTTCGAAATCATGATGACCGACAAAAGGGCGTAGCCAAACCTTGCGCCCCCAGCCAAATCCGTTGCCCAGTTGCCGGGATCCATATAGCCGACGGCGACCAGAAATCCCGGACCGGAGAAGGCGATCAGTTTCCTCCAGAACGATGTAGACCCAGGCACAACAACGCTGCGATGAACCTCTGGCAGGGAGACTTGGCCGCTCCTTTTTCGCCAGGCCACGCGAGATTCTGGTCTAATTGCGATATCGTGCTCTGCCATCAATTACCCCTTAAGTGCAGGCTACTGACGCCGGGGACCTTCTCAAATGCGAAAAGTCCCGTGATTCTACCAAGCGTGTCAGTTAGTCAGCCCGGTGTTCCAGCAATGCACCCAGGTCACTGTTCGCGAATACCTACCTCAGGTGTGGGTGTATTCACCGCACCGTCACTCAATTTCTTAAAGTGAAGTTGCTTCACACGGCGACTATCGGCTTGTGAAACAGTAACCAGATAACCGTCGATATTAACTTGTTCGCCCGTCTTGGGCAGATGACCAAGCAGGTGGGTAACATAACCTCCGATGGTGCTTACATCCGCGCTTTCCAAATCAAGTTTCGCAAGATCGTTCAGCTCATAGAGTCCGAGCGCACCGTCCACGGTGAATTCGTTGGCACTGATCTTGCGAAATTCTTCTTTTTCGAAATCGAACTCGTCCTGAATGTCGCCGACCACCTCCTCAAGAACGTTTTCTAGTGTCACCATACCGACGGTACCACCAAACTCATCCACCACGAGTGCAAGATGCGCGTGCTTGCTCAGGAACAACTTGAGCAATTTCTCAAGCGCCATCATCTCCGGCAGTGGGATCAATTCGCGTTTGATTTTTAGTAAGTCGGGATGCGGGTCACGCATCATTGGAACCAGTTCTTTGATATGAACGAGGCCTATAGTGTTATCGAGATTTTCCCGGCAGAGCGGAAAACGAGTGTGCCTGGATTCTATTGCTTTCTTCACGTTCGTTTCGAAATTGTCTTCCACGTCGAGATAAACGATTTCACCGCGCGGCGTCATAATATCGCGCACGACACGGTCGCGTAGGTCGAGAACGTTAAAGACAAGTTCACGTCCCAGCGGAGAAACATCTGCGGATTTTTCGCTTTGCTCGAGTATCAATCGCAATTCTTCTTCGCTGTGTGCGAGTTCACTTGCGGGAATTGGTTGAAGCCTGAGCACTCTGCGCAAAAGAAAATTCGAAGACTTATTGAGCAGCCAGATGGCCGGCTTAAACAAAACGTAAAACCCGCCAAGCAGCCGGACCAGCCGAAGCGCCACCGGCAACGGATTAGAAATTGCGATGTATTTCGGCGCGAGCTCTCCAAACACAATGTGTAAAAAAGTGATCCCGGCGAAAGCGAGCGCGACGGCAATCGAAGTTGCTACAGCGTACGAGTAGATATGTACCGCGGCGAGCGCGGGTTGCAGGATCGACACGAGCGATTGCTCACCAATCCAGCCGAGGGCAAGACTGGCCAGCGTCACACCTAATTGCGTCGCCGAAAGATAAGCATCGAGATGCGCACGAACATGTTTGACGAAACGGGCGCGCAGATTGCCTTCTTCCAACAGTGCATCGAGCTGCGTCGTGCGTACTTTTACAACGGCAAACTCGCAGGCGACGAAGAATGCGTTTAGTCCGACTAGCGAGGCAATAGCTGCCAGTTTTCCAAGGATAACCACAGGCCGATCCCAACCGGCCACAGCTGTTGTGGCCATCAAGGTTGCTGCCAAAAAAAATAGGGAGGAGATGTTCATTGCTCGGACGCGCAGTGTGGCATCCGAAACCGGATATCGATCCTACCTTACCAGCTGGACTTGGTAACGCCAGGGATGAGCCCTTGCGAAGCCAGCTCACGAAAAGTCAGGCGCGACATCTTGAACCGGCGAATAAAAGCGCGACGGCGGCCGGTGACTTCGCAACGGTTGACCACACGCATCGGACTGGCATCACGCGGCAACTGCGCAAGCGCGGCATAATCTTTTTTTGCCTTTAACTCCGCGCGCCGGGCGGCGTGTTTTTTCACCGTCGCGCGCTTCCGCTCATTGCGATTGATCCAGGCAGTCTTGGCCATAAGAAGTGCTGACTATAACGCCACCATCACGATTTGCAACGGCTGTGCAGGAGTTCCTATCCCAGAGCGCCTGCTCGTCGTCTTTGTTTCACAAGCGCGCTGGTGGATCCGCGGCCAGAGGGTCGGCCAGCACCGCGCTTTTGCCTGACGGACTGCGTCCGGTTGAGGCTATCCTGCAACACCTTCACCAGATCCACGACGTTAGTCGGCGATGGCGGGGCCGGCGCTTTAGTAGTGATCTCCTTGTGCTGCGCCTTTTGTTCGATGATCTCCATCAGTGCCGCCCGGTATTCGTCTCGATATTTTTCTGGTTCCCAGGAATCGCTCATACTTTCGATTAACGCTTGCGCCATTTTCAGCTCTTTGTCGCTGACCGCTGTCGTCGAGCCGTTCTTCAAAACGTCGGCACTCAATATTTCGCTGGCAAAGTGCATCAGCTCGAGAATCAGGAACAGACCATCGGGCTTTACTGCAGCCAAATGTTCACGATTGCTGATTACAACTTTGGCGATACCGATCTTGCCGGTGCCACTGAGCGCCTTGTGCAAAACTGTGTAGGCTTTTTCACCGCCCTTTTGTGGTTCGAGGAAATATGGTCTGTAGAAAAACTTAGGATCGACCTGTTCCAAATCCACGAAGTCGGTGATGTCAATGGAGTGCGTGGACTCAATGCGCACCTTCTCGAAGTCCTCATCCTTCATGACAACGTAACGGCCTCGTTCGTACTCGAAGCCCTTTACGATTTGGTCGGCTGGAACCTCTTTAGAGTCGGCTTCCGCCACCTTTTTGTATCTGATTGGGCTGAGATCGCTGGAACGAAGCTGTCGAAAGCTAAGCTTTTCTTCGCGCGTTGCCGGATAAACCGCCACGGGAATATAAACCAGCCCAAAGCTGATGCTGCCTTTCCAAATAGGTCGCATAAGAAATGCTTTTCCCATAGCAGGCTAGCCCTGTCAATCACGGAGGCCTCAATACCACCGGCCGAAATTGCCTTGCAACTTCCCGAAAGAGCTTGATCTTGAGACTAGCGTATGAGCCTGTTAGCCAGCTTCATGAACTTGGCGGGGCCAGACTTAATTGTCATACTGCTGATTATTCTGGTCTTGTTCGGAGCAAAAAAACTGCCCGAGCTCGCTCGGGGAATGGGTCAGGCGGTAAAGGAGTTTCAAAAGGCAAAGGACGAATTCAGCGATGAACTCCACAAGGCCGGAAAGTCCGAGACCGACGTCGCCAAATCCGAGGTGAAACCGGCGCAATCAACTGTGGCGCGGATCGAAAACCAACCTGCCACGACGGAAGTGCGCCCGGATCCAACTCAGGCAGCCACTCCCGGAGATAAAGCCGACCAGGTTTAAGAGGGACATCCCCGTTCATTTCCACTAAGCGAGCGCGCGTTCCATTCTTGGCGTTTGACCCGGTGCGTGATTTGCAGCAAAATCGCGGCTCGTTATGTCTGAGCCGGATTTGCGGGCCCAAATCAAAGAAATGCTGGTCAAAAATCTGATGCTGCAAGTCACTCCTGAGCAGATCGGCGATGACCTGCCACTTTTCGGTCCAGAAGGGCTCGGCTTGGATTCCATTGACGCACTCGAACTAGTGGTGAGTATGGAAAAGACGTTTGGAGTCGGTGTACCCAGCTCCGATGTCGCTGGGAAGGCGCTCCGGACCGTAAATACAATTCACGATTACATTCTCGAAAAACGTGCCGCCGCCGCGTAAATTGTGGCGCTTACCGCGCAGGTCATCGATTCGACGTGAATATTCTCTACGTAGAGAGTAGCCGCAGCTGGGGCGGCCAGGAATATCGCACCTGTCTGGAGATTAACTGGTTGAATGCGCATGGGCATCACGCGTGGTTGGTCTGTAATCCATGCAGTCAGGTTCACTCCAAGGCGTCTGAACTCGGCACACGGCTGATCACGATGTCACTACGGAGCCGCGTAGACCCGTTGTGTTCGTGGCGTCTCTGGAGATTTTGCCGGCGAAACAAGATTGACGTGCTCAAAGCTTACAGCTCGAAGGATCATTGGATTTGTCTGCCGCTGTATTTTTGCGGCATTCCGCTGAGTCGTGCGCGCTGTATCACTGATCCAATCGGCAGCAAAAGTCGCGCCTTTGTTTTCAAGCATGGCTGTTCGCAAATCGTGGCCGACGCATCGGTAATCAAACGCCAGCTGGTAGAGGAACATGGGATTGATCCTGCGAAAATTGAAGTCATCGGTTCAGCGGTCGATCTCGAAAAATTCAAACCGCCGCGTGACCCGACGAGATTTCGTCGTGAAATCGGCATCGACGATAACACTCCCCTTATTGGGAACATAGGCATGATTCGGCCCGACAAAGGACAGCTGGTTCTAGTTGAAGCGGCCCATCTCGTTCTAGAGAAGCGTCCTGATGCTCGCTTTGCGATTGTAGGCCAGGGCACGGGGATTTTGAAACGCGGCATCAACGTAAGGAACGCTATCGATCAAGCAGGATTGGCCGACAAACTCATTATGGCCGGATACCGCTGGGACACACCCGACGTTTATGCAGCGTGCGACATGGTGGTGATAGCTTCGCTGCGCACCGAAGCCTCTCCGATCGTCTTGCGTGAGGCTTTCGCCAGCGGCCGTCCGGTCATCGCCACAAAGGTAGGCGACATTCCGGAGATTCTGCGGGATCGCCAAAACGGGCTGCTCATAGAGCCGGGTGACAGTCAGGCGCTTGCAGCTGCGATCGTTGAATTCATTTGCGATCCAAAACTAGCCGCGCACTGCGCGGCGAACGGTCTTCGCTACGCAACGGAGCATTTTTCTTTCGATAAAATGATGGAGGCAAAACTGCGGGCCGATGTTGTGCTAACTCGAGCAAATGCAGGAAGCAATCCAGATTCCGCTCGATGTGTCGAGGGGGAAGATTCGCCGAAGCAGTCCACGAAGGAGCTCCGCGGCTAGGAGGATATCAGGTCCTCAAGGATTTCGCGCATGTGTCGAATGGGCAGGGAATAGTGCCCCGCACCATCAACGAACCGCGTTTTGCAGTCGGGCAAACGCTTTGCGAGTTCTTCGGCCAGGTGAACTGAAAAAGCCCGATCGTGCTTTCCATGCCAGAGTCGAACCGGAACATCCACATCCTCGAGTGCAAAACCCCACGGCTCCGCGTAAATCTGGGCGTCCGCCATTACGCCTTCTGCCGAAGCTCGCCATGCGCGTCGCTGGCTTTCAAAAATGGCTTCGAACGCTGTTGCGTCCCGCAAGCTTTCAGCGTCGCACGGCCGTAACAGTAGCATTTTTAAAACCAGTGGACGAAGACGGACAGGCGGCCGCAATGAGAGAACCGGCCGCGCCAGGTAGAATAGTCTTCGCAACAGTCCCGGTCGGGTTCGATACAGTGCGAGCATCCAACGGTACAGCGGGAGCAATGCCTTGGTATCGCTAACTTCTGCGATCGGGGGAGCGCCGCCCACTATGGCTATTGCTCGCACTCGCTCAGGCATCGCCGCAGCCGTTGCATAGGCGTAAGGCGCGCCACCGGAGATCGCGAGCATTCGAAAATCGCGGATAGCGAAGTGATCAGCGATTCGTTCTACAAGCCGCGGCCAATCGGTTAACTTGCGATCGGGCTGCAAGCTAGAACCACTAATGCCCGGTCGATCGGGTGAAATGATGCGAACACCAAGATCGCGCGCTGGGTCGTCTGTAAGTCGCGCCATAATTCGTGAGCTCGGCCATCCGTGACAAAATATCACCGGCTCTCCATTCGCGTGGCCGTATTCTTCAAAAGCGATGACGGCACCGTTCTCAAGTTCAATCAGATTTTCTCGAAGCATATCTTCAGAGACTGCCTGGCCATTTTTATCACTTGTATTGCAAGCCTCTAATCTGTAGTCCAAAGTGTAATGCGAACAGGGCGCCATCGCCTTTCGAAGTATTGGTTATGAATGATTACTCACAACCTGTTCCGGGAAAAATTTCGGTGCACGGCAACGGCCTTGGCGCGCCATCACCGGAGGAAGTTGAAATGCGTGCAAGGGAAATTGCGCTGATCGACGAGCGCAACCCTGACGAATTTACCGAGGCCGATTGGAAGCAGGCCCGACGGGAATTGATGGGCAAGGAAAACCATACGCCTCCCGAGGAGACTCCCGATAATGCCGATTTGACGGAAGAGTGGGCGGTGGTCGCCAGCTCCAAAGGTCACCGTTTGCCGCGTCCCGGTACTGAGGAAGAGGAGACGGTTGGCGAGCATTGCGTAATTGATGGCCTCGAGGAAGCGGCTCACGATCAGATGCTCGAAGCCCGCCGGGAAGAACTCCAACAGGAAGGGGAAATTCTTTGAGTCCGGCCTCAGTCGAGGCCGCGACCGAAATGGGTGCGGCCGAACGACCTCATTTCGACTCAGGCTCAGGGCGTGTTGAACGCTTGCTTGTTCGTTTTCATCAAGTCAGAGATTTCACCAACGCACTGTGTTCGGGTCTCGAACCAGAAGATTACGTCGTGCAATCGATGCCCGACGTCAGCCCGACCAAGTGGCACCTCGCTCACACGACATGGTTTTTCGAGACATTTATCCTGAAAAAGTTTGTCCATGGATATCGCCCCGAAATTCCGGAGTACGCTTATCTTTTCAATTCCTACTACAATGCGGCGGGTGACATGCACCGTCGCGATCTGCGCGGATTAATTTCCCGCCCAACAGTGACGGAAGCCCAGCGCTATCGCACTTCGATCGATTCGCACATCGAGAATCTGCTTTTCGATGCCGATGAGAAATTGCTCGATGACATCGAACCGATTCTCGTCCTCGGCTGGCATCACGAGCAACAACATCAGGAATTGCTCATCACGGACATCAAGCATGTGTTCGCCCAAAATCCGCTCTATCCTGTTTTTCGTTCTGGTAGGGCGCGTCACTCCGTGCGCGCCCAAGGACGGACGGCAACGAAGTGCCGTCCCCACCGCTTTCTCGATTTCGACGAACAAATTGTCGCGATTGGCCATGATGGCCGTGGCTTCGCCTATGACAACGAAAGGCCGCGGCATCAAGCGCTGGTTCCCGCATTTTCGCTGGCCTCGCGGCCCATAACGAACGGCGAGTACATCGCATTCATCGAAGACAATGGCTACGGGCGGCCGGAGTTCTGGCTTTCGCTCGGACGGATGACAGTGAACGAGCAATGCTGGCAAGCGCCGCTTTACTGGATCAAACACGATGGCGCCTGGAGGCATTTCACATTATCAGGTTTTCGCCCCGTTGATGAGTCCGAGCCGGTGACGCATGTGAGTTATTTCGAAGCCGACGCGTATGCGAACTGGGCGGGCGCGCGTCTGCCGACAGAATTTGAGTGGGAGCACGCTGCACTACATTGTCCGATCGACGGAAATTTCGTCGAAGACGAACTGTTCCATCCCGCACCGATGGCTGTAGCGTCCGTTGTCTCAGGGGAGAAAACGGCACAAGATGAAGATCTTCACCAGATGTTCGGGGACGTCTGGGAATGGACGCGCAGCGCGTACTCACCGTATCCCGGTTACCGCGCGGCGTCGGGCGCGCTCGGCGAATACAACGGAAAGTTCATGTGTAACCAGTATGTTTTGCGGGGTGGTTCCTGCGCGACGTCACGCAGTCACATTCGCCGTACCTATCGCAATTTCTTTCAGCCGGAAAAACGCTGGCAGTTTACAGGAATCAGACTCGCACGCGACCCGCAATGAATGGCTAGAGCGTGAGTCGCCACGGCGACCGCACCGCTTTCACGTGTCACAATGGCCGGAGATTCCTTAACCGCACCGCAGCAGATTTCCACGCTAGAGTCGTCGGATTTTCTTGCCGACGTTATTGCGGGGGTTTCCAGCAGTCCGCGTACACTTCCATGCAAATATTTCTATGATGAGCGAGGAGCGGCGTTGTTCCAAAAGATTTGTGAGCTGCCAGAATATTACATCACTCGCACCGAGATCGATATTCTGGATCGAAATCGCACGGAGATCGCGTCGCATCTCGGACCAAATATCGGGCTGATCGGACTCGGCACGGGCGCCGGCACCAAAACCCGCATTCTGATCGAGTCGCTAAAGAATCCAGCTGTTTACATCCCTGTTGATATCTCGGAAAAGCAATTGCGGGAATCGACCGCTCTTTTCCAGAAAATTTTTCCCGACATGGAAATTCTGCCGGTTTGTGCCGACTACTTGCAGTCCGTGGTTTTGCCTACACCGACTCAGACAGCTGCGCGCAACGTTGTTTATTTTCCCGGATCGACCATCGGCAACTTTGAACCGGGTGAAGCCATGGAATTCCTGGGTCGCATAGCCAATGTCTGCCGGGAAAATGGCGGACTGCTCATCGGCGTTGACTTAAAAAAGGATCAGCGTGTGCTGGAAGCCGCTTATAACGACAGGGCCGGCGTCACTGCGCAATTCAATTTGAATCTGCTGGAGCGCGTGAACCGTGAGCTGGGCGGAGATTTCGATCTCGATCAATGGGGGCACCGGGCGATCTACAATTCAAGCGCAGGCCGCATCGAAATGTATCTCTTCAGCGACATTGATCAGTTTGTTCATTTTGACGAACACAAGTTCCATTTCCGTCGAGGCGAAAAGATCACCACCGAATACTCTTACAAATACGCGCCGGAAGAATTTGCGGCGCTCGCCAGCAAAGTCGGATTCGAGTTTGTTCGAATGTGGACTGACGATGCGCGTTTGTTTGGCGTCTTTTATTTTGTAACCACAACGTGACGCAAACAATCCTGTTTGCGTTCAGTTGTGTTTGCAGACCAAGAACTTGCGGGCAGGATTGCCTGCATCACTCGTCAGTATGAGCGCGCTGATTCGACTGATCGACGTAAGCAAACGCTACGGGGATGCACCCGCGTTGCATCCGACCAATCTCTCGATCGAACGCGGCAAAACTACTGTTGTGATCGGCCCGAGCGGCTGCGGAAAATCAACTTTGCTGCGCTTGATCGTTGGCTTAATCGAGCCGGATTCTGGCTCAATCGAGTTCGACGGGGCATCGGTTATTACCGATAACGTCGCTGCTCTTCGCCGCAGGATAGGTTACGTGATCCAAGAGGGCGGCCTGTTCCCGCATCTAACCGCGCGCGCTAATGTCGTCTTGATGGCGAGGCACGTTGGAAAATCCCAGGAGGAAATGCGAAGCAGGCTTTTGGAATTGTGCGAACTAACAAGATTTTCCGACAATTTGCTCCCGCGATATCCTGTTGAGCTTTCCGGTGGCCAGCGACAGCGCGTCAGTTTGATGCGCGCTTTGATGCTTTCTCCACAATTGCTGTTGCTCGACGAACCACTGGGCGCACTGGACCCGCTCGTACGCGCTGCGTTGCAAAAGGATCTTAAGGAAATTTTCGCGCGTTTACGGCAGACGGTGCTCTTCGTTACTCATGACTTAGCGGAGGCCATTTATTTCGGCGACGAAATTGTGCTCATGAATGGAGGCAGCATCGTGCAAAAAGGTTCGGTAACAGATCTTCGCGAAAAACCGGCCGACCCGTTCGTTTTGGAATTCATTAACGCACAACGCGGTCTTGCAAGTTTATGAATCGAACCGGGAAAGGAAAGCAATCCGATCGATCACTCCTGGTTTCCTGGGTTCCATATTTCCTTCTTATTTTATCCTGCATCCCTGTTTTCCTGATTAATTCTTCGTCTGCTGCGGAAATCACCATCGGTTCAAAAAAGTTTACCGAATCCTACGTCCTTGGCGAAATCGCTAAACGCGTGCTAATCGATGCCGGAATTCCAGCCGAACATCGCCAAGGCATGGGCGGCACCATCATTCTCTGGCAAGCGCTGCGCGGCGGACAAATCGATGTCTACCCGGAATACACCGGGACAATTGCGCAGGAGATCCTAAAGGCCAATCGAGCGTTATCGCTCGACCAAATCCGCGATTCGCTTGCAAAATTTAGCGTGGCTACTACGGAGCCGCTCGGGTTTAACAACACCTACGCGCTGGTGATGCGGCGCAGTCAAGCGCAACAACTCGGCGTACGAACCATCAGCGACCTGCGAAAACACCCCGAATTGAAGATCGGGCTCACCCACGAATTCCTGGACCGGCAGGACGGCTGGCAACCGTTGCGCGAGCGTTACGCGCTGCCTCAGCGAAACGCCATCGGCATCGACCACGCGCTTGGTTACAGTGCGCTCGCAAACGGATCGATTGACGTAAAAGACGCTTACTCGACCGATGCAAAGATAGGACAGAATGACCTAGTCGCTCTTGAAGACGATCTTCATTTCTTTCCGAACTACGAGGGGGTCTTGTTGTTCCGATTAAACATGAGGGCGGATGCGATTACTGCGTTGCGGCGCTTGGAAGGAACCCTGGATGAAAAACGGATGACGCGTCTCAACGCGGAAGCGGAACGCACAAAAAACTACACGAGAGGGGCAAGCTTGTATTTTGAGCGGGGCGCAGGATCGGGCAATACCGCGGGCGAATCGTTCTCGCAGAAGCTCGCGCGCTGGACACTTCGCCATCTGCAGCTAGCTGGATTTTCTCTAATGCTTTCGGTGATCTTCGGCATTCCACTTGGCATCGTTGCCAGTCGCGGGGGAGCAATTGGGCAGGCTATTCTTGGTTTTGCGAGCATTGTGCAAACAATTCCATCACTCGCTTTGCTGGCTTTGCTTGTGCCTCTTCCCTTTTTCGGAATC
>Ga0306920_100005619_pt1 | contig 16243 bp, 17 predicted proteins | sample flu12Cox44000170_FD_204666 | JGI IMG/M metagenome (GOLD analysis project Ga0306920, IMG submission 204666) | Lab enrichment of tropical soil microbial communities from Luquillo Experimental Forest, Puerto Rico - flux4day.12C.oxic.44.000.170 (v2)... | ecosystem: Environmental > Terrestrial >... | reverse complement strand
GGCAACGCCTGGAGCGCCACGCTCAGTGGCCGTGCGCACTACCTCACCGGCGGCACCCAGGAGGTCTCGGACGATTACCAGGAGATCGCCGCGGCGATTACCTGGCTCGATGCCTGGACGCTGTCCCTCACCGCCATCCCGAATGCGCCGCGCTACTGGTTCTACGACCGCCTGAGCCGGGCGCCGGCCTTCGTTGCCGAGATGAGCGCGCAGTGGCTCGTGTACGACGGATTCTTTCTTACGGGCGGTGCCGGCTACTACCACCTCACCGGCACCGGTCCCGGCATCGAGGCCGCCAACGGCTACGCGTACGGCAACGTGGGAATCGCCTGGGAACACCGCCGCTGGCGCATCGACCTTGGCTATTACCGTACCGGGGAGAAGGCGCAGGTGCTGATGCCCTACCCGAGCGCGAACGACCGGTTCGCCGGGAGCATTGCATGGCGGTTTTGACCGCCCCGGACCGCGGACGCATAGTAGCGCCCAGGGGCATTAAACCCGCGGGGGTGCGGGTGACACTTACCGCTTGTGAGAGAGCGTGTAAGTGAAGGCAAACAGTTATAGCGACCCGGGCATGGCAGAGCCGACTTATCGCGGCGCGGCAAATGCTGCGCGTGAGACGGATCTCATCGCGAGGATTGCGGAGGGTGACCGCAAGGCCTTCGAGGAGCTCTACCACCTGTATCACCGCCGCCTCGCGCGCTTCCTGACACGCCTCACCCGCCGCTACGACGTTGCCGAGGAAGTCGTCAACGACACCTTCTGGGTGGTGTGGCGCAAGGCTCGCAGCTTCCGCGGCGATTCGCAGCCCTCGACCTGGATACTGGGGATCGCCTACCGCAAGGCGCGAAACGCGTTCCGCTCCTCGGCACGGCTCGCAGAGAAGAACCTGCAGCTGGAGCAGTTACCACATACGGACGAAGAACCAGCGAGTACCGAGGAGCTGCGCGATTGGCTCGGGCGCGCCCTCGCCGAGCTCCCCGTGGAGCAACGCCTCGCGGTGGAGCTGTGCTACGAGCTTGGTCACTCCTGTGAGGAGATCGCGGCCATCATGGATTGCCCGGTGAACACGGTGAAGACGCGGCTGTTTCATGCGCGCGGAAAGCTGCAGCGCCTTCTGCCGCAGCTGGCGACCCCCATTGCCGCGGGTGCGGACGGGAACGCTCGCGGCAGCGTCAGCTCTTCGGGGCGGCAGCCGTGATGACCGAGGCCTGCTCCCACGCGGACGCCTGGCAGATGTTGCCGTGGCTCGCGAACGGCCGCCTGTCGGGAGCCGAGCGCGTGCGCGTGGAAGAGCACGTGCGCGGCTGCGTGCAGTGCACGCGGGAAGTGGCCCTTCAGAGGCGCCTGTGCGAGGTGCTGACCGAGCCCGAGCGCATCACTTACGCGCCAGGCCCCTCCTTCCGCAAGCTCATGGATCGTATCGATGGCCGCAAGCCGGGCGCAGGCGCGCAGCCACTCATCTCGGCGCCGCCGGCATTGGCATTGGCCGCGAGGAGAAGCTCTGCCTGGCGGCCTCCGGGCGTTGCCTGGGCGGCGAGCTTCGTGCTGGCGGTCGGCTTGTTCGGCCTCGCCACCACCACCTATCGCTGGTCGCAGCCGCGGTACATCACCCACACCGCTGCTCCCGCTCCCGCGTCGATCGCCGTGCTGCACGTGGCCTTCGTCCCCTCACTCCCGATCAGCGAAGTCGGCGAGGCGCTGCGCAGCGCCGGCGCGCGCGTGGTGGAGGGCCCTGATGACACGGGTATCGTCGGCGTCGCGCCGCTGGTTGCCGCCACGAGCGCCGCGGAAGGGAGCGCTGAGCTGCACACACTCGCCGCACGGTTGCGCGCGGATGCACGCGTGCGCTGGGTCGAGCCACTCGCGGGCGCGGCCCCCGCCGTTGCGACACAGCACGGGCCACCGCAGCCTTGACACGCTCACTCGCGCGCGCCGCTCTTTGCCTGCTGATGGCCGCCGCCGGTCCGGCGCTCGCTGCCCCATCGGAGGCTGCAAGTGCCGCGCTGCCGAAGATCGTCGTGGCATTCACCAACGAGCCGCTCGCCGCTCCGGGTCCTGCGGGAACGACCGGCAGCCACTACAGTGGCACCGGCTATGGTGTCGGACAGAGCGCCGAGCGCCGCGCGCGCAGCGTCGCAGCCGCCTACGACCTGCGTGAGGTGCACAGCTGGCCGATCCAGGTGCTGTCGATGCACTGCGTGGTGTTCGAGATCGCCAACGGCCATCCGGTCGCGGAGGTGGTGGCCGCGCTCTCCAGGGATTCGCGCGTCGCGCTGGCACAGCCGCTGCAGGAGTTCCACACTCTGACCACGGCCGGCAGCAGCGCCGCGCCCTACAACGATCCGCTCTACGACCTGCAGACCAACATGGCGGCGCTCGGCATCGCCCGCGCGCATGAGCGCGTGCAGGGCGCTGGTGTGCACATTGCGCTCATCGACACCGGTGTCGACCTCGGCCACCCTGATCTCCATGGCGCGAGCCTGCGCAGCCACTCGTTTCTCGACAGTGCCGCGCCGGCTGCATCGCTGCGCCACGGCACGGCGATGGCCGGGCTGATCGCAGCGGTCGCCAACAACCACATCGGCATCGTCGGCATCGCCCCGCGGGCGCAGATCGAAGTGTTCGAGGCCTGCTGGCAGCTCGCCCCCGGAAACGATGCCGCCGCCTGCAACACCTTCACGCTGGCGCGCGCGCTGGCTGCGGCGCTCGCCTCGGGAGCGCCGTTGGTGAACCTGAGTTTCGCGGGTCCCGCGGATCCCCTGCTCACCGCACTGGTGCAGGCCGGTCTCAAGCGCGGCGTGACGTTCGTCGGCGCTGCGGCCGGGCCCGATGCGCCCTTCCCGACCGGCATTGCCGGAGTAATCACGGCGGCGGGCAGCGAGCAGCCGCTCTCCACAGGCGCGCTCCCCACAGGCGCACTGGCGGCACCCTCGCAGCACGTGATGACACTGCGCCCTGGTGGGGAATACGACTTCGAATCGGGTACTTCGGTGGCCGCGGCCGAGCTCACCGCGGTGATGGCGCTCCTCATGTCGGCATCGCCGACGCGGCTGTCCACTGCGACGCTGGTATCGCTGCTCTCGGGCCCAACACCCGTCCACGCCAACGGACAGCCGGTAGTCGATGTAAACGCCGCGCTCGCGCGGCTCGATGGCCTTCACGGCGGGAGCACCGTCGCGGCGCGCACCGCACCCGCGACACTGTAGCCCCGCGGCTTGACCGTACCCCGCCCGCTGCCCAATGCTCGCGCCCCATGTCGAGCGCGCCGAGCGGTCTGACCTGGGAACTCATCACGCAAGCCCGTGAGCGCATCACCGGTAAGGTGAACCTCACGCCGGTTTTCACCAGCAGTACGCTCGATGGCCTCAGCGGTGCGCGGCTGCACTTCAAGTGCGAAAACCTTCAGAAGGGCGGCGCCTTCAAGGCCCGCGGCGCCACCAATGCGGTGTTTGCCCTTTCAGAGCGCGAGGCACGGCGCGGCGTCGCGACGCATTCCTCCGGCAATCACGGAGCGGCGCTGGCGCGCGCCGCCGCGCTGCGTGGTATCCGCAGCTACGTCGTGATGCCGGACAACACCGCGCAGGCCAAGCGTGACGCGGTCGCCCGCTATGGTGCCGAGATAACCTGGTGCGCACCGACGCTCGCCGCGCGTGAAAGCACGGTGCGGCAGGTGCTCACATCGACCGGCGCCACCCTGGTTCATCCTTACGACGACCTGCGCGTCATGGCCGGACAGGGAACCGCCGCCGTGGAACTCCTCGAAGCGGTGCCGAATCTGGATGTGCTGCTGTGCCCGGTTGGTGGCGGAGGGCTGCTCTCGGGCTGCGCGGTGGCAGCCAGGACCATCAAGCCCGACATCCGCGTGATCGGTGTCGAGCCCTCCGGTGCAGATGACGCCGCGCGTTCGCTACGCGCAGGAAGCATCGTGCCGGTCGAGCATCCCAACACTATCGCCGATGGGCTGCGGGCGACGATCGGCGAGCGGCCGTTTGCCGAGATCCGTCGGCTGGTCGCCGAGATCGTCACGGTGACCGATGAGGCGATCGTGCGAGCCATGCGCCAGATGTGGGAGGTGCTCAAGATCGTGGTCGAGCCCTCGGGCGCGGTGCCGTACGCCGCGCTCCTCGATGCGCCGGCGGCCCTGCGCGGGCGCCGCATCGGCATCATCGTGAGCGGGGGAAACCTCGATCTCGATCATCTGCCCTGGAGCAGCGCCGTCACACCCGCTCGAGGATGAGCGCGATACCCTGGCCGACACCGATGCACATGGTGCAGAGCGCATAGCGCCCGCCGCTCGCGTGCAGCTGCCAGGTCGCGGTCGTCGCGAGCCGTGCACCGGACATCCCGAGGGGGTGTCCGAGGGCAATGGCGCCGCCGTTCGGGTTCACGTGCGCGGCATCATCGGGCAGCCCGAGCTCGCGCAGCACCGCGAGTGCCTGCGAGGCGAAGGCTTCGTTCAGCTCGATCACATCGAGCTGCGCCAGCGTGAGGCGCGCAAGCGCGAGCACTTTGCGGGTTGCCGGCACCGGTCCCATGCCCATGATGCGCGGCTCGACTCCGGCGGTGGCCGCGGCCACGATGCGGGCGCGCGGGGTGAGATGCCAGCGCTGCGCTGCGCCCGCCGAGGCAATGAGCAGCGCGCAGGCGCCATCATTGACGCCCGAGGCATTCCCTGCGGTCACGGTGCCGTGCGTGCGGAAAGGCGTCGGCAGCGAAGCGAGCTGCTCGAGCGTGGTCTCGGGACGTGGATGCTCATCGCGGGCCACGATGAGCGGCGGCTTGCCCTTGCGCTGTGGAATCTCCACCGGCACGAGCTCACGGGCATAAAAGCCGCGCGCCGCTGCGGCGGCGGCGCGTTGCTGACTGCGCAGTGCGAAACGATCCTGGTCGGCGCGCGCGATGTTGAACTGCGCCGCCACGTTCTCGCCGGTCTCAGGCATCGAGTCGACCCCGAAGCGCTCCTTGAGGCGCGGATTGATGAAGCGCCAGCCGATGGTAGTGTCGAAGATCTCGGCGTTGCGGCTGAAGGCACTGTCGGCCTTCGGGATCACGAACGGTGCGCGTGACATCGACTCGACGCCGCCGGCGATCGCGAGCTGCGCTTCGCCCGTGCGGATCGCGCGCGCGGCCATCGCGAGCGCATCGAGCCCGGAGCCGCACAGCCGGTTGACCGTCGCGCCCGGTACCGATACCGGCAGTCCCGCGAGCAGCGCGGCCATGCGCGCGACGTTGCGGTTGTCCTCGCCCGCCTGGTTGGCGCAGCCGAGGAACACGTCCTCGATCGCCGCAGGATCGAGCGCCGGTTGGCCCTTCAGGAGTGCGGCGATGGGGATCGCCGCGAGATCATCGGCACGCACCGCGGCAAGTGCACCGCCATAGCGCCCGATAGGGGTCCGGACCGCCTCGCAGATGAACGCGTCGGCCAGGGTTTGTGAGGTTGTGTTCATGAGTGCACCATTTTAGATCACCACGGCCGCACCGTACCGGTTCCCATCCCGTACAGTGCGCCGGCGGGTGGCCATCGGTGTATCTGCCCTGCAGGCGCCGACTTACGCATTGTGCACAGGTCGTTACCGCGCTCGGGAAGCTCGCCCATGGTCGATCCACTGCCCTTCGTGACATACACCTTCGTCATGTCGATCACACCCGGTCCCAACAACGTCATGTTGACGGCCTCTGGCGCAAATTTCGGCTTCCGCCGCACGCTGCCGCACATCCTCGGTATCGGCTGCGGCTTCACTGTCCAGCTGCTCGCGGTGTGCGCGGGGCTCGCGGCGCTGTTCGCGCACTGGCCGGCGCTGCAGAGCGCGCTCGCCTGGGTGGGAGCCGCCTACCTCGTGTATCTCGGCTGGCAGATGCTCGGGTCGGCCGATGCCGGGGCCGCGCAGACCCATCATCCGGTCACTTTCCTGCAGGCGGCGCTCTTTCAGTTCCTGAACCCCAAGGCCTGGGTGATGACCCTGACCGCGGCAACGCTCTTCCTGCCGCACGAGCTCGGGCCGCTGCTGAGCGGTGCGTACATGGCCGCAGTGATGGAAGGCATCGGCGTGCCGTGCATGACCGTGTGGGCGCTCTTCGGTACCTCTATGAGGCGCTTCATCGCCGCGCCACGCGGCCGCATGGCATTCAATGTCGCGATGGCGCTTGCGCTCGGCGTCACGGCGGTCATGATGGTGAGGTAACGATGTTCGAGCTCGTGCGCAATTCCGAGGTGCCGCTCGTCGACCAGATCTGCGAGCGCGTCACCCAGCTCGTGCGTCACGGCCAGCTGGGGCCGGGCACGCGGCTGCCCTCGATCCGCAAGCTCGCCCGCCAGGTGAGCGCGAGCCCGTTCACAGTGGTGGACGCCTACGATCGTCTGGTCGCGCGCGGAGTGATCGAGTCGCGCGCGGGACGCGGCTTCTTCGTCACCCCACGGCGGCTCTCGGCGCCGCTGGTCGCCATCGAGGCGCTCGAGGACGCGTCGGACGCCATGGCGCTCATGCGGTTGTGCCTGCAGAACTCCGCCGAGATTGTCGCGGCGGGCTCCGGTTTCCTGCCCGAGAATTGGCTGCTGGAAACGACTCCGGCCGCGGTGCTGACGCGGCTCGCACGCGGACGGCGCTCGCAGACCTGGCTCCCGTGCCCGCCCCAGGGACTCACAGAGCTGCGTGAGCAGATCTCAACCCGGCTGCTGCAGCACGGCATCGCCGCGAGCGCCGCCAACATCGTGACCACCTACGGCGCGAGTCAGGCGTTCGACCTGCTGGCGCGCATCCTGCTCTCCCCCGGGGACACGGTGCTGGTGGAGGATCCGGGCTACTTCGTGCTGTTCGAGCAGCTGCGTGCGCATCACGTGCGCCTGATCGGGGTGCCACGGCATGCCGATGGTCCCGATGTCGCCGCGCTGGAAGAGGCCTGCCGCGCGCATCGGCCGCGCGCCTTTTTCATGCAGACGCTGGTGCACAACCCGACCGGCTCGAGCGCGGAGCCCGCGCACTGTCATCGCATCCTCTCGCTTGCCGAGCAGTACGGTTTCGCGGTGGTGGAGGACGATGTCTACGGCGACCTGTACGAGGGATCGGCGGTGCGCCTCGCGCAGATCGATGGGCTGCGTCATGTCATCTACGTCGGCAGCTACACCAAGCTCGTAGGTCCCGCCCTGCGGGTCGGATTCGTCGCGGCGGAGCTCCCGCTCGTCACGCGACTCATCGAGCGCAAGGTGCTGTCGGTCCTCTCCGGCTCGACGCTTCTCGAAAGCTACGTGTCCGAGGTGCTGGCCGGCGGCCGTTACAAGCGCCACGTGGAGCAGGTACGCGCGCGCCTCGCGCGCATGCGGCGCGATGCGCGCATAGCGCTCGAGTCCGCGGGCGTCGAGTTCGCCGCCGAGCCCGGGGAAGGCATGTTCCTCTGGGGCCGCGTGCCCGATGCCGCGCCGGTCGATGAGCTCGTGCGCCGGGCGCGCGAGCGCTCGATCCTGCTCGCGCGCGGGAGCCTGTTCTCGCCGGGCGAGGGCTGCCGGCAGTGGCTGCGCTTCAACGTCGCCCACAGCACCAGCGCGCCGCTCGTGCAGTTCCTGCGCGAGTCGCTGCGCGCCGCCTGAGGCCAGCCGGCCGACACGGGCGGCGCGGCTGCTGACTGCCGGGTGGTCGCCCTGTTGTCATCGCGCAGCACATCCACTTCGTTGCAGGTCACGCCGTTCTCGTGCGCCGAGGATTACCGGCGCATGGTTGAGTATTTTCTCACCGCAGATGAGCCGTTCTTGCGCGGCATGGGCGTCGACCCGGATAAACTGCCTGAGCGCGGCGCGTGGCTCGAGCGGCTGCTGCCGGACCTGCTGCGGCCGGATACGCAAAAACAGGCTTTCTACCTGGGATGGGACTATCGCGGCCGCCGGGTCGGGCATTGCAACGTGAATCAACTCCTCTACGGCGAGCGGGCCTTCATGCATCTTCATCTGTGGGATGCCGGCGCGCGCCGCGCGGGGCTCGGCACCGAGTTCCTGCGACGCTCGGTCCCGCTGTTCTTTCAACGGTTCGCACTGCAGCGCCTGTACTGTGAGCCTTACGCAGCCAACCCGGCGCCGAACCGGGTGCTGAGCAAGGCTGGCTTCCGCTTTCTCGAGCGGTATCGCACGACTCCCGGGCTCATCAACTTCGAGCAGGAGGTGAACCGCTACGTCATCGACCGCTCGGCCCTGGGGCATCCCGGTGCGTGAGGCGACCGCAGCCGACCTCGAGGGCCTCGTGGCCATCTACAACGAGGTCGTCGCGCACTCGACTGCGGTCTTCTCCTGCCTGCCCGTGAGCGTCGAGGAGCGGCGGCACTGGTGGCAGGCGCGCACGGCGCAGGGCTACCCCGTGCTGGTCGCTCACCATGAGCATGGGGTCGCAGGCTTCGGCACCTTCGGTGACTTCCGCCCCTGGCCCGGTTATCGCTTCACTGTCGAGCACACGCTGCACGTGCGCGCCGATGCGCGCGGCCGCGGCCTCGGCACGCAGCTGCTGCGGGCGCTCATGGAACGCGCCCGCGCACTCGGCAAACACGTCATGGTCGCGGGCGTCGACGCCGACAATGCTGCGTCCATCCGTCTGCACCAGCGTTGCGGGTTCGCGCAGGCCGGGCGGTTGCGCGAGGTGGGCTACAAGTTCGATCGCTGGCTCGATCTGGTTTTCCTGCAGCGGGCGCTGTGACACCGTAAGATTCGCGGATGTTTCCGCGCGTGCCGCCCGCCACCAGGGCGATCATCCTTGCCAACGCCGCCGTGTTCCTGCTGCAGCAGCTCGCGTGGGACCCCATGTTGGGACTGTTCGCGTTGTGGCCGCCGGCGAGTCACCTGTTCCACATCTGGCAACTGATCACCTACGCCTTCCTGCACGGCAGCCTGGGCCACATCTTCCTCAACATGTTTGCGCTCTTCATGTTCGGTCGCGGACTCGAGCTGTACTGGGGCGCACGCGGCTTCCTCATCTATTACTTCGTCTGTGTGCTGTCCGCGGCCGTCACGCAGCTGCTCGTCGAAGCGGCGGCAGGCGGGACCGAGCCGGTGCTGGGGGCCTCGGGCGGCGTGTTCGGTGTGCTGCTCGCCTTCGCCTGGTATTTCCCGCGTCAGCGGTTGATCGTGCTGCCGATTCCGATCCCGGTACCCGCGTGGCTGTTCGTGACCGTCTACGCGCTGATCGAGCTGTTCTCGGGGCTGACACGCACCCAGCAGGGTGTGGCGCACTTCGCCCACCTCGGGGGCATGGCCGGCGGCGCGCTGTGCATCCTCTATTGGCGCGCGCGCCGCCGCTTCGCTTCCTGAGACGGCTCGGCCGCGAGCCGCACCGGGCCGCGGCGCGTGCCGCAGGCATCGCAAAGGAGGGAATCGCCGAAACGGCTGCGACCGAAGATGCGTCCATCGGGGAGCGCCAGCCAGTTGCCACTACCCTCGACACTCGCATCGCGCACCCGCACGTGCAGTGCGCAGGCCGGGTCGTCGCAGAAAGGTGCACCCCGCTCGATCTCGGTGTGCGTCATCAGCCGGTCATCGCAGTGGTCCGCGTGCACGGAACAGCAGTGTGCAGCGCGGGCCTGACGGGGCAGTGACGAGCCCGTGGCGGATCGGTGACAGGCTCCTCGATGCGCGCCGCCACTCGACAGTGCATGAGTAAAGAATTGTAAGTAGCTGATCATGCAGCTTAAAGACACCAAAGTTGAAAACCCCGGCGCCTCCCGTTCACAATCGCGCGCTTTGAGCGGGGCGGGAACTTTCCGCCAAAGAGCCGACTAAAGACCCCAAAAGCTCATGATCAAGACCGAACACCTCACCAAACACTACGGCACGCTCACGGCAGTGGAAGACGTGAGCTTCCAGGTGGGACCGGGCGAAGTGCTCGGGTTCCTCGGCCCCAACGGCGCCGGCAAGACCACCACCATGCGCATGCTCGCGGGCTTCGTGACCCCGACCTCGGGGAAGGCGAGCATCTGCGGACACGACGTCGAGAGCGATCCGCTCGCCGCCAAGGCCGCCCTCGGCTACCTCCCCGAAGGCGCCCCGAGTTACGGCGAAATGACCGTGCGCCGTTTTCTCGCATTCATCGCCGATCTGCGCGCGCTCGAGGGCGCGCGCCGCGCGGCGCGCCTCAAGCACGTCATCGATCACCTGCAGCTCGCGGGCGTGCTCGAGCAGAGCATCGAGACTCTGTCGAAGGGATTCCGTCGGCGCGTGGGACTCGCGCAGGCGATCATGCACGATCCGCCGGTACTCATTCTCGATGAGCCCACCGACGGCCTCGACCCGAACCAGAAGCACGAGGTGCGCTCGCTGATCAACGACATGGCGCGTGACAAGATCATCGTGATCTCCACTCACATCCTCGAAGAGGTCGACGCGGTGTGCACGCGGGCGATCATCATCTCGCAGGGCCGTATCGTCGCGGATGACTCCCCGGCGGGGCTCGCCGCGCGCTCGCGCTATCACAACGCAGTGTCCATGCAGCTCGAGCTGCCCGCGGAATTGCCGGCGGCCCGCGCGGCGGTCGAAGCGCTGCCGGCGGTCGCGCAGGTGGAAGTGAGCGAGCGCGATGCGCGCCTCACCGCGCTGCCGCGCGGCGGCGCACCGATCCTGCCGGCGCTCTCCGAGCTCGCCGCACGCACCGGCATGAAGCTCAAGGAGCTGCACCTGGAATCCGGCCGCCTCGACGAAGTGTTCCGCACCATCACCTCCTGAGGGCGAAGAGACAGCATGCGCAACGTGGGCATCATCATGCGCCGCGAGCTGGCGAGTTACTTCGCCACACCGCTCGCGTACGTGTTCATCGTCATCTTCCTGTTGCTCGCCAACTGGTTCACCTTCTACCTGGGCGCCTTCTACGAGCGCGGCCAGGCGGACCTCGATTCGTTCTTTGCGTTTCTCCCCTGGCTGTACCTGTTCCTGATTCCGGCCCTGTCGATGAAGCTGTGGGCCGAGGAGCGCAACTCCGGCAGCATCGAGCTGCTGATGACACAGCCGGTCACCCTGCGTGAGGCGGTGCTCGGCAAGTTCCTGGCCGCGTGGATCTTCACCGGGTTCGCGCTCGCCCTCACCTTCCCGCTGTGGATCACCGTCAACTACCTCGGCCGGCCGGACAACGGCGCGATTCTCGCGGCCTACCTCGGCAGCCTGCTGCTCGGCGGCGGTTTTCTCGCCATCGGCTCGTGCATGTCGGCGCTGACGCGCAGCCAGGTGATCGCCTTCATCCTCGGGGTGTTCGCCTGCCTGGTGCTGCTGCTCGCCGGTTTCCCGGGCGTGCTCGATGTGTTTCGCAGCTGGGCGCCGCAGTCGATCGTGGATGCGATCGCCTCGCTCTCGTTCCTCGCTCATTTCGACTCCATCAGGAAAGGGGTCATCGATGCACGCGATCTGCTGTACTTCGCGATGCTGATCGGCCTGTTCCTGCTCGCCACCGCCATTGCGCTCGAACTGCGCAAGGCGGATTAGCCGGAGCTCTCGCCACTCATGAACAAACGCTCGACACTCGGCGGCGGTACGCTCCTGGCGCTCGCCCTGCTCTTCATCGGCCTCACCGTGCTGTGCAACTACGCGCTGCGCGGCTGGCGGCTCGATCTCACCCAGAACCGCCTGTACACCACCGCGCCCGGCACCGACCGCGTACTCGCCAACATCAAGGAGCCGATCAACCTGTACTTCTTTTTCTCCGCGAAGGCCGCCGCGGGCATCCCGGACCTGAACACCTATGGAACCCGCGTGCGCGAGTTCCTGCAGGAGCTGGTGTCGCGCTCCAACGGCAGGCTGCACCTGCACGTGATCGATCCGCAGCCCTTCTCCGAGGAGGAGGACCGGGCAGCGGAGCTCGGCGTGCGCGGCGTGCCGCTCGGCGGCGCCGGTGGTCAGTTCTACTTCGGCCTTGCCGGCACCAACTCGACCGACGGCCGCGCAGCCATCGAGTTCTTCGATCCGAAGAAGGAGCAGTTCCTCGAGTACGATGTGGTGAAGCTCGTCTACCAGCTCGCCAACCCCAAGAAGCCGGTGGTAGCGTGGCTGTCGACGCTGCCGATGACCGGCGGCTTCGATCCGCGCACCGGACAGATGCGCGAGCCCTGGATGGTTTACAGCGATGCGCAGCAGCTGCTCGATGTGCGGCCGCTCGAGCAGAACGCGACGCGCATCGACCCGGAGGTGAGCGTACTCGTGCTGGTGCATCCGAAGGAGTTGTCACCGGCCACGCAGTTCGCGATCGACCAGTACGCGCTGCGCGGTGGGCACATTCTCGCGTTCGTGGACCCGCTCGCCGAGAGCGACACCTCGGGAGCGGAGCCCGGGAACCCCATGGCAGCCATGGGGGCGGACAAATCCTCGCACCTGACACCGCTGCTCACCGCCTGGGGGGTGAAGTTCAACCCCGATGAAGTGGTGGCCGATCGCGGGCACGCGCTCTCGGTGACCCTGCGCCAGGGCGAGCAGCCCGTCGAGCATCTCGGCATCCTCGGGCTCGACAAGGGCAGCTTCACCGCGAGCGATGTGATCACCGCGGGTTTGTCGAACGTCAATGTGGCCACCGCAGGCTACCTCGAGCCTTTGACGGGCGCGCAGGCCTGTCAGCCGCTCAAGAGCGGCCAGCCGTGCTTCGAGCCGCTGCTGCAGTCGAGCGCGGACGCCGAGCCGCTCCCGACCGCGCGCTTCCGCATGCTGTTCGATCCGGCGACGCTGCTCGATGGCTTCAAGCCCACCGGCAAGCGCTACGTGCTCGGCGCGCGCGTGAGCGGCAACGTCCACAGCGCCTTCCCCGGCGGGCCGCCCGCGGGTGTGACGCTCCCCGCCGGGCAGACCGCGCTCAAGCAGTCAGTGAAGCCGCTCAATCTCGTGGTGTTCGCCGACACCGACATGCTCGCGGACTTCATGTGGGTGCGCGAGCAGAACTTCTTCGGCGAGCGCATGACGCAGGCCTGGGCGAGCAACGGCGACCTGGTCGACAACGCGCTCGACAACCTCGCCGGCAGTGCGGACCTGATCAGCGTGCGCGGACGCGCCACCTTCCAGCGGCCGTTCGAGCGCGTCGAGCGCCTGCGACGCGCCGCGGATGAGCGTCTGCATGCCAAGGAGCAGGAGCTCGAAGCTCAGCTGCGCGACACCGAGTCCAAGCTCGAGGCGCTCCAGTCCAAGAAAGACACCGGCTCGGCCCTGATCGTCACGCCCGAGCAGGAAAAGGAGATCGAGCACTTCCAGACCGAGAAGCTGCGCATCCGCAAGGAGCTGCGCGCCGTGCGCGCCGGGCTCAACGAGAACATCGAGCGGCTCGGCACGACGCTGAAGATCATCAACATCGTGCTGGTCCCGCTGCTCTTCGCGGGCCTGGCGTTGCTCGTGTGGTGGTGGCAGCGGCAGCGGCGCCGCGCCGCCCCGGCAAGCGCCGCCACGGTCGCCGCGGAGGCGCACCCGTGAGCGCACGGCAGGTAGGGTGGCTGCTCGCCGCGGGCCTCGCGGTGATTGCATTCGCCATCTGGCTCTCCTCCCGCCGGCACCTGGAGCGCGACATGATGGTGGGCGCGCTGGTGCTGCCCGGCCTCGAGCACAACGTCAACACCGTCACCAAGGTCGGCTTACGCAAGGGAGATGGTACGCACGCGACGCTGCAGAAGGAGGGCGATGGCTGGCGCGTCGAGGAGCGTGGCTGGCCGGCGGATGTCGGCAGGGTTCGTAAGCTCCTGCTCGATCTCGGCGCGCTCAACATCGTCGAGGAGAAGACCCGTTTGCCTGCCAACTACCCGCAGCTCGGTGTCGATGATGTGAGCTCGCCCAAAGCCAGCGGTACGCTGGTGGAAATCGCCTCGCCGGCACGCAGCTGGGCGGTGATCATCGGCAAGTCCTCGGGCGCGAAGTCAGGCTACGTGCGCGTCGCCAACGCGCCGCAGACGCTGCTCGCTGCGCCGCTGCTCACCGTGGATTCCGCGCCCAAGGGATGGCTCGAGCACACGCTCATCGACCTGCCGGTGGCGCGCGTGCGCCAGGTCGAGGAGCACCCTGCGCAGGGACCCACATACACCGCGGCGCGCGAGAAGAAGGAGCAGCACGATTTCACCGTCAGCCCTGTTCCCAAGGGCCGCGAGCTGACGAGCGCCGCCGCCGCCGAGCCGATCACGACCGCGCTCAGCTCGCTCACACTCGATGACGTGCGCAAGGCGGACGCCGGGGCCGATCCACACGCGGCGCGCGCGCTCTACCGCACCTTCGACGGTCTCGAGCTCGAGCTCTCCGGCCGCAAGGACGGCACGCACTCGCTCATCGCGATCAGCGCGCGCTCCACGGACAAGGAAACGTCCGCCGAGGCCGAGCGGCTCACTGCGCGTCTGTCGGGGTGGGAGTTCGAGATCCCCGACTACAAGTACAACTCGATCTTCTCGCCGCTCGAGGATCTGCTGAGGAAACCGCCGCAGCCGGCGCAGAAGCCCGCAGCCGCGGCCCCACCACCGGCGAAGAAACCCGCGGCCGCCGCGCCGCCGCCGGACAACGGCGCGGTCATTTCGAAGTAGCCTTCACCTGCGCCATGATGGCGAGCGGGCGGCCCTCGGGGTCGTGGAAGTGCGCCATCCACTCCTCGGTGCCATCGGCGTGACGATGAATCATGTGCGGGGCGTCGGCGAACTCTACCCCGCGTGCGCGCAGCGTGTCGTGGGCGGCGCGGATGTCCTCGACCCGCAGGTAGAGAATCGACTCGGGACCGGGCTTCTCGTGCGCGTGCAGGTAAAGCCGCGTGCCGCCGCAGTCGAAGAAGGCGAGCGCACCGAAGCTGTAGAGGTGCGGCAGCCCCAGCGTCCTGCCGTACCACGCCTCGGATTCCTTGATATCACGCACCGTGCGCGAGATCTGCGCGAGCGGGCCGAGCTTGACTGTACTCATCGATCTCTCCTGCTGTCCGAGCGCGCTCGAGCGCGGCTCACGGAACCAGCGCCGCAGCGCGCGGCGGTCCGCAAGGCCGAGCTTCGCCATCGCGTTGCTGACGTGAAACTTCACCGCCTCGAGACTGATGCCGCGCCGCGTGGCGATAGCGCGGTTGCTGAGGCCGTGTTGTACGGCGTGGACGACGCGCCACTCCGTCGGAGTGAGCACGTCATCGTGCGGCGGTCGCCCTCTGTGCTTTCTGCCGGGCATACTTGCATCCTAAGGTTGGTGCGGCCGAATTACCCTCCCCCATTGCTGCAGTGCAGCAAGCATTCACCCCCATTCCGGCCCCCCGAGCGTGCCCGGCGCGTGGCGGGGAACCCGGTATGTCGGCCCAAGTCCGCCGGGCGTAGAATTTTTTGGGGTTGCCGGCCCACCTACTCAGGAGCGTGGCAAGGAGAGGCACATGAGCGCGGTGTTACTCGCGGTGTTCGGCCAGTACGGGGACGCGGAGCGCGTGCGGACCAAGCTCGTCAGCGATGGCTTCCCTACCGATCGGGTCGAGCTCACTTCTTCGACCGAGCCGGGCCGCGCAGGGCTCCACCCGGCGGGCTCGAGACGCGCGAAGTTCATGCAGTACTTCCGCACGCTGCTCACCGAGGAAGATGAGCGCGCATTCGCGGAGGCGCTCGCCGAGCGGGTCGAGGGCGGCGGGGCCGCCACCGTTGCGGTACATCCGCGCGGCGCCATCGAGACCGCGCGCGCGGCGGAGATTCTCGAGGATGCGGGTGCGGTCGAAGTCGTGGGACATGACCTCGAGAACCAGACCTTCGAGTACGCCGCCTCACGAGGCGAGGGTTACTGGGTGCGTCATTTCATGCTCGATAACCCGACGGGTGCCGACTGCATCTACTGCCGGCTGTTCCCTGCGCACAAGCACGAGCATTGACTCCTGGCACCGCTTCGCGCTGCGTTGACCGCAGCGCAGGAGAGTGGTGCTAACGTTCGCGCATGGAGAAAAACACCTACCCGGGCGGTTGCTTCTGCGGCGCCGTGCGTTATGAGGCCTCGGGAAGGCCACGTACGCTTTGCTACTGCCACTGCGAGAGCTGCCGCCGGGCCGCCGGCTCGCCCGCCGTTGCCTGGGGCACATTCGACCGCAGTGGTTTCCGCGTAACGCACGGGACGCTCGCGGAGCTCAAATCCTCACCGAACGTCGTGCGCGGCTTTTGCGCCCGCTGCGGCTCCTGCCTCACCTACTGCCACGCAGCGCGCTCCGCTGAGATCGATGTAACGCTCGCGACGCTCGATGATGCGGCGGCGCTCGCCCCCACGATGCACGTGTGGGTTGCCGACAAGCTTCCCTGGGTGAGAATCGAGGACGGGCTGCCGCAGTTCGCG
>Ga0306920_100005618_pt1 | contig 16245 bp, 17 predicted proteins | sample flu12Cox44000170_FD_204666 | JGI IMG/M metagenome (GOLD analysis project Ga0306920, IMG submission 204666) | Lab enrichment of tropical soil microbial communities from Luquillo Experimental Forest, Puerto Rico - flux4day.12C.oxic.44.000.170 (v2)... | ecosystem: Environmental > Terrestrial >... | reverse complement strand
AGCAGCGCGATATACATCGTCTTTTACGTGCAGGGAGCCGAGCTGCCACAGCAGATGGTCCGCAAGGGTTGTGGGCTTGGAGAGGAAGTTCTCGAAGGAAGGCTTTTCACTATCCTCCATTTCGATCGAGGTGCGAAGGCCGGGATCAAGATATTCCGAGAAAAACGTTCCGAAATCGATCTCTTCGAAGGGGTCCTTTTCTTCAGCTGGCTTGGGAGGCTCCTCGACAACCGCCGCGGAGCTGTCGCGATCCATCTTCTCTTCGCGCGCGGAGACTTCGTCAAGCAAGGGAACGGCGTTCTCGAGTTCCTCGAGAACTGGATTTTCTGTCAATTCCGCAGTGATCATGTCCGCCAGCTCAAGTTTGTTGAGGGCAAGGACACTGACCATCTGCACGAGCCCAGGAGTCAGAATCTGCTTCTGAGATACGCGAAGACTCAACTTGGGCTGCAGTAAAACCATGACAGGCGGAAACCTCTGGGGCCCGACTCCTCCTTCGGAAATTCTAAACCTAAACCATGGAAAAGCTCTCGCCGAGATAGACCCTCTTCACTTCTGGGTCATTGCCAAGTTGATCGGGAGTGCCGGCACGGAAAATCCTGCCTTCGTTAATGATGTAAGCACGATCGGTAACCGAGAGGGTCTCGCGCACGTTGTGGTCGGTGACCAGAACACCAATGCCGCTGGCCTTAAGGTCGGAGATGATCTTCTGAAGCTCGAGCACAGCAATCGGGTCAATCCCGGAAAAGGGTTCGTCAAGCAGGATGAACGACGGCGAAATACAGAGGCAACGCGCGATCTCGACGCGACGACGTTCCCCACCCGACAGAGCATACCCGCGATTCTTCCGGATAATCCCAAGACTGAGCTTATCGATGAGCGATTCCATGCGCTCCCGGCGCTCGTGCCACGAGATTGGCTGGGCTTCCAGCACCGCAAGGATATTGTCCTCGACGGTGAGCTTACGGAAGATCGACGGCTCCTGCGGCAGATAGCTAATACCGAAGTTCCGGGCGCGAAGGTACATAGGAACATCGGTAATTTCCTGGTCGTTGATGACTACGCTTCCGGTGTCAGTGGGAATTAACCCAACTACGATGTAGAAGCTGGTGGTCTTACCGGCTCCATTCGGGCCCAGAAGTCCCACTACTTCGCCCTGCTTTACGTGGAAGCTGACGCCGTTGACGACCCTTCGTCCGCGGTAACTTTTTCCGATCTCATCAGCCGCTAAAGTCTGCATTTACTTTGTGATACGAGCGCGAGTTACGGTAGGTGGGGAGTGCTGACTCTCCACCAGAACCCTATCATCGTGAGTATAGAAAGTCAACGAATCGCCCCAGGCAGTGCCATGTTCGGCATCAAAAATGCTAGCGGTTTTCCCCGTTAGGTAGTACTTGCCGTCGTCGGCCGTGTAGACGAGCCGGTCTCCTACCGCTCGCCGATTGGGTTCGGTGACAATCACCTTTCCGATCGCGACCATATGATCGATTTTGCTGGGTCCTTCCGAGCCCGGCAGAGAGGCCTGCGCCGTCTTGGCGGGGCTATCTGGAGCTCCGTTGGCCGAATCAGCCGGCTTGAGATACACGTCGACCTGCTCGGCACTGATCGTGCCGTCCGTGCTCTTGGCCAGGACGTTGCCGGTATAGCGCGCGCGTCGGTCGGTGTCGACATAAATCAGCTTGTCGGCTGTCACGTCCACTGGAGTGAGCTTCCCGTCCTGCCCTTGCTCGACGAACAGACTGGAGACCGACTGGGCCGTGTCGGCGTGCGCTACGATGGTCCGGTTCTGCTGGTCGAAGTCGATCAGGGGCGCCCGGACGACGTTGTTCGTCTGCCAAAGTCGGACATTTCCAGTGTAGTGAGCAACGCCCGGTTGCTGCTTCGACGTCATGTGCAGTGCGGTCACGTGGACGGGCTCGGAAGACGCGAGCAGCGCTCCGTTGGGCTGGGGTTTCAAATCGCTGTAAGTCGTTTTGACATTGCCATCGGCGAAGGCCTCTCCCGTCTGCCGGTTCAGTCGCACCACATCGGCAGTAGTGGTGGTTCCGTTGTCGATAACGCGAGGCGAACCGTTCAGCACAAGCATCTGGTCGGCCGGAGTGTAAGTCGCCTTGTCGGCAAACATGGCGCGTCCACCAGCGTCAGGTTTGAGTGAAGGCTCGTGGTAGCGGAAGTCCCCGGTTTGGATCAGCTTCTCGACTCCGCCGTCAGGAGCGAAGGCAACGTCGACATTTTGCGAAGTGCTGGTTTTATCGGGATCGCCTGGCGACGTTGAGACGATATGCACGTCAGGCGAGCCGTGGAGAGTCTCGATCCGGTTCGCTTCGCCGAACGTGGCGTGGAACTTGCCGGCAGTAGCAACTGTCGTGGCGTTTCGAGAGCCGAAATCCTGTCCGGGTTTGAGTGCAGCCTTCGCGGTTTTGGTTCCAACAGGCGCTGGGAAGATAGTGATTTGCGCCTTCCCGGCAGTATCGCCCGTCTTGAGCTCATTGCCATTTTCCAGCACGAAGTCAAGCCGCTCGGCGACGATCTCCATGGGTTGTCCGGGCGAGCCCGGTTTGCCAGGTTGGGGCTCCTGGCGCATGCGTGCGTTGGTCACCATGTGGAAGAACTTGGGCTGGTTGTCGGCTGCGAAGTCAAGAATGAATGTATCAGCGGAGCCGTGGCTGAGATTGTCGCCGCGGGTGTTGTATTTCGCCCCGCCGGAAACGATCGCCTGCACGATAGCATTCTGTTGGCCCATGTTCAGATCCCCACGCGGCCCGGTGATGTCCACAATCGTGTCTCCCCGTACCTCGATGTTGACGTTCCCTTCGGCCTGAGCATGCTGAATCGTGTTGTCCGGCTCAAAAAGCATCGTCAGCTTATCGGCAGTCAAAGTGCGGTCCGTCTGGTAGATGGCGGCGTTGAGCAGAACGGCTTCGCGCGGATCCTTCTGAATGTAGCCCCTGTCGCCAGTGATGTCTGCGGCGTTATCACCAGTCGTGATGACATGCACATCCGACTTCAGCTGCAACTGGTTCGTATTGGAGTCGTAGAAGGCGCCCATCGCGGTACCTGACGCTTGCAGCGTGCGGAACTGTACCTCTTCCTCGGTGGAGGCTTGGCCCGTCTTCTGATTGAACTTCAGTGAGTTAGTGACGATGTGGACCGGATTCTTCAACTCATCGGGAGGGGCCTGGTCGGGTTTGGTGGGGCCTTCGGCGTAACCTTCGAGGTCGATATGCACTTCGCCGACGCCATTGATGTCGCCAGTTTCGGGATCGTACGTGAACTCGTTCCCGTAGATCTGGTCAAAACGGTCATGCGCCTTGCCGTAGACGACGATGTGGACATTCTTCAGGTCTGCATGACCACCCTTCTTGAACTGGACGGCATTGGAGGCGCGGATGGTGTAAATCGTGCGTCCGCCTTCCGACTTTGAGAGCGTGAAGCCCTCGCTGGTCTGCTGGATGTCAAGGCCGAGCTTCGGTGGCACCGTGTGCAGCGTAGGTCCGACCTTCAGCTTAGCGACGTAGTAGGAGACGGTAACAATGACGAGGAGGCCGACGGCGCTGCCCACCAGCCACTTGCGTACCTGAGCAATGTTCTGGAACATCTGATTCTGAGTTTACGCTGAGATTTTGGACAAGAACAAACGGACTACGCGTGTTTTCCGAACAGAGAGAGGGAGGGTTCCGCAACCCGGATGACCACTGTATCGGCTGGCATATCGTGCAGCGCCTGGCGGCGCTTCGTCCAGCCCGCCATCATGAACCCCACAGCCACCGTAAAAAGAGACAGGAATTTCATGAAGTGGCGGATGCTCGCTTGTCCGAATGTCAGCTTGCCGCCCGACGCGTTAACCACCTCGAGGCCTATGATCCGCTTGCCTATGGTCGCGCGCCATTTCGAGCTTTCGCTGAAGGCGGAGTAAAGCCACCCTCCGATAGTGAGGACTGCGATAAATGCAATTCCAGTCAAGTACGACCCGGTAATAGGGCTCATCCCCGATCGCGAGGTCAGGACCTTGACGATGTATCCCACGACGACGGTCAGTAGTAATGCAGCGAGCGCCTCGAAAGTGGCGTCGATCGCGCCAGCCCAGAGGCGCAGCCAGAAGCCGGCATAGTCGGGTGGCCAGTGAGCAGGCGGAAGGGCGAATGAAGCCTCAGGTGGCTTTCGAACAACCAGGTTTGGCTTGCCTGGAGTATCGGCTAGCACGTCTCCGCAGAACAGGCAGAACTTGCCATCGGTCAGCAGTGGATTACCGCAGTTGCTGCAAACGTGTTGGACGGCAGCCTTCATCGTCGCTGAATACTATCGCCACCATGGCGCAAAGTAAAGGCAGTTATCCCTTTGTAACCTCGGCGGATGAGAGCTCCGCGACCGGTGCACAACGGGCAAAATCGGCCAGTGTTAATTGGATGCCGCCGAAGTCAGGATGGGCGTTGTAGTCGACGGTGAAGGCCAGATCGAGTCTATCTCCCAGGATCAGGCATTCTTGGGTGGCGCGGTCGGCCATCCTCCAGCCTACAACCTCTTGCGCCCGTTGGCGGGTGCCATTTCCTCCCTTGCTATCCGGGACGACGCGCAACTTAATGTGCTTTTCTTTGAGCGTTCGCGGCGGCTGCACTAACCTTGCGGCACGCGTGACAAAGACCGGTGTGGGATTTCCAGAGCCGAATGGTTCCAGCTTGACCAGCGACTCCCAAAATCTTTGATCGATCTCCTCGATGCTGATTTCGCCGTCGTACTCCAGTACCGGAACAAAGTCACCGGGGACGAGGTGCGTGCGAGCATAAGCCTCCAGCCGGGCGCGAAGCTCGGGGAGGCGCTCAGCCGGGAGAGCGCACCCCACTGCGTGCGCGTGTCCGCCGTAGCGGGTGAACAGTTCGGGACAGGACTCGAGAGCATCGAGCAGATGAAACGCCGGAATGGAACGTCCTGAACCGTGGGCTTCGCCGGTTTCGCAGGAGAAAATCAGCGTTGGGCGACGATACCGCTCGACCACACGCGTAGCACAGATGCCGATGACGCCGCGGTGCCAGTTCTCGCCCTGAATGACTAGAGAGTAGGCATCTTTCCACTCTGGCGTGGAGTCGATCTGTTGACAAATCTCGTCAAGGATCCTCTGCTCCTCCAGCTGCCGGTCACCGTTCAGTTCGCTGAGGCGAAGGGCCATCTCGGCTGCTCGGGCTTGGTCCTTCTCGGTAAAAAGAGCGATGACGCGTTCGGCGACGTCCATGCGTCCGGCAGCATTCAGGCGCGGCGCAACCCGAAAGCCGATGTCGCCTGCACTGAGCGGACGAGAACCGTCAAGCTGGCAGGCCGAGAGTAGTGCGCGCAGTCCGGCATTGCGAGGGTTGCGTAAACCATCGAGTCCGAGCTTGGCGAAGACGCGATTCTCGCCGATCAGGGGAACCGCGTCGGCAATTGTCGCGATGGCAACAATTTTGAGGAACGACGGTATCAGCCGCTCGCGGCCGGTCACCTCCAGTAATGCCTGAGCGATCTTGAAGGCGACGCCGGCCCCGCAGAGTGACTTAGAGGGATACTCGCAGCCCGCTTGATTAGGATTAACCACCGCCAGCGCTTTGGGCACGCCATCAGCCTGCGGCAAGTGGTGATCGGTGACGATCAGGTCGACGCCACAGCGAGCGGCAGCTTCGGCGGCTCGAAAGGCGCGAATGCCGGTGTCGACACTGATGATCAGGCGCACACCCTGCGCTGCCGCCTGCTCGATGACCTCATCGCGCATGCCATAGCCCTCGCGTATGCGGTGGGGCACGTGATATTCAACCTTGCCGCCACACAGTTCGAGGGCAGTCTTTAAGATCACAATCGCAGTCGTGCCGTCGACGTCATAGTCGCCATAAACGAAGACGGTCTCGCCCCGCTCAATGGCTGCGCGCAACCGATCCAAGGCGGCGCGAAGACCGGCCATACGATACGGCGAGTGCAGGTGCGAGAGCGAAGGTGCCAGGAATTGCTGCGCCTGTTCGGCAGTGGTGATGCCGCGTCCTGCCAGCAGCCTGGCGATAACCGGCGACAACCCGGCTTCGCGGTTCAGTCGCTCAATGTCGGAAGGATCGGAGTAGCGGAGATGCCAGCGCACTTAGTGTTCTTCGTCCTGATCGGAGCCATCGACGGTGAGAGTACCGAAATCCTCCACCAGGTCAAGCAAGCGCTGATAACGCTCGTACCAGTCGGTGGAGACTTCATAGAGAAACATGATTCCCTGGTGCGGCCAACCTAATTGCAGAAAGCCCGTCTTGCCCACAAAGCTGCGTAACCAGCGGGCCTCTTCAATGTCGTCATCACTGGGATAAGCTGCTTGCTGTAAGCGTTGCACGAGATAGTCGAGCTCATCTCGCTCGAGCATCTCTTCGTCCATCGACAGGAAGGCACAGTTGGCCTTCTTGGCCAGTTCGACGAAGTCCTTCCAGCTATCAGGATTGCCGCGCGGATCCCACATAACGCTGTGCACGTCCTCCGTGACATAACCCTGGAAGCGGCTCATGCCATGGCCAAAAATGAAGGCCACCATATCGTCTTTGAGACTGGAGAGATCGTCGGACATAGGTGAAATCTCATCATACTCCGAAGCAGGCCGAGGGATCAGGGCGCAAACTGCTTCGGGGCGCGCCTTCAGCGCACTCCCGTGACGGTGTAGAGGTCAGAGAGACGAACGCGATAGTCGAACCCGTAGGTTGTGCCGTCAGGGGTGATGTACGGCGGGTCGGGCAAAATGCCTCCGATGGGGGCGGTGGCGAGATCGCGCCAAGGCGTTCGCGCGCCAGTGTGAGGGTTAAGCTTCTCGACGTGGAGGGCAGTGCGCCGGTTGTCGCGAGTGGCAACGTAAAGCTGCCCATCGCTGGTCCATCCGAGCGGGAAATCGGCTGGGCGCAAGCCGGCAATTTCCTGCGTCTTCCCGTCTTCCATCGAAAGTAATTCAATATGAACCTTGCCAGTACCCGATTCCCTCCGGTAAACGAGGACCCACTTGTCGTCGGGAGAAAGAAACCGGCCGGTTATTCCTTCCGACGAAATGGCACGCGGTGCGCCACCGTTGAGATCCTGAAGCCACATGCGTGCGGGATGATTGTCCTCCCGGGCAGGGTAGATCACGCTTTTGCCGTCATACAGAAAAGTGGCGAGACCAACAGGAGCGAGGGACGGAGGACTGAGGCGACGCGCCTCGCCGGGGCCTACAGGAAACAACCAAACCTCATGATTGGGCTCTGTGAGTTTGATACCTAGGGCCCATTTCTTGTCAGGCGAGAGGGCAGCGCCATATCCTTCGCCGATCGGCACTGCGGGAGAACCATCCACATCGCGCACATAGACGGTGTAGTTGGTGGTCTCGTTACCCTCCTCTTCAAACAGGATCGTCTTGCTATCGTCACTGATGAACCGCAGCATGCTGAAATCCAGCCAGGAGAGATCGCGCTGGGTCTCGCCATCGCTGCTGGAGATAACCATGCCGCGGCGAGCAATGCCCTGACCAACCAACAGCTGCCCGTTGGGACCGATGTCGCGCAAGTGCAGTCGGCCGGGCATGGCCAGAGGTTCGCGGACCTTGCCGGAAAGCGACAAGGCATGGACCTCGCCTGACTCCAACGGAGAGGTGGACCAGACTTCGTCGCCGGATGCAGTCCACGCCAGACCTTGCGAGCTTTCATAGAGCGGGCTGGTGGCAACTTTTTCACCGGTGGTGCGCAGAATCACGACGCTGCCACGATCGTCAGAAGAGTTGGTGTGGGCGTTGAAGGCAAGATATTTGCCGTTGGGGGAGAAACGCACGTCATCGATCAGCTTCTCGCGATAGAGAACCTGGCCGATAGGGTACTCAAGCTGGCACATTATGTCGGCGGGAACATAGCGCACGATGGCAAGGGCCGAGCCGTCGGGGGTGAAATCAGCAGCCTGCACATTTTCGATTTCGGGCTTGGGAGCGCTGTCGCCAGTGGTACGGGCGAAATTGCCGGGAGCGAGAAAATTTGCAATTTCTTTCGGATCCAGCGCAACAGCAAGCTCTCCACGCTTGGAAACGGCCAGCAGGCGAGCGTTCCTAATACCCACGGGATGACCGGCGACGCCGTCGGAGGGCACGATATAAAGCTCGGGTTCGGCGCCCTCCCACGTGGCGGAGTAGATCACGTTCTTCCCGTCAGGTGTAAACCGAGCGGTGCCTGGCGCTCCACGACGGTACGTGAGTTGATGGAAGTGGGCGCTGGTGGAACTCCGGAAGGCAGAAGCCAGCAACCATCCGGCAAGTGCCGCCAGCAGGATCAGAGCCGTGGCTGCGGCGATCAGGTTCAAGCGCGCGTTGGCTTTGACCTTGGCAGCAGCGAGGCCACTCGACGATGTCACCGAACTGATGGATTCCAGATCGAACGCGAGGTCGCGGGCCGACTGAAAACGTTGCTCAGGAGCCTTCTCGAGGCAATGATGCACGATGCGGTCAAGGGCAGGCGGCAGCGGGCGTCCTTCAGGCGGATTCTCCGGCGGATCGTCATGCAGGATCGCCGTCATCGTCTCAGCGGTAGTGTCGCGTTTGAAGGCGCGCACTCCGGTGAGCATTTCGTAGAGTACCGTTCCGAAGCTGAAGATGTCGGTCCGGCAATCAACGGCAGCGCCGCGAACTTGCTCGGGAGACATGTACCCAGCGGTGCCGACGACAGTTCCAACACCGGTAGCAGGGCCGCCGGAGGTCATCGTGGCGTTGTGACCGGTCCCATCCACGGTTTTGGCGAGGCCAAAGTCGAGGATCTTTACCCGTCCCTCGCGTGTCACGAAGATGTTGTCTGGCTTTAAATCGCGGTGTGCGATGTCTTTGCTGTGGGCCGCTGCCAGGCCGTGGGCGATCTGATTGGAGTAGTCGATCGCCTTACGAAGCGAGAGGGGGCCCCGCGAAAGAACGGCGTGCAGGCTTTCGCCTTCCAATAGCTCGCATACCATGAAGCGAATACCGTCATACTGTCCGATGTCGTGAACCCCAAGGATGTTGGGATGGTTGAGCGCCGCGATCGCGCGGGCTTCCTGCTCAAAGCGCCGTAGACGATCGGGATCGGCAGCAAACGAAGCAGGCAGGATCTTTACAGCAACGTCGCGACCCAAGCGTTGGTCGCGCGCGCGATATACCTCACCCATGCCGCCTGCGCCGATCAGTGAAACGAGTTCGTAGGGTCCGAGTTTGGTTCCGGGAGCCAGAGCCATGAGGTGTGCGCATTATAACGTGAGTTCGGCGAACTGTACTGGGGATAGCGATCAGGGATAGCGATCTGGATCTAGTGAGCATCTTGAAGCCATCAAATTGAATCCGGCGAAACAGCCGCGGAGCCAATGCGCGGGGCGAAGCTGCTGAAAATCGTGTGCTAAAATCAAGATTTCGACAGCTAAGTTCTTACCGGCATGCTCTTCTCCAAAGACTATGTGGGCTATCTGGCCCGCGAAGTAACCAAAAAACTCATTGCAGGCGAGTTCATCGAGGCCCCGAACCAGCAGGAGGTCCGCGAACGTATTAACGCAGCTCTGCTCGAAGAGCTGACGCTCGAAGATCGCATCAACGATGAGGTCCGCATCATCCTCGAGACTTACTCGGATGAAATGCGCCAGAGCGGCGCCAATTACCAGGAGATGTTCAAGAAGATCAAGAACGAACTGGTGCGCAAATACAAGGCGGTGCTATGAGGATCAGTCGCGAGAAGATCAACAAACTGGCACACGCTGTGGCCGACACACTGGCCGAAACCGATAGTGTGGACTTCATCGAAGACCGTAACACGATTCGACTCGAAGCTCGCCGTATTCTCGAGGGATTGATGGCCGAAGAGGCCAAAATTGACGCTGCCGCCCGGCAGAAGATCGAGAGCCAGCGTAGGACCATCCTGGAAGGCTCGCAGGAATGGGACATCCTCTACCGCAAGTACTACAACGAAGAAGTAAAGAAGCTGGGTATCTAGCCTCATTGCTTCGGTGGTCGCGATAACCTACCACTGGTTGCTCTTTCGGTGAATTCACCGTCTGCGACGCAACGGCTTTTCTCTAATTCCATCTCCGTGGGCTGGCTGGTCTGCGCAGTCCTGGTATGGCCGTGTACTACCCCGCGCTTGCCGATATCATCGTCTACTATCAACCGCCGACTCTCAACGGCACACTCTATGCGTCGCAAAACGATGTTGGCGGATTCGGAAATTTTGCCGCTCGGTACGACGATTCTGTGATCTTCCCGCAGGTCCCATTTGTTCTCACCGATGTGCACTGGTGCGGCGGACACTTCAACCCGCCGACAAGGGGATATCACGGGATGGACCATTTCAATTTACGCCCATGCCGGCATGAGCCCAGGTGCGATGCTGTGGACAGAGCACTTTCTGAATAACGCCTTTGAGAGCTAGATCGGGCAACTTGGTGGGTTCCGGTTTTAATGGCTATCACGAGGACGACATCGCAAACGGTCTAAAACTCATGCCTTTCACTCGAGATTGGCTATCGCTCGTTCCGGACCAGATTCCCTCCGCCATGGGGATGGGAACCGGATTGCGGGGAGACAATCTTGCATACCAGACATATCACTGAGTCACTTCGCCTTTAAACACCGATCTGGCGTTCTCCATTTCAGCCTGCCCGTTCGGGAACCGTCGAGTCTGCTTCTGTTGGGCTCGGGTGTTCTAGGACTTGCGAGCGTCCTGCGAAGACGTTCGGCAGATAGCTTCGTAATCGATCCAGCTGGCGCTAGAATGTTGCCCCACGGCAGGTGCGCGTGCCTGCCTGGGCAATTTGCATCTGACCGGAGCGCGCCACTGCCAAGTCGCACTGTTTAGCGGCACTGACGATACTTGCTCACGACCAGCACCAACTGCGCATGCGGAAATCAAGCACCCGCCAACACCAACCAGCGATTTACGGCCTTGGGATTCAGCAGGCTATCGGCAATGGTGTTGCTGAACCGGTCAAGCGGGGAAACCGACGGGAGACAGGGAAGGGGATTTCTCGCTGGTTATTAGCGAGAACACGGCCCGACCGCGGCACATTATCCGCACTCGTGCCCCGCGGACTCGAATTGATTCCCTCAATTGATAAACTCGTTTAGATCCGCAGCGATTGCGGGTCACATTGACCATGCGGTGAAAGTACCGGGGGACAGATGGAAGCTCAGACGTTTGCCGAGAAATACCTTGAGGAAGCTCGAACGGTCGTCGCGCAACTCGACAGAAACGTGATCGAGAAAGTCGCCGGAATATTGGCGGAGACTCGTGCTGCGGGAGGAAGGATGTTTGTCCTGGGCGTCGGCGGCAGCGCGGCCAACGCATCACACGCGGTCAACGACTTTCGCAAGATCGTTGGCATCGAGGCATATGCACCCACCGATAACGTTGCCGAACTGACTGCGAGAACCAATGATGAAGGATGGGCCGGAGTTTTTGATGCCTGGCTTCGTACCAGTCACTTGAGCCAGCGTGACCTGATACTTGTGTTTTCCGTGGGTGGAGGAAATCTAGAAAAAAACGTCAGTCCCAACCTTGTGGCCGCTCTCCAGTTGGCCAAATCAGTTGGCTGCCGAATCGTCGGAATAGTTGGCCGTGACGGTGGATACACCGCGCGAGTTGCCGATGCGTGTGTTATCGTGCCCACAGTGAATCCAGAGCATGTCACCCCTCATTCAGAGGCGTTTCAAGCGGTCGTCTGGCACCTTCTCGTATCGCATCCCGCCTTAAAACAATGCGAAACCAAATGGGAGTCTGTGAAGTGAATTCGAGGAGAACACTGTGATGTCTGTATCCGAACTAACCGTGACGTCGGTATCTGAGCTGACCGTGACACCCATTTCTGGTTTGAAGGTGAAGATTTTCGGTGACGGCGCCGACAAAGCCACGATCCTAGATTTATACCGTCAGCCCCACATTAAGGGCTTCACCACGAATCCCACGCTAATGCGCAAGGCCGGTTTGACTGACTATGAAGCATTTGCGCACGATGTTCTGAAGACTGTCCAAGACCGGCCGATCTCGTTCGAGGTGTTCGCTGACGAATTTCCTGAGATGGAGCGGCAAGCACGCAAAATCGCGACCTGGGGCGAAAATGTTTATGTCAAGATTCCGGTTACGAACACCAAACGCGAGCCTTCCCTCGATCTGATTGCCAAGCTCACACCTGAAGTCCAACTCAACATCACAGCCATGTTGACACTTGACCAGATCAGAGATGTCTGTGCCGCGCTTGAGGGGGGAAAGCCTGCATGTGTCTCCTTGTTCGCAGGTCGTGTGGCAGACACCGGCCGTGATCCGGTTCCTCTCATGAGCGCCGCGGTTGAAATTGTGCGGATGTATCCGAACGTAGAACTGATTTGGGCCAGCCCTCGCGAATTGCTGAACATCTTCCAAGCCGACGCCATTGGCTGTCACATTATCACGGTGACGCACGATATTCTGCAAAAGCTCGGCTTAGTAGGAAAAGACTTACACGAATACTCGCTGGACACCGTCAAGATGTTCCATCAGGATGCAGTGAAGTCTGGCTTCACTCTTTGAGGAATCGCTAGCGTATACTTCGGAAGATGCGGTTGCCACGCTGCTGCGACCGGTCTCCTGCTGTCGTATCATCAAACAATGAGCGTGTTTTCTGAGCTGATGCCGACCGTCATACTGGCGGGTGGTCTCGCCACGCGCATGCGGCCACTTACCGAGCAGATACCGAAGTCGTTGATTGAGGTCGGCGGGCGTCCGTTTCTTTGGCACCAACTTAAGTTGTTGAAAAGTCATGGCATTCGCCATGTTGTATTGGCAGTGGGCTACCTGGGCGATCGGATTCAGCAGCAGTTTGGAGATGGTTCCGAGCTCGGCATTCGAATCGACTATTCTTTTGATGGCCCCCATCTCTTGGGGACTGCCGGGGCCATCCGGCAGGCACTTCCGCTGCTGCCAGAGAACTTCTTCGTGCTCTACGGGGACTCCTATCTCACCTGCGATTACCAAGCTGTAGAAGCAGCGTTTCATCGCGACGGACTTCCGGGACTGATGACTGTGTACCAAAACGAAGGCCAATATGACAGAAGCAACGTAGAATTCGATGGCACTCGGATTCTCCGCTACGACAAGCGAAATGGCGCGCCGGAGATGCACTACGTCGATTATGGTCTTGGCGTGTTTTGGCGCGGCGTTTTCGCGTCGATTCCTCAAGGTGAAGTGCGCGACCTGACCTCTGTCTACCAGGGTTTGCTCAATCGAGGAGAACTGGCAGCTTTCGAAGTACACGAGCGGTTCTACGAAATCGGATCTCCGGACGGCTTGAGGGACACCGCAGAGTTCTTGAAATCCAGAGAACAGAACACTGCGACGCGGGAGAATCGCCCTTGCCCCAGCTGACGCGTGCCGTTTTTCTCGACCGTGATGGCGTTCTGAACGACGCGATTATACGAGACGGCAAGCCGTATCCCCCTCTGAACGCGGCCGAGATGCGCATCCCTCCGGGAACTGCGGAAGCTCTTTTGTGCCTCAAGCAACACGATTTCCTTCTATTGGTAGTGACAAACCAGCCGGACGTCGCCCGCGGGATTCAGCAAAGAGAGAGCGTAGAAGAGATCGGACGCCGGCTGAGCGCCGAGCTGCCTCTGGATGCCATCCTCGTGTGTTATCACGATGATCGAGACGAATGTGATTGCCGGAAGCCGAAACCGGGCCTCCTGTTAAGCGCAGCCCAACAATACGGCATTGATCTGAGCCACAGTTACATGATCGGCGATCGTTGGCGTGATATTGATGCTGGCGCCAATGCCGGATGCAAAACCATCTGGATCGATCGTGGCTATGCCGAGCGGGGCCCTACCAACCCTGCTGACGCTCGCGTCAGCTCTCTGCCGGAAGCCGTAGACTGGATTTTTCAGAACGATGGGGAAATGACGTAGATTCAGTGGGCGTGCGCAACCGAGAGCTACAACATTCTGGCTCCGACCACGCCAGAATCGTGCAAAGCATCTGTTGGAAGCACTGCGACGGCAGATATCGCGTTAAGTATGCTCCGAGCAGCCTACTCAGGATGGAGCCGAGCAGGACACAGGCAAGCAGGACTAAATCAACGTTGCCGAACCCAAGCTGAAGCAGCCCGGTCAGACCGGCCAGCAATACGGCGTGCACAATATCCGTACATATCAGACATTTTTCGGAGTCACTTCGCCTGTAAGCACCAATCTGGCGTTCGACATTTCGGCCGTGCCCGTTCCGGAACCGTCGAGTCTACTTCTGCTGGGCTCGGGTGTTCTAGGATTAACGAGGTGACAAGAATCTATCCCTCTGCTTCATGCAATTAGTGTGTGAGGCTGGGAAGACACGAGCGCTGTCGGAGAACTCAACCTTCGGATCGGTCGAGATGATCCCCAATGCGGTTCGCATTGCTGAACTAGCCATAGCCAAGCAGGCTATTAATGCCGATTGTCGCTCGTCGTCAGCTAAACAAGCTACCGGCCGAGCTGTGGGCGAAGATTAACGTTGAGTTTTACAAAGACGCCGCCGATGCAGTGTTTAAGGCATTGGCAGAATAGCGGAGTCGGCATGTCTCACGATTTGTGAATTGATGCGCATGGCAAGGCAGGAATGATGTACGTCGGAGATATGCCCTGGCATGGCCTCGGAACGCGGTTGAAAGAACCGCCCACGGCAGAGGAAGCGATCCGAGCTGTGCGGCTTGATTGAACACCGTCCGCTGCCCGGGCAATACGCCATCGTTCGCGAAGACCGCTGGGTTGCTAATGAGGACGGCCTGTTCGGAACAGTAAGCCAGTCGTATACGCCACTACAGAACGTCGACGCCTTTGCGTTCTTTGATCCAATCGTCAAAACGAAAGCCGCGTTCTACGAGAGCGCTGGTGAGCTGAAGAAAGGCCAACGCGTATGGGTTATGGCTCGTCTGCGTAACGATCTTCAAATCACCAAAGACGATACGATTGCTAGATTTGTGTTGCTCAGCAACACCCATGACAATACTGAATCGGTTTAAGTGAAGTTCACGCCAGTTCGCGTCGTTTGTAAGAACACACTTAACGAGGCGCTAGAACGAGGGCCGGCGATAAGAGTTGCGCATACGCGAGACATGAAGGTCCGATTGGAAGATGCAGGTGATGTCGTGCTCAAGGCCATCCAGCGGCATTTCGACGAACTCGCGCGTCGATTTCAAGCGATGCTCGCGGTGCAGATTGCCGAAGCGACGCTACATACGTACTTGAAGGCAGTGTTCCCGGATCCATCGCCAAAGACTGGCGAGAAGCGGTTCAAGAAAGCTCTTGCACAAGCGCAACGCGATCGGCAGGAATCAGCACGGTTGTTTACCGAAGGGAAAGGCAATGACCTAAAAGGTGTACGCGGGACACTTTGGGCTGCATACAACGGCGTAACGGAATATGTGGATTTTTACCGCAGTACATATGGTGACACCACGTGGCTTGAGATTGTTTGAGTTGGTCCCGGAAGCGGCCTGAAAACGAGAGCCACGGATGAAGCGATCGCGATGATTGCGCCGAACTGATCGTTGCGTGCAATGGCCAATCAATTTGGCGGCACAATTGCGTTTCGTTCGGTACTTTGGTTTTTGGAAGTTCTGTTCGGGCCTGACTATGCTCGCAAATGCCCTGCTACCTTCGGAGTGAGCCTGAGGTTAAATAATGCACGCGATCGTATTGCTGAGCGGCGGGATCGATTCCGCTGCTTGTGTCGCGTTCTATAAGCAGCTCGGACATGACGTGAGTGGGCTGTTCATTGACTATGGCCAACCCGTTCGCGAGCAGGAAGAGAGGAGCGCAGCGGCTATTGCAGCACATTACAAAATCCCGTTCACGATAGTGCGATGCACCGGACCGGAGACGAATTACACAGGCCCGACCCGCAGAATGCCTCTGAATAGCGCCGTGCCGACGGCTTTTTCCAATCCCAGAATGCGCGCGTCGAGATCGTCGCCCGAGCCACAATCACCCGATCCCTTCGACCTTGCGGTTTGCGCATGCCCGTTCCCTCCGCCGTCTGTTGGCCGAGTTGGACTATTCGTAGTCTGGCCATGGTTGCCGTTGCGTCCTTCGTTCGAACCCACACCTCGTTCCGATGTGCTGGCTTTTCTATTCCCGTTCTTGCCCGAAAGCCGCATTCCCTTGCGCCAATTCTCTGGCAGTGCCCAAGCCGATAACGCCGGCATTCTGACAGGCTGGCGGTATTGGTCCAAATCAACCCAGATTGGCGGATGTCGTAGCGGGATGTCGTAGAAGTAGCGGCCTAGCCC
>Ga0306920_100005617_pt1 | contig 16248 bp, 21 predicted proteins | sample flu12Cox44000170_FD_204666 | JGI IMG/M metagenome (GOLD analysis project Ga0306920, IMG submission 204666) | Lab enrichment of tropical soil microbial communities from Luquillo Experimental Forest, Puerto Rico - flux4day.12C.oxic.44.000.170 (v2)... | ecosystem: Environmental > Terrestrial >... | reverse complement strand
GCTCTGGCCAAAACTCTTGGTCATTCGTCACCCATCACTCTGCTTGCGCTCCGGATCGTATTCGGACAGCCGTGACGGATCGTCAAAGACGGCGCCGATCACACGCCCGGGCCAGATCTCGAAATAACTCAAAAGCAGCGCCATCAACGGAACCAGAATGAAATACAGACCGGGCGCAGCCATCATGAACATCGCGATCGCGCGCAGCATCAGGAGATAAACATCCCAACGGACGCGCTGCTTCAATTGTTGGTCCGGCATTTCGTCGTAGCCCAGCCGAAACGCCTTCCAAAAATGTCCAGCAGCGAGTGAACCGAACGTGGCCCACAGGCCCGCCGAATGCGTGAGTTGCCGTCGCACTTCATCGCTAAACATCAACGGATGCAGCGGAATCAACACCATCCAATAGGGCACACCAACGATGCCAATCAGAAAAATCCACGTTACCACACCGCGCACGATCTTCATTACCAGCAACTGGCTCTCCGATTTCTTCTGCGTCTCGCGCAGAGCGCGCGGAACCAGCGCAGCGAGGATCGCCGCCAGCGCGGTCAATCCGTCAAACCAATAGTTAAACACGGTGAGTCCCGCGGACCAACCAAATCCATAAATGCCCACCACCGGAATCAGATTGCGCGCAAGCACAGCCCACGCGTGCGGATTCGACGCAAACTCTCGCAGATGTTGCGACAACGGCGGCGGCGCCACGGGTCGCCGCGCCACCGAACTGCCTTTTTCACGAGCTTTAATCACTTCGGCCTCATTGTATCTCTGAAAAGCTGTCGGCTCCATGAAGTAACAGTCGATATGATCGGCACGGCGTAACGCGTGCGCGAAGGCGTGCTGTTTCTTTTAGTCTCGCCGCACCACCGAACGAAGCTGTTCTGCGGCCTTTTTTGACAAGGCCGGTGACGCGCGCCCATACGTCGCTTACATACATGGCCGTTTAATTAGCTGTGGAGGCGCTGCGCTTCGTTTGTGCTCCAGGAGCCGCCCTAATCAGCCGAAGAGCAACGAGGCACACGGACGCCACACGCCCCCAACAGCCGCCTTGTTGCGTTTAGGCACGGCCAAAGACCAAGGTGTGCCGGTGAGACATTTTATGGCCACCTCTAAGGTTGCGATTGGGATTACACAGTTGGCGTTCGGAACGGCTGGGTTCCATCAGCGTCGCTGCCTTTCGCGACGAGCACGAACTCACAGCTGGCAAATTGCTAGCCTTGCCATTTCGAAAGCAACGTCCCTGGTGTTTGCCTAACGGCGACCAGCCAGACCGGCCGCCACGGCCTGCGGCCGAAATCGCCGAGTAAGATCGTTACTTGAAAATGTTGTCGAGGATCAAATTCGCGCGGCTGTAGTGGCGGCCGTGCGGCCCCTCATCGTTTAGGCCCCAGTTGTAGGGAAGATACTTGATTTCGTAATTGCCACTGGCCGCGAAATCGCACACTGACTGCGGGGCGTAGCGGCCGAGGATTTTCGGAACGCCACCGGCTATGTCGAAATCCCCTTTAAACCATTTGAAGATGCTGGAGATCTTTAACTTCTTCTCGTTGCACGAAAACTTGTTCAGGTCTTCGCGCGCCAGCCAGGCGCGGTAAGCGTGATCGTCCTGCTCGTCGAAATTCGCGGTAGTGTAGGCAAACGGCTGCAACGGCGGACAGCTCCGCGCCGCGCAGACCAGCACCGCGTGCGTGTGATAGCCGATCAGTGGGCGCAGCGTTCCGTGCTCGATATCATTAAGCGCGACTTTACGGCCGCCGATGTCGTTGCGCTTGCCGTCAAACGAGTTTTTCAACTGCCAGATGCTTTCCGTCGGATAAGCTTTGAGAATCCACTGAAGCACGAACGCATTGTAGGCATTCACGAGTGAAGCCGCTTTTTCGTTACTGACTGCGGGACTGTCAATCTTGGCGGCGAACTGACTGAGGTAAGTATCGAGCGCGGTGAGATCAGCTGCGTTCTGTTTCCAGCCGGTGTAGTTCACCAAGCCTTGCTCGTTCACATACTTCTTCAGCAACCGGTCAAAGTCGCTGTGATCGATCCCGGCGCGCACGTCCACGTTTTCACCCGTCTGCGCGCGTGCTGTTAGACTGAGAAAGGCGAATCCCATGATCGAGAGAAGAATCAGATGTTTCATCTTACTTTGGCGAATTCACGAGCGCCCAAACGTAGCCGTCCGGATCGGCGACGAAGGCCTCCGTTCCCCAATTGTATTTCCGCGGCTCTTGCACGATCCGGTACCCGGCTTTTCGCGCGCGATCGATCACTTGTGCAACGTCGCCGACGGCGAAGTGCGGATACATTCCCCAGCCGGGCCGAGCATTCGTGGGCCGTTTCTCGTCCCAATCCCAGTGGGTGCTGGAAAGAAAAACATCCACGTTACTGGATTGCAACACCGCAAAATCTCCGCTCCGCGATTTGATCTTTAAGCTGAGGAAGTCGTGATACAAGGCGATTGCCTTTTTCAGGTCTCCGACTTCTAACAGAATATGGTCGATCTTCGGCAAAGGTTGTTCCTTGAGCGAAAATTGGGAACGCGCACCAAAGAACTGGGATACACGCTGCGCGTGATATATAGAATTTCACGTACCCTTTCACCGCCAACTACAGATAAGCGCGGAGTTGATCGGGCGAGCCTTCTAAGGCGAGCATGTAAATTTTGTCGCCTTCACGCCAGGTCACCGTTGACCACCCTCCTCGCTGAACCACATCCGCTTTGCCTTTGATCGCGGGCTCAACTCCCGCCGACGCACGCGTCGTGACGAGATGAACCAGGCCGCCATCCGGGCGCATAAAGCAGATCACCGACACCGGAATCCCGTTCCATGGGAAGGTTTTGCACCCGAGGCTCTCAAGTCTCTCCAGATTTTCTGGCAACCTTTGTGCGGCGGGCGCGTCGTTTTTGTGCAACCACGCCAGGAGTTCAGTCGGGTTACGTGATTGTGCGTCGAAGGTCGACCGATTCCTGACGAGGGACGACATCACCTCAAGCGCTTCGCTCTGCCACCCAGCAAGGTGGGTTGGCCCCGTCTTATGCCAGATCAATGACCCTAGGATCGCACTGAGGACTAGCATGGCAGCAATTGCCCACCTAATGAATGGCTTGGGCCAGCGAAGTCGTCGGCTTACTTTCACGCCAGCAAGAATGCTTTCGCGCAAATCGCGGGGTACAGGAACGGCGCACAATTTTTCCGTTATCGCCGCATCAAAGGCAACCGATTCGTCGAACCAGCGCTGCAAAGTAGGATCACACCGCGCCTGATTGAGCGCTTCTGCAAAGCGGGGATCGTTTGCGTCCTGACCCCCCGGCCGATACGCGTTCAAAAAGAATTTAGCCTCACGATTGTCCATGTGACTCCTCTCCTTTGTTCGATTGAAATGAAACGACTTTATTCCCGAGAGCTTCCGCTTTTGAGAGCAACCGTTGACGCAACAGCGCCTTGCCGCGCGACAGCCGCGACATCACCGTGCCAATCGGCACCTCGAGCATGTTCGCGATCTCTTGATACGAGAACTGCTCCAGATAAAACATTGTAAGCGGTGCGCGAAACGGCTCCTCCACTTCGCGCAGCGCTTGCAGCACCCCGGGGCTATCGAGCGCGTTCAAATTGGGCGAGATCGACATCTCTTCCTCGGGGACTTCATCCAGTTCGATCTTTGGAAACCGGACTTCGTGGCGGCGCCGGCCTAGAAACTCACGGTACAACGTGGTAAACAGCCACGACTTGGCTTTCGATCGGTCGCGCAGTTGATGCCCTTTTGAAGCCCAAAGGAAAAATGCCTGCTGCGTCAAATCCGCCGCGTCGGCTTCCGATTTTGCAAGGGTGAGCGCAAAACGGTACAGGGGCGCATATTGCTGATCCACCAATTGTTGAAAATCGACGTCACTCATGTCGCGATTCTTCCAGCGGTGCCAGGCGTTTCGCCTGCGGTCGCGTCACGTTTTGGAGCAAAGTAAAGTCTTGCCACGGCTTGCAGTATCCCGAAGCCCGCGCAAACCGCGGCAAAAAAATTCCCAGAAATTTTCGACTTTCCGCCTTGACGCGGTCGGTATCGAACCGGTACTTCCCAGATTTGCAGTCCTGCTTCCACAGCCCGGATTTGCATCACAACATTCCAGCCAAATCCACGCTCACGCATATCGATATCGTCGAGCGCTTGCCGGCGGATGAGTCGCAGCGGCCCGAAGTCAGCAAAGCGGAATCCCCATCCGTATTCGACTAGCCTGCCAACGAGCCGGTTTCCGAGGCGCTGAATGAAGCTCATCGCTTCGCGTCCCGATTTTGTTACATAACGGTTGCTCAGGACCAAATCTGCGCCTTGCTTTGCCGCGTCGATCATTACGTCCACATCATCGAGATCGTCGCTGCCATCGGCATCGCAGAACAAAATCCAAGCCATATCGCGTGGGAGCTTTGTTAATCCGCGCAGGCACGCACGCCCGTAACCGCATCGTGTTTCCGTCAGCACGTCCGCACCGGCGGCTGCCGCACGCGACGCGGTCTCGTCGCTACTTCCATTGTTGATGACGCGAATGCGCCAGAAGCCGTGCTGTCGCAGGTCTTGTACGACCGTTGCGATAGTCGCTTGTTCATTTAGCGCGGGGATAACAACCAGGCACGAGTTATGAAACGAATTCGTTGGGCTTGCTCCTGAAACTCGTTTGTCTGGTACCGTTGCACTCACAATTCGTGAGAGGCATTGTTGGACTGCTGTATTCCGTGACTGAGAGCTCTTTCCCAAATGTTTAGGAGTCGCGGAACCCAGCCGATATTCCGGGTTTCGATTTCGGCGCAGGAAGAGATCCCAGCAGCTTCGCGTAGCCCACGTCAGCCAGTCGTTTTGCAGCCATTTTGATGTATGTTTCCGCTGCTTCGACGCCGAGACCGTTCACGAGCCGGTTCATCAGATTGAACAGCGCGCAAATGGCAACGGCATTGTGCACTGCACGATCGTCCCAGCCAGCGGCAAAAATTGCATCAATATCCGCGCTCGTGATTTCGCCGGGCGAAAGCGTCAGCTTGCAGACAAAAGCTAGAACCGGCTGCAAACGTACGGCGACATGTTCAGGCTTGGAGCCGGAGAAAATTTCCGCAATTGCTTCTGAATGGATTCCGAGCGTGATGGCGGCTTGAGAATGAACCGCGCGGCAATAATTGCAGTTGTTCAGCCCAGAGACATACGCAGCAATCAGTTCACGCTCGGCTGAAGAAAGAGGCGAATCACCGCGCAGCAGGACTTCATGATATTCTAGCAACGGTCGTGCGGCTTCAGGAAAAGCTTGAAAAATTTCCAGGAGTCCTGCGCCAGGCGGAATGGAACGCAGATAACTCATTGACCGCTTTCACTTGAAGTCTTCTTCGCTTCGTGACGCGTCAAAAGGCTCGCGAGCGTTTTCACATCGGTCGTTGGAAGTTGGCAAACAAAATTTTCATACAAACAGCAACCAAGCGGAAAACACAAACGAGCTTTCATCATGACAATACGGAAGATGCCTTAGCCGGCCTATCTATTCCCTCGCGCCCCTTGGGCAGTTTTTACTACCTAGCCGCTCGACTGAAAAAACGCATCCTGCAAAGCGTATCAAGATCGCGTAGATAATAGAGCGCGAAACAGGCGCCGAGCATCGGCCATGCGGCGAAGAAAAGGATATTCGACCCTTCGAACGGATGGAAATACTGTCGGAACGACGAGAGCGTTGAGATCGCGTGAAGCAACAACACCAGCCCGTAAGTCAATCGCGGCGCGAACCCGATGACGAAGCCGACTAAGATTACAAGTTCTACAATGCCAATCGCATAAATGGCAGTCGGACCAATCCCGCGCAGGAAATAGAAATGCTCGTAAACCGACGCGGCATGCGCGGGGCGAACGAATTTGTCGATCGTCCAAACGAGCATCACGGCAAAAACGGTGACGCGCAAAACCAGCAGCGCCACGCCGACACGATTGTGATCATGCATCTGCTAAGTAAACCTACAGTGCATCACTTCGCTCTCTGTTCGGCGCGCTTGAAATACTTGTCAATGAGCGCGTCGAGCGAAAACGTCCCCGGGCCAAAGACGAACACGACAACCACCGCGAACAGAAACAAAAACTCATCTGCGGTCACGAACTTATCCGAATTGCTAAAGATTACGCGGACACGATCAATATCCGCAGTGAGATACGCGAATGTGAGCAGAAACATGAGCGGGATGGAAATGAGACGCGAGGCCAGCCCGATCAGCAGGAGCAACCCGCCGAAAACCTCAGTCGTGCCGGCTAGCATCGCTTGCGCGTGCGGGAAAGGAATGCCAAGGCTCTCAAAGAATTCGGTTACTTTCGGCAGGTTCATTAACTTGCCTCTGCCAGTCTGAAAAAACTGCCAGCCCCAGTAGAGCCGAACGAGGAGTAGAACGGGAGATTGCAGCAGGGTCCCGAACGCGATCACGCCACGATAAAACTTTTGGGCAAATGCGATCATTTTTTGAATCGACAAAACCAGCCAAGCGAAGACCAATCATCGAACCATTCTTTAATTCGCGCGGCCCAATCCACATTTTTGCGCGCGGACTTTGCGATCGCATTCGTACACGCTTTCTCCACGGTTGCTCCACGCCGCAACCCCCGGAGAATAGCGAACGCCTCAGGTTCGAGTCGCTTGTAATAAAGAGCGTTATCGTAACGGTGGACTGCCACGTGAATGTGTTCGCGTCTGGGGAGACGCACTTTGCGCCGACGCTCTTTCGCCTGCGGCATCGAATCGAAAGTGTTGCTCGCTTCGTCGCGGAGCACATCAGCGTCGCGTTTCTGCACGGCGATGAAAAACTTATCGACAACGTAATTTAACTCGAGCAGCGATAAGTAGGGCTGCAAACCGAGGCGTAATTTGGAGCGAGGCGTGTCCAGAATTTCGTCCGTGGTGATCGGGCGCAGTGCCGCGTCGTCGAACGCGACCACCTGAGCCCACTCGAAATGAGTCATGTCGAGCGCCATCTCTTTATGCGGGGCGATCCACTCTGGTTTCTCACGCAGAAATTTTTCAAGGCGCTGCCCAAGGTTGCGTAGGGTAAACGAGACGGACGGATATTTCGCCAGATAGGCCGTGGCGAGTTCCATAAACTTCTTTTCACCGACGATGGCGCGCAGGCCGGGGTAATCGTCGTAGAGACAATCGAGGACGCGAAACCAATAAACGCGGTTGTAAATTTCGAGCCGCTCGAACGCGCTCAGCCGATCATTAGGCTTAATGAAGCGATCGGACACTGCCGTCATGCTGCTGCCGTCGATCCAGCGCGGTTGCATTCGATCCTCAGCCGTCAACGGACGGAAAAGCGCAGAGGCCATCAACGTTTGCAGCTCTTTGAGCTGCGGACGTGAGTTGACTGTCATCGTTTTAGGCCGCCGCGGTTTCAAAATGTTTCTTGACAAATTTGTTGGCTTTGAGGGCCTCACGATGCACCTCGTCGAATGTCGGAATGCGATCGTCCCATTCCAGCAGCGTAGCGGTTTTTCCGATGAGCTTGATGGCGTGCGCATACATCCTCCAGACCGGATCGAGCACTGGGTGATCGTGGGTATCGAGAATGTATTTCTCAAACTTCGAGTGCCCGGCGATGTGAATCTGTCCGACGCGATGATGCGGAACGTTGTTTAGATACTCGTAAGGATCGAAGTTGTGGTTCTTGGATGAGACATAAATGTTGTTCACGTCGAGCAGGATTCCGCAGTCGGCCAGCTCGGTAACCTCGGATAGGAATTCCCACTCCGTCATTTCGGAGGCGTGGAACTCGGCATAGCTACTCACGTTTTCCACGCAGATCGGCACTTCCAGAAAATCGCGCGCCCCGCGAATGTTAGCGGCCGTGGCGCGCGCGGCGGCAAAAGTGTAGGGCATGGGCAACAGGTCGTGGGTGTACCGACCGTCCACACTCCCCCAACAAAGATGATCAGTCAGCCAGGGCGTGTTGGTGCGCTTGACCAGGCGCTTGAGTTTTTTCAAATGCTCGCGATTGAGCCGGTCGGCTGAGCCAAAATACATGGCCACGCCGTGCTGGACGACACGGTATTGCTCGAGGATTTGATCCAGCACTTCGAGCGGATGACCGCCGTCGACCATGAAATTTTCCGAAATGATTTCAAACCAATCGACTACCGGCTTGTTCGCCAGGATGTGCCGGTAGTGGGGAACGCGAAGACCAATACCAATCCCGTAGTTGGTGAAACCGTTGAAAGAATTTGCAGGCATGATGGAAAGTGTCCGGTTACGGCCGGAAGTCCGGAGAATAGAACTCCGGCTTCCAGCGTCTGTCTGTCGCGCGAAACGCGCGCTATGTTGTTCTTAGCTGGGGCTCGGAGCTGGCTTGCTGCCATCAGTCGCGCAGCCGCCTTTGCCTTTGCAGGAGTTCTTCCCTTTGCAGCCGTTGTCGCTGGTCTTACAGCCACCCTTGCCCTTACAGGAGTTCTGCCCTTTACAGGAATGAACGTCCTTCTTACTTCCCATTTGGCTAAGCGAGACGCCAGCTTTGTTGGACACGTTGACAGCGTGAGCCTGCACAGCGAACGAACCGCTCATTAAGCCGGCCACCGCGGCGCCGGCCAGGATTGTTTTCGATGTCATGTTTTCTCTTTCTGTTTTGGTTTCGTTACCCAAGGCCAGAGAATTCCGCGAATCTATCGAGGCTGGCCTGAGTAGGATCCTTTTGCTCCATTAGAAGTCTGGCGAGACTGAATATTCCCAAACGAAAATTCATGCTTTGGAAACGCACCCCCGTTGAGGTGGCAATAAACCGAAGCAGGACAGTGCGGTGTGGGCGAGTGTTGTGAATCTACCTGTGTTTCCAGTTCTCTGAATCATCAGAATCGCCAAGTGAAAGACCGAGCCTACTGGGATGGCCCAGGACACTCTTTGTTCCTTTTAGTGTCCAACTTTCGAGCGGAATAATCGATGGCGTTCGCCACTCAGATTTCACAGTGCACTACCTGTAATGAAAAGCGGAGTCATTGAAAAAATCGGAACCTTCGGCGCGTTACTTGCAGCGGCGGCTTGTCCTGCCTGTTTCCCGCTGGTTGCCGTCGCGGGGACAGCGGTCGGGCTTGGAATTTTTCAACCCTTCGAAGGCTGGGTGTTCATCGTGTTTCAACTCCTCGTGATGATTGCGATGCTCGGGACCATTCTGTCGTTTTTGTGCAATCGCCGCTTCTTTCCGCTGATTATTGGGCTCGCTGGCCCCGCGCTGATTTTCGTTTCGCTCTATGTCCGATTTAGTCAACTCTTGCTCTACGTTGGGCTTTTTGACCTGGTTATAGCTTCGGTTTTGAATTTTCTTGTTAACCGCCAATGCGCGTGATGCTGACGAAGTCCGTCATTACCTGCCCACACTGTGGGTTCGCCAAAGAAGAGACAATGCCGACCGATGCCTGCCAGTTCTTCTACCAGTGCACGAACTGCAAAGTCGTTTTGAAGCCGAAGCTTGGTGATTGCTGTGTCTTTTGCTCGTACGGCTCCGTAAAATGCCCGCCGAGACAATCGGAATAATCTCGTTGCCGGTTCATCACACTACAGTCTGCCAATGGAGGTAATCTTATGTCACACAAAAGGGATGCTTACACCGAATTGAAACAACAGATTCACGATGATCTTCGCGCGCAACACCCGGAATGGATCGAGCCTGACGGCGATTGTCCCACGTGCGACTCCTACGAATCGCGGCTGGCACAACTGCTCAGTCGAATGGCAGACCATATTCGGCCTCGAAGAAGACGAGCAAACATGAGCGCCACAATGCGATGAGACAAAGTTCGGCCGGTCTGGAGCAACCGGCTAAGCTACGCATTTGATCTTCTGTTGCGCAGCCTCGTGCATCCCACTGAAAGAGAGTAAGTGCGGGCTACAAACGTCACGTTCATCTAAAAGTGATCAAAGAGAAAAAGGGTGAAGGCGTTTACAATGTCGTGGTGATCGGCGCTGGCACGGCCGGTCTCGTGACATCGGCGGGAACGGCTGGACTGGGCGGGCGTGTGGCGCTGATCGAGCGCAACTTGATGGGCGATGATTGCCTTAACTTCGGCTGCGTGCCGTTCAACCTTAGCAATTACTTCTATGGTCTGACCGCGGTGCGATTCTGGTCATACGTCCTCGCGAGCTGGATTGGCATGATGCCGGGCACATTCCTCTACGTTTACATCGGAACGGCCGGGAAAGCCGCGGTGGCCGCGGCAGCCGAGGGCGAAGCGGTAAGACATGGCTGCCAATATTGGACGTTCATGGGCGTCGGTCTGACCGCTACGATCGTCGTGACAATTTGGGTGACGAAGATTGCGCGCAATGCGTTGCGTAAGACCCAAGCGGCGCCGTAGTATCGCGCGCTTTTCAGGAATAAAGCGGCTCGCTAAAGTTTCGCATCACTATGATCGAAGCCCATAGCAAGGAAACTATCGTTCGTCGGCGTTACGCGGCGGGAGCAAAAGAGCGCGCGGAGAAACTTTGTTGTCCCGTCGAGTATGAATCGGAGTATCTGAAAGTAATTCCTCAGGAAGTAATCGAGCGCGATTACGGTTGCGGCGATCCGTCGCGTTACTTGCGCGAAGGCGAAGTCGTTGTCGATCTCGGCAGCGGTACTGGAAAAATCTGTTTCATCGCCGCGCAGATCGTCGGGCCGAAAGGCAAGGTTATCGGCGTCGACATGACAGATGAGATGCTGGAGGTCGCGCGACGCAACGCGTCGATTGTGGCCGAGCGGCTCGGCTATGCCAACGTCGAGTTTCGCAGAGGTCGCATCCAGGATTTGGCGCTCGATCTCGAATTATTAGATCGACAGTTGAAAACAAACCCGATCACAGACGCAGCGACGTTCCTTGCCGCGGACGAACTTGCCGGGGAACTACGGGTCAAACAACCACTCGTTGCCAGCGATTCGGTGGACGTAGTCGTCTCCAACTGCGTGCTCAATTTGGTCGAGCCGAAATCGAAACGGCAACTCTTCGGCGAGATCTTCCGTGTGCTCAAGAAAGGCGGACGTGCAGTCATCTCTGACATTGTTAGCGATGAAGAGGTTCCCGAGGAAATGCAAATCGACCCTGAGCTCTGGAGCGGCTGCATTTCTGGGGCACTGACCGAAGAAGCTTTTCTGGCGGCATTTGAGCACGCCGGATTTTACGGAATTCAACTTCTCAAACGCGATGCAGAACCCTGGCGAACGGTAAACGGGATCGAGTTTCGTTCGGTCACCATGGAAGCGTTTAAGGGAAAACAGGGTGAATGTTTCGAGCGAAACCAAGCCGTGATTTATCGCGGGCCGTTCAAAGAAGTGCTCGATGACGACAATCACCGGATGGAACGGGGAAAACATTACGCCGTTTGTGACAAGACTTACAACCTCTACAAAAAAGCGCCCTATTGCGATTTCTTCGAGTTTGTCGACCCGATCGTTGATATCCCGCGCGAAGAAGCGAAGCCGTTCGATTGTTCGCGCACATCGCTGCGCCATCCGAAAGAAACCAAAGGCCAGGATTACAACGCGACCACCGAAGCAAACAGCATATGCTGCGATGGCGGGAGCTGTTGCTGATAGCAATGAAACAGCGCGTGCTTTTTATTTGCGTTCACAAGGGCGGTCGTAGCCAAATGGCCGAGACGTTACTCAATCAAACGAGCGGCAAGTTTTTCGTCGCTAAAAGCGCGGGGCTCGAGCCGGGCGATTTGAATCCGGCGGTGGTCGAGGCGCTGCGCGAAATCGGCCTCGATATTTCTGGGAAACGCACGCGCGGCGTCGATGAAGTGCTGCAGAGCGGCATGCGCTTTGATTACGTGATCACGGTCTGTGATGGAGCCAGCGTAGCCACATGTCCGCCGATTCTCGGCGCCGGCCAAAGATTGCATTGGAGTTTTCCTGATCCAGCCAGCTTCACCGGGACGCACGAAGAACGCCTCGCCCGCACGCGCCAACTGCGCGATGCAATTCAACGCCAGATCGACAATTGGTGCGCCGAGCATTGCACCACGGAGGCCGCATGATGTTCATTCTGCTTTTTCTCGCCACCTGTTTTCTCGCCTATACCAACGGCGCGAACGACAACTTCAAAGGCGTCGCGTCACTATACGGCAGCCGCACTTGCAATTATCGAACGGCGATCTCGTGGGCCACGATCACCACTTTTGCCGGATCGATCATGTCGATCTTTCTCGCGCAGACGCTGCTCAAGAAATTCAGCGGCAAAGGCATCGTTCCGGATCATTTTGCCGGTTCGGAGTATCTCTTGCTCGCTGTCGCAATCGGCGCAGGTGTCACAGTTACTCTCGCCACACTCACCGGTTTTCCGATCTCAACGACGCATGCCTTGACGGGCGCGATCATTGGCTGCGGTCTCGTGGCAGTGGGGTTGCACGTGAACCTTGCCGCGCTGGGCCAAGGCTTCATCTTACCGCTACTGCTCAGCCCCGTTCTGGCGATGGTGATCGCCGGCGTGCTTTACATCATCTTTCACGCGCTTCGAATCGCGACCGGGACCAGCAAGGAATGGTGTATCTGCGTGGGAACCGAGGAGCGCGTAGTGGCGATGCCGCAGCCTTCGTCGATGCTCGCGCTGCGCCACACCACATCGACCATCACTCTTTCGGTGGATGAACAAGAGAATTGCCGCGAACGTTACGCGGGATCATTTTTCGGGATCAGCCCGCAGCAGGTCGTGGACGCGGCGCATTTTCTCAGCGCGGGGACAGTCAGTTTCGCCCGCGGACTAAACGACACGCCGAAAATTGTAGCGTTGCTGCTTTTGTGGAAGATGCTCGACATCCGCTGGGGTTTCATCGCCGTCGCAACTGTCATGGCAGTGGGCGGGCTGCTTAACGCGCGCAAGGTCGCTGAGACGATGAGCAAGAAAATCACGACCATGAATCACGGCCAAGGCTTCACTGCAAATCTCACCACATCCATTCTCGTAGTGCTGGCTAGCATATTCGGACTTCCCGTTTCCACGACGCACGTCTCTGTCGGTTCGCTTTTCGGAATCGGCCTAACGGCCGGGCGAGCGAATCTGCGAATGATCAATGCGATCGTCCTTTCCTGGTTAATCACGCTGCCCTGCGCGGCGATTGTAGCCGGCGCGACCTACTGGCTCACGTTACGCGTGTGATGAACTGCTTTTCTGCTCGACTCAAAGCCGAAGGTCTGCAGCTCCGAAGAGCGCAGCCGGAAATTCTGCAGGTGAATGTAGGCAAGCTTTGTAATCTCACGTGCATCCATTGCCATGTGGATGCCGGGCCAAAGCGCAAGGAGATCATGACGCGCGAGACAGTTGATCGGATCGTCGATTGGTTGGCAAAGACGGATATTCCAACAGTTGATCTCACTGGTGGGGCGCCGGAAATGATTCCCGATTTTCGCTATTTCATCGAGCGCGTGAAAGAGCTAAAAGCGCCACGGCACGTGATCGATCGTTGCAACCTCACGATTTTACTCGAGAACGGTTACGAGGATCTCGCCGAGTTTTTCGCCGGTAAAAACGTGGAGATCATTGCTTCGATGCCGTGTTACTCACCGGAAAACGTCAACGTGCAACGTGGCGAAGGTGTTTTCGACGCTAGCATTAAAGCGCTGCAACTCCTGAATTCGTTAGGCTACGGCATCGATGTCGATCTCCCGTTGCACCTCGTTTACAATCCAGTCGGAGCGTTTTTGCCCCCGCCGCAAGCGAAGCTGGAGGCCGATTACAAGCGCGAACTAAGGAAGCATTTTGGCGTCTTGTTCAACAGTCTTTATACCATTACAAACCTGCCAATCGCCCGATTTGGTTCATTTTTGCGGCACAACAACAAGCTCGAAGAATACATGGAACTCCTGATCAAGAGCTTTAATCCCGCCACCGTCGGTGGTCTGATGTGCCACGACACCATCAGCGTTGGCTGGCGTGGCGAAGTCTACGATTGCGATTTCAATCAGCAGCTCGGAATGCAGTGGACCAACGGTAAGCCCCTTTTTTTATGGGAGGTCGATCCTGATAAAATCGAAAACCGCGAAGTCATGACCGGCGACCACTGCTTCGGTTGCACCGCTGGAGCTGGCTCCAGTTGCGGCGGTGCGATCACTTAGCAATCGGGGTCGTGCATCTAACCCGTATGCACCGCCAAGTGAACGCCAGACCGAAGCGGCAAGGAGGTCGGTTGTTTGATCACGTTCCCCGCATCATCGTAAACGCGAATCACGGCATCATGTGATCGGCTGCGATGCTGTGCGTAGCCGATGGCGTTGCTGATCGCGTTCGGCTCGCCATTATCACAGCTGCCCGACATGTCTGGGTCAATACTTGCTTGAACCAACGTCGAACCGAGTTCGATAGATTTCGCAGAAGTGATAAGCTGTGGTTCTTCTTGCGCCTCCAATCGCGGTTCCGGTGAAATGTAAAGAATAGTATGAGTTCTCTGCAGGAGAAACTAGAGCGGGCGGAGAGCGCCGCGCACATCTCCAGCAAACACATTGGAGTAACAATAGCGTTGATCGGCGTCCTGATCGCGTTTTGTGCAGCCATGGTCAGCTCAGAGCAGAATGAACTCACGCGCACGATGACCGAACAAACCCAAGCCAATTCTGATTTCAGCGGGGCGAGCACGAAATTTCGCATTGTCATGGACGAGCTAGAAAAACTCCGCAGTCAATCTTCGCCCGAAAGCACGGGTGCTGGACTGCTTCCGGAGCTAAGGAGGTTTTTGCGGCTCTCTGTCGACTACAGTCGGGAGCGCGACTTTGCCAAGACGTGGGTGGACACGTATCAACCAGCGATTGAAGCGCATTTCGACGCATCCGGCGGTTATGACAACGCCCAGCTTGTCGCGGAAATCGCACTTGTCGTCGCCTCGCTCGCGATCCTGCTTTCCAACCGATCTGTGTGGGTCCTCTCGATTCTCCTCGCTGTCGTTTGCATTGGCTTGCTGACATCGACATTCTTAAAAACGCGACGCAGTGTTTCCCGCGCAATCGGTAACATTCGACAAGCAGAAAGCGCGTATCAGCAACTCCGCAAAGCTCACCTAGCTGCGAATGAAGACGAACGCACCCTGCAAGAACTCGATCCCGGCGGAAAAATCCGTGCTGAGATCGAAAGAAATTCTCAAAAATCCGACAATTAGGAGGCGTTTCCAAAGGGCTCGAGACGCACCAGCACGCGAGCGATTCTTGATGAACTCGCTAAAAATGGCTTTCATATGCGGCAGCGCCGACATAGCTCAGTTGGTCCAGAGTGGCTGATTTGTAATTGCCTAACGAGTTTTTGCGCACTTTTTCGTGGTGTTGCGCAGCGTGTTTTTCAGATGCGAGCATGACAAGCCTGATTTGCGCCGCGTTGCGCAGACTTGCGCTGTTTTGCAGCAGAAAATTGTCAGACCGTAAAAGAGACCGTGAAAAATGAACGGGTCGCGCGCGCCCGCGCGGATTTCTTCTGCCTCAAAAGTTGTTCCGGCTCACGGGATCTTTTTGCCGATTCAGCGCTTTGACTGGATCGATCCCAGTTCGACGGAGCAGATCGGCGAACCGCGAATCGGAATGCAGCGGGCGAAACTCAGGTCGAATGGCAACGGGTGCGAGCGAGCCTGAATGTTCCTCCACGGCGCGATCGAGCCAGCGAAGTGCTTTATCGGTTTCGCCGAAGGTCAGATAAATGGCAGCGATCCAGTCGGCGGCAAAGTATTTTGTGCGCGCGCTCTCAAGAAGCTGATCCAGAATAGCGTGTGCTTCGGCCGTTCGTCCCATCAGTGCGTAGGTTATTGCCAGGCTAGGGATCGGTGCGTGCGTTAAATCGCGTTGCTTTTCTAAAACAGCAGCTGACTGCTGATAGCGACCCTGCGCGCGATATGCGGCGGCCAGTGCCGACTCATAGTAAACATAATTCGGGTCGAGATCGAGGGTGCGCTGGCCTTCGGCGATTGCTTTATCCATATGGCCCGCAAAAAAATACACCAGCCCGGCAAAATTCGCGATGTTCGGCGACAGAGGATCAGCCCTTTTGGCAAGCTGCGCATGCTCGATGGCAGGAGCCATGTCGCCTTTAACGGCATGCAACTCGCAAAAGAACAAATGAGCCACCGCCGAATTCGGATCAATAGCCAACGCTTGATTCAACCTCGCCTCTTCCTTGGCATAATCCCAACTCAGGACCCGCTCGGCGTCGCCGAGGTAGCAGTAGGCGTCGGCTTCGCGCGCATCCAATGCGATCGCTTTCGTGGCCGCGGCTTGGACGGCGGGATACGCTTCGAGTGGTTTCACGTACTGGTCC
>Ga0306920_100005616_pt1 | contig 16250 bp, 20 predicted proteins | sample flu12Cox44000170_FD_204666 | JGI IMG/M metagenome (GOLD analysis project Ga0306920, IMG submission 204666) | Lab enrichment of tropical soil microbial communities from Luquillo Experimental Forest, Puerto Rico - flux4day.12C.oxic.44.000.170 (v2)... | ecosystem: Environmental > Terrestrial >... | reverse complement strand
GCTGCATAAATTAGCTGCATAATGAGCCTATGAAATACGGCTATGCGCGAGTGTCGCCGGGCGGCAAAAGCGAGAGCGTTGACGCCCAAGCGAGGCAACTGACCAAGGCGGGATGCCGCAAGGTGTTCCGCGACGTGCATGTGAGCGGAGCCAAGACCGACCGGGCGCACCTTCGCCGGATGATCGAGACGCTTGAGCCGGGCGACGTGCTGATGGTGACGCGGCTCGACCGGCTCGCGCGATCCACCCGCGACCTGTTGAACACGCTTGCGGCGATCACGGAGCGCAAAGCCGGTTTCCGATCCTTGGGCGATGCATGGGCCGATACCACGACATCGCACGGGCGGTTGATGCTCACTGTGCTCGGCGGTCTTGCCGAGTTCGAGCGCGATCTAATCCGCACGCGCACCGGCGAAGGCCGCGAGCGGGCCAAGGCGCGCGGCGTGAAGCTGGGCCGCAAGCCCAAGCTGACCGTCCATCAGCGGCAGGAGGCGATCAAGCGCCGCGACGTGGACGGCGAGCCGATTCGTGACATTGCGCGCAGCTACAATGTGCACAACAGCACGATTTCACGGCTATAACATGATTAATGAAAATGAAATACCTGTCGCGCTTGTTGAACGAGCGCGCATGATAGAAAATCTACTTATTGCACGTGCAACAGGTGATTTGTCCGCCAGCAATCCCGTCTATGAATTTTTGCGGCGGGAATTCATGGCCGATCAAACGTTAAAACCTTTGCTGCCCGATTTCGTGCGCACATGTCGCAGTTTGAATGTCTTTTGGCCATTCATCCAAAGGCAAGCAGGCAGCTATGCCGAGCGGCGTCAAATTATCGGTACAGCGTTCAATCCGCTTATGGATTACCTCGAACAACGACACCATGCCCCAGTGGATGGTGTCGCTTCCGACGCTTTAGAAACCTTCGATAGTGACGGTGTCCATGCAGTGTGGGTGAAGGCGTTGAGCCGTCGCGGAACCGATCCCGAAGGGGCAATTACGGTAGCACGCACCCTCCTAGAAACCGTCTGCAAACGGATACTCGACGCAGTGCAATGCACCTATACCGATAAGGAAGATTTGCCGAAACTGTACTCAATGACAGCAAGCGCGTTGAACCTTGCGCCTAATCAGCATTCCGAAGAGGCGATAAAGGCAATCCTTGGCGGAGCTATCGCCGTTGTGAACGGAATCGGCACTCTCCGCAACAAGCTTAGTGATTCCCACGGTCGTGGCGGCAAGCCAGTCAAACCTGCTGCCAGACACGCTAGCCTTGCCGTCAATATGGCTGGAACACTGGCCACCTTTCTAGTCGAGACCTACACTGACCGAACGCATGCGGCCAAAGCCACCGGGCATTGGACTTGAGGCTGTGGGAGATCACCATTTAGGAACGGCTCTCTATGTTGAAATTCAATGGCGCTTGGCGCTTCGATTCTCCCGGCGCTGTTCCGGGCGGGGTTGTCAGAGAATTTGCCGCCCTGCTCGGTAAAATAGCGGCCCAGGGCAACCAGAAAGGCGTCTTGGAGCATTTCAAGAGGTACTTCGCGGGTGCGGCCGGCACTACAGCAAGCTACAGTTCAAACACAAGCTGGGCTGAAGCCGATCTCGATGATTACATGAATCAAGCCGCTCACAATGCCCCCTTGTTCATCGAAGCATTCTATGACGCCTGCGAGGCTCTAAAGGCGCGAGATTTTGCCGTTCCCGACGTCGCGCGAATGAACCGCGTACTTTTTGACTGCAAGGCAGGCTACGAAATCCGTCCACCTGATCTGATCTCAGGCCAAGCCCAGGTGCCGATCATCGTTCCGGAGCGCCCGCCGTCACTTGACGAGCAGGCCCAGGACATTATTCAAAAATCTCTCAAGGATTCTGAACAGCTGCTCGCCGAGGGCCGGTGCCGTCCAGCGGTACAGGAAATCCTCTGGCTTCTCGAAACGGTGTCGACGGCTTTTCGCGGCATCGATCTCGGAGGTGGCACCGTGCAAGGGAAATACTTCAACAAAATTGCAGACGACCTTCGGAGGCAGAGCAAAGGAAATATCCTAGACCAAGTGCTGAATTGGACTACCACGTTGCATGGTTATCTGTCATCACCTACGGGCGGCGGCATCCGGCATGGCGCTGATCTCAAGGCGGACATTGTAATTCAACCAAACGAAGCCCGCTTGTTTTGTAACTTGATCCGCAGCTACATCACCTTCCTCATGGCCGAACATGAGCGTCTAAGCAAGACGTAGCGCCTCCGGATTTTCGCCCTGCCCTTTTGGTCGGCTTTAGACCTTGATAGTTCAATGGCTTAAAAATTTGTGGAAACCCGCTCAAAAGGGTTCCCTTTCGCGCGCCCGTTTCCGCCCTCACTTCATTTAGAACGGGATGTCATCGTCCAAATCGTTTATTGGCTGGCGTGGCGGCGCGGGCTTTTTCTCTGGTGCAGGCAACGCTTTTGGTGGCGGTGCCAATCTTGAAAGAGCGGCTTCTTCGCTCTCCTTATCCATGCCGATGAGGCTCAAGATATGACCTATCGCCGCCTGTCCTTCTGCTGCTATGATCGTCGCGTTTGAAGCGGCACTAAGTCCTGACAGGACAACGCTTAACACAAGCATAGTCTTACCTAAGTTGAGGCGACGCTTTTCGAGTTCCTCCAGAAGTTCATCTAACTTATCGCGCATAACCTTTTTTCGGTGATTGGGAAGAGTTGATTTGTCAATTATCTCCCGAATCCGAGAAACGTAGTGCTGGATTTTAGTGCGTGTGTTTTCTCTCAACTGTACGGACAACGAGTTGCGAGAGCGCCGCCCACGAACGCGAATTCGAGCGACTTCGCCCTGTGCATCCAGCAAGAAGCGGCTGAAAGCCGTAAAATGATGACTCCCACCCTTATCTAAATCGGGTGAAGAAATTCCCGTAATCCCACATTCTTGTGCAACCGAATAAACTTCGGCCATATATTGTTGCTGCACTGATATAATATATTCTGAGGATTGTTCCCCGTCTAACATCTGGTTCATGTTGTGACGGCATTTAGCTTCGAACTCCACAAAGCATTGCTCGTCGTCTTCGGAAAGGTCGTCGTATTCTTCGGAAGAGATGAGGTCGGTATGCACTTAGATCGTCCCCTGTCTTTGAGCGCCCGCGCACTTCCGTCGAAATGTGGGGAGGGCAAATCAGGTTGAAACCTAATGTGGCAACTCGCAATGAAAACACCCGCTGATAAAGACTGGATGCCGGTCGGCATCTTCGGCACCGTGACCGAAGCAGCCCGCCGCATTGTCGAGCTTGAGGGCATCCCGAAGAGCGGCTTGTTTCTGGAATTCTTTGTCGAGACGCACGAGTTTGGCACCGACGACGAAGCTTTCCGGGTTTTTCACTACACCGGCAAGCGCGCGCTCTACGGGATCAAACGCAGCCGACCAAATTAACTCGCCGTTGACTCGCCCGCCCAAATCGGCGCATGGAGAACGCGGGGGAAATCATGGCCGACGATGAACTCCCCGGTTTAGAGCCGGGTAGCGATACCGTTGCGAAACTCCGCGAGCGCATCGAAATAAACGAACAGCGCGAGACGCTGACAGCCGCGCAGTGCAGGTTACTGGATCAATCCGCCGTTATCTTCGCCGCGCCCGCCACCAAGCAGGACGCCGCCTATCTGCCCCGCGAGCTTGTTCAAGTCACCCTGCCCCACAAGAACCCCGGCAATGTGCCTGTGTGGACACGATCAAACGGCAACCTCACCGTAGGCATTCAGCCGGGAATGAACCTCACCACCCGCGACAGCTACGGCTACCCCTACGGCACCGTTCCGCGCCTCTTATTGTTCTGGATCACCACCGAGGCAGTACGTACCAAAAGCCCTCGCCTTGAGCTTGGCAACAGTCTCCGGGGTTTCATGGCCGAGCTTGGACTCAACAGCAGCAACGGCGGCACGGGCGCAAAACGCAGCGATGCACGGCGACTGCGCAATCAGATGGAGCGGCTTTTCCGTGCGCGGATCACGTTTCAAGGTACGCCCGAACGCAATGGACAATCCGGCGAGGCCCGGCTTGATATGCTGGTTGTTTCTGCAAGCGAGTTGTGGTGGAGCATCAAAGACCCCGATCAAACCGCATTGTGGGGAAGCTGGATTGAGTTAGGCGACAAATTCTTTGACGCGATCACTGCCTATCCGGTTCCCGCCGACTTCCGCGCGTTGCGCGCCTTAAAATCCTCCGCTCTCGCCCTCGACCTCTACGCATGGCTCAATTACGAAGCGTTCCGGGCGCACAGGAGCCGCAAGCCACGTTTCGAGAACTGGAGGCAGCTACACGCCCACCTCGGCGCGGAATATGCCCGCCCCGGTGATTTTCGCCGGAAAGCCAAGGCCGCGCTTCGCAAAATCAAGACCGTTTACCCCGGCCTTAAGCTGGGCGACAAGCAGGGCGGAATCCAAGTCCTGCCCGAAAGCTGGCCCGCCATCCAGCCCCGCGACATGACCATAGACGGCACCTGCAAAGCCGTCTGAACCGACCCCGAAATATCCACATCGAGCGAGGAAAACCCTGTGAGTCCGATCACTTATAGGTGATGAAATGGTCACCCCCGTGGGGTGATGAAATGGTCACCCCGTGGGGTGATGAAATGGTCACCCTCCCTTTAATAGTAGTAAAACCTTCCTGTAGTTGGTGCCCCCCTCCCCTGTGGACAGCCCAAACCGACCGGCAGAACAGAATGCGGACTGCTTCGCAGGAGTCGGCCCGCTGCTAAGCGGCGGGCCTATGCGGAATTTCGCTACGCGAAATGACTCTTCGTGTAGTTGGAGAAGCTGAAAGGCCAGTGTTTCAACACCCCCTGCCCGTGCGAACGGAAAGGCCGGTATTTGCATCCAAGGGAAGCAGGCGGAAATTTCGGAGCCAACGCAGCAGGCAGGGTTTACGGCTGAAAGGCCCTTCCCGTTCATTCCGGCGGGCCGTGGTGCGTTCATTCGAAGTTCGAGCTACTGGAGAGTGCAAGGAGTCATGCCGCCGCAGACGCGGCGCAAGAGGGATTCCGACCCCTCGGCGTCAAGTGCAACAGATTGACGGCAGGCTAAAGCCTGCGACGGTCGCCTTTGGCGACACTTCAATCCGTCGCACTGTGACCCCTGCCCCCGTTGCTCGCCGCAATGTCAGTTCTTGGATTTTGGCAACCCAAGAACAATAGAAAACTGTACAATTTCGCAGTCTCCCCTTTCGCTTGCATGAATGCATGCAACTATACTATTAAACAACAGGGGTTGAGGAATTGCATTATTGCATAGTTGCATGCAACTTGGGGGACCAATGAAAACTGTTGCTGTTGTCAGCCAAAAAGGTGGTGCGGGCAAAACCACGATGAGCGTACACGTTGCGGTTGCTGCCGCGCAGGCAGGCGAAAACGCGGTGATTATTGACCTCGACCCGCAGACAAACGCCGCCTCTTGGGGCGATCTTCGAGAAGCGGACACACCGTCGGTTTTGGCCGTCCCACCAGGGCGACTCCCTCAAGCGTTACAAGCAGCTAGGGAGGAAGGAGTTACGTTCGCGATAATCGACACAGCCGCCAAGTCGGAAAATCCCGCACTGGAGGCAGCCAAGACCGCCGACCTTGTTTTAATCCCTTGCCGACGCTCTTTCTTCGACGTTGATGCTATGAGTTGGACGGCCAACTTGCTCAAGCTCGCGGGCAAACCCGGTTATGTCGTCCTCAATGCCCTAAAGCCGGGTAGCACCAAAATTCAGGGTGATGTGGTGCAAGCCGTCGGTGCTTATGGCCTTACCGCTGCGCCTGTCGTGATGCATGACCGGGGGGCCTACATAAACGCGATACCGACCGGGCAGGCCGCGCAGGAGTTGGAGCCGGAAAGCCCCGCCGCCAAGGAAATCAACGACCTTTATGCATGGTTGCAGAGAACCATAAAAGCATAGTTGCAATGTTGCCTAATTGCATGCAATTATGCTTGCGGAAATGCATAGAAGCGGGGTTGTATGGCAAAAACCAGCGTTGCCGATGCGGTACGGCGGAAGATGGAAGCAGCGGGAGCAGGCGCAGCCAAGGCACCCGACCAGCCAACTAGCGATGAAGGAATAGAGCGGCGGGCCATAGCTCGCACACGGATGGGAAAGAAGTTCATCACATTCCCCGTCAGCGACGAGGCTAAGCAGCAATTTGACATTTTGGCAGCAGAAACCCGACAGCGCCGCGAGGAGCTAATGCGCGAGGCGTTGCGCGACTTGTTCGCGAAATACCGAAAACCGCCGATTGCATAGTTGATTAGTTGCCTAGTTGCATGCAATCAGGCAACGCCCCCCCATGTTTCACCACGCGATCACTGAAATCGCCTTGGCCCAAATACTCACGCGAGCTTGACCCGACGCGGAGCGGTCTGCTAAGTGCAAATTGCTCCCGAATTCCTACCTAATACTCGTGAAACAGGAGACAGCAAGTAGGGCGTGGTGGCACCACGCCACGCGGCTGCGCCGCTCTCTTGTGAAGGGAGGCGCATTCGCCCTCCCGTTCAATCCCTCCCGAAGAACCAAGACCCAACCACCGAACCAAGAATGAAAACCGCCGCCGCCGTCGCCCTCGAAACCCCATCCGCCGAGCCCGAGAAGAAGAAGCAGCCACGCCGGAAGAGGTCGCATGTTGAGCGGTTTCGGACGGACGATGACGAGCACGCCGATATCGCAGCCCTGGTGCAGGATAGCGGGTTGAGCTTCGGCGCGTTGATGCGGCAATCGCTCCTTGGCGATCCCGGCCCCCGGTCGAAACGCGCGGCACCGACGCCGGAAAGCCGGTTGACGGCCTCGCACGTCATGGCGGTTCACCGTGTCGGGGTGAACGTCAACCAGGGCATTGCGGCCTTGAACAAAATCGCGCTCAGCGCCCCAACCGCCACCAGCCGCGACCGCCTAGCCGACGAGGTTATCACCGTGCGTGAAATGCTGCGGGGGATGCAAAGGTCGCTTGATGAAGCGTTAGCTGCGGGAATGGCGGCGCTCGGTCGATGATCGGCAAAGGTAACACCCACAAGGACGGGGTGAAGCTGGCGGATTATCTGTTGACGGGCGGACCCGGCGAACGCGCTCAGCTTCTCGACATGCGGGGCTTTGCCAGCGGCGACCTACGGGCGGAATTTGCCCGTATCGACAAGATACGCGATGCGGCGACCAAGGCCGATGCGGCGCTGTTTCATGTGCAATTTCGTTCGGTAGCAGGGGAGGGGAAGAAGCTCACGGACGCGCAATGGATCGAAATCTTTGACGGCTGCGATAGGGCGCTCGGTCGTGCGATGACGCAGCAGGCCCGCGCCGTCAGCTTGCATATCGATCTTGAGACAGGCGACCGGCATGGACACGCCGCCTATGACCTTCTGCGGCAGACTGATGACGGGCGGTTTTATGTGGAACGATTGGGCAAGTTTGAGCGCAAGCTGCAACTCTACGCCCGCGAGGTTGAGCTTAAATACGGCCTACAGATCGTGAGCAATGAACGGCGGCCAGGGGCAAGCCGCGCCGACCGGCGCGAGTATGAGGAAAGCCGCCGCCTTGGCACCAACATTCACGAAATCCGCACGACGATCCTGCAAGCCTTCAATCGATCCGACAACGGCCCCTCGTTTGACGCGGCGATGAAAGAGCAAAACTGGATCGTGGCGGCGGGCGACCGGCGCGATTGCCTTGTTGTCGTCGATCATGCGGGCGGAAAGCACGCGCTCAACAAGAAGCTAACCGGCCTCACCCTCAAGGAGATCGATTCGCGGCTTTCCGGCCTCGACAGGGCGCAGTTGCCGAGAGTCGATGTTGCCAAGCAGATGCAGCTTGACCGGCAGACCGCGAGGGAAGCCCACCAGACGCGCGAAACCGCGCGGGATGCAATGGTGGCCCGCGAAGCAAAGACCCCATTCCAGGCCCCGGAGAAGGCACCACAGCCGGAAATAAAGCCTCTTGGCGTGACGGCGGGTGAGGTCCGCGTCGCGTGGCAAACGACCCGGCACCGTGAAGCCGCCGCCCTGGTGGAAGACCTGGAAAAGCGTGGTCTCATCATGGTGCATGTCAACCGGGAGGAAGCCGCCGCGTCGTATCGCGCCCGCGACTTCGCCAAATCGATCAAGCGTCAGAACCGGGCTTTGAAAGAGGGTTTTGCGGTTGTCGATGCGAGAGGCAGCGTCACCCGGATTGACCAGAGAGTTACCGGCGACCTATGGGCCGAGATCGAGAAGCGGTTAGGCCGGATCGATCGGGCCGAGCTTTTGAGCGTGGCCCAGGCCCGCGAGGTGCAGCGCGACGCCCGCAAGATCGAATTTGCGGAGAGGAAGCAGGCGGAACGTGATGCGGCCCGACCGATCACCGAGACGGAACAGAAAATCCTCGATGCGGCCGCAACCGCGGGCAATGATCGGGAGAAATTTGCGGCCGAGCTTGATGCGGCGGGCATCGGTTTAGCGCGTGTCACGGCATCGGATATCAAGGCCCTCGATGCTTTGCGCCAGGACGCCGAGCTTGGGCGCGTCATGGCAGCGGCGACCGGCGACGAGAAACCGCGATCACCAAGGCTTGATGATGTGCGCGAGGGTGAGCTTGCCGCCGTGATGAAAGACGGCAGCGTTGTGCGGCTCAATCAGCAGCACATGGCCCGCCTCGAGTACCGGAATTTTCCGGCTCCCCATGCGGCGACCTCGAGGACCGAAAAGGGGGATAGTGAGGTAGCCGACGCTTCTGGAAAACGCACTACGGCTCATCCTAGCGAGACAGAAAATTTCAAAGAGGGCGGAATTGGCCCTTTGCCCTCGATTATCGAGCTTCGCGCGAAATTCGAGATCGAGCGCGACGACGCGGCGAAATTCCAGCAAACCATGATCGATATTCAGTTGCAGCGCGGAGTCGACGCGACCGCCGAACGGCTTGCGGCAATGCAGAACCGGGCCGACGACCAGGAGATCCGCCACGCAGTGCGGTCGGTTGAAGATGCGGCCATGTTGCCGATCGAAGGCGGCGGCGCTGTGATCGACAGGGGCTTGCATGTCGCGCACAAGCTGGCCGACATGGTGTTCAAACCCTTCGCCGGCGCCATCGAAGCACTCGGAAATTTATTCGCGCCGGCGCCGGCGATGACCCACGACCAGGCCGAGCGGGCCGAGCGTGTGGCCGACGAGAAAGCGCAACACGCCGCCGATGTTGCAGCCGTCGTGCAGAACGAGGCGGCGCGAGATGAACAGATCACGCGCCAGGACGAGCAGAGCCAGCAGCCGCTAACAGCGCCGGAATATTTTCGGAACCTCAGACAACCAGGGGCAGACCGCGCCGGTATCGACCGCGAGAGGGAACGCGACCGCTCTCAAGAGTAGGGTCCGCCGCCGCCTCTGGAACGGCCCGACCCCTCGACAGCCAGGGGCAAACCCTCAAAGACTGGAACGCACTCGCCAAAACCGCGACTTGTCCGGCAGTGGACGAAGAACCGCCTAAACCCCAGGCCCCGAAGGAGAAGGAGAAGGAAACCGGGCGCGGCGTATTGGGCGGCGGATTTCGGAAGCTATTGACGGCAGCAACGAAGGCGCGTTTCGGCAAAGCGGCCAGGGCAGCGTCAGTGAAAGCCGTTCCGGCTTGGCTGCGGGATTTTCTGCAAGCTGCAGGTGATGCGCCAGCCTATCAGATGCACCATGATCCGCGTTATTGCGACCGCACGGCCCACCACGCCGCCCCCTCGCACGAATTCAAGATCAAGGCCCCTTCACTCAGCCTTTGAGCCTTGCTAGGGGTTGAGGTATGGCAAAGCGTTTCACAGTCTATGCCGTCAATGTCTATCGGCCACCCGGCAAACGGAAAGTGAGGCCGGAGAAGAAAATTATCGACATCGGCACGATTGATTTTCACGACAACTACAGCCGCGTTTCCGGGCGTTTTCATTGCACGCCAACCGGCTCTTGGGCGTGGGACTTTTTTGGCTTGCCGTTCGGATCACCGCCGCCCGGACTTCCCGACGATGACGACGACGAGGCAGAGCAGACCGCCGAGAGTGAACCAGCTAACGGCGATGATGCTGCGGAGGAACCTTCGCAGGACCAGGGCTAGCAATATGCGGCGGCGCAGGCTGTGAGGTACGCGGCCAAGTTTCCGCATTGCCGGTGACATTGTGGAGGTAGATGCCACCAGCCAGCACGGCAGCAGCGACGGCGACAATCCGCCAGTGACGGCGCGAGGGTGAGTATTTGAGCCAGGGTGATGATGGAGGCGGCGATTTAGGCCCGTTGTAGAGCGGATTATCGTCAATCAGGCCCCGGACCTTTTTCAGCTTCCAGTAATTCGGCGCATAGAAGGGAATGCTCGTGTTGCCCCTTCCAGGCGTCCAAATCCGGCCCGTTCCTACCGGGATCGACATCAACTCTTCTGGGGTTTTGAACGCGACATCGGCTTGGCTTATCGTCGTGCCGTCACTGGTGCTGATACCCTGGACCGTGACCCCTTGGCCTTCGTTCTGGCTCATCCGGGCTTCGCTACTCATGCCCGCGCGTTTGCTCATCCATTCGGCTGTTGGCCGATCATTGGGCGGGCCGATCGTGACGACTGCGCCAGCTTGCCCCGCGTAGATTTCCCATTCGTCTTTGAACAGTGCTTTCAAGTGTAGAGCCGACTGGCACACAGCCAGAAATTGCACCCCGTAGCCTGCCACCAGTGACCAGAAAGTGTTGATGATTTCGAGATTTGCGACTGACACCCTGAATTCGTCGAGAATAAAGAGCGTGCCGACCGGCCCTGCTTTCAAGTGTTCATTAAGAGAGCATGTGATTAGTAGTCTCGTCCAACGTCGCTTATCCTCAATCTCGTCTGGCGGCAAAAGTATGTAAACGGTTGTCGGTGTCTCTCGTAATTGTGCGAAGCTCCAATTTCCTTTTTCTAGGTCGCGCGATATTGGTTTTGAAATCAGCCATTGAGTTTGCGTGTCAAACGTCGATTGAATGCCGCTCAACTCGTTTTGCCCGTGCTCGCGGAGAAACCGGCTTATGAGCCCCGCGATTTGTTCGCCCCCTTCACGCGCCATCAAATCGCAGTTGACCTTGAGGCCCTTCACTTGGCGCGGCGGCTGCGGCACCAGGGTCCGGCCTTGCTTAATCGGCGGCACTTCCTCCCATTCGTCGCGCGCGCAAATCAGCTTGCGGACATTGAGCAGCGACGGCGCTCGGCCCTCGATCTTGGCTTGAATGACCTCCCACATGATGCCCGCCGTGAGCAGGCCCATGGCGCTTTCGTCCCAATGCTTGTCTTTGTCGCCTTTTTCGATGATTGCCAGGGTGAGACGCTTGGCCTTGTCGTAGAACAGATCATCAGCGGGATTGAGGCAGGCGAGCGGGTTGAAGCCGTCAGAGTCTAAATCATGCAGATTGAAGGGGTTGATGGTCTTGACGTTCAGCAGCCCGCAAATCATTCGGCGCACGCGCCGGGTCTGAAAACAGAGCTCGCCCTTAATGTCGATGACTACAATACTTCGATTTTTGAGGGTAGCCAGTGCTCGCAAAAGTAAGCGGGTCGATTTTCCAGCGCGGCTGATTCCGAACAACAATATATGGCGCTCTCCTGCATAGGAGAGCACGCAGTTTTCCCTTACATCGTCTTTTTTTTCTTCGTAGTAATTGCCGAAGGTGAACGGCGACGGCGGAAACGGGTACGCCACGACTAGAACTCACGATCATCAAGTTTGGTGCGCCGCCCGCCATGCCCTTTCATATCGTCCAGGGCTTCATCGGGTGTGGCATCGCGGGCGGGCGGTTTCGAGGGGGTTTCGGGGATTGGACGCGGCTTGCGGCGTCCTTTGATGGCGAGGGAGAATTTCATCAAGCCGGTCGCGGCGAGCCAGCCAGCAACAGCCAGGACGGCAAAGGGCAGATAAGGGACCGACCGCACGAACTCGACGGCCCCGGCATATTGCTGAGGCGGTCTAAAGAGGACCAGGACGAGCGCAGCGCCCGCCAGGATTTTCAAGACTGACCGCGTGATAATTCGGCTATCGCGTTCGGCACCAAAGGCAAGCGACCGCCGAACGCCGCTCATTACCCACAAGACCGCCCAGGTGATGACGAGCAACAAGAGCAGGGCCGGAACCCAATGCAGAGGATCACCGGCTTGCAGTGCGCCGATGAAATCCGACAACTGCCAGCGCCAGACTTGCCGCAATGCAATTCCAGCCACGACGAGCAGCACCAAAATCCCGACGCCGTGACTTGCCCTTGTCAATTCACCGTCGCGCGCCTCTTGCTGGCGCAGAAAATTCCTGTACTTCGGGGCGTGATCGATAATGAAGGCGAGCGCGAACAGCCCGCCGATGATGTAGAAGACGAGCCGGGTTGCCGGATACTCTTTCCAAACCGTGACCAGTGCGCCGCCGACCAAGAGAAAGCTGCTGACGTATGGCAACAACAACAGCCACCACCAGTGAAACTCCATCGCAGACCCCGAAAAAGAAATGGCCGGAGCGTTGCCTGCCCCGGCCAGTGAAGTTTCATTCGTGCTGTTACCGTGCGAGATCTGGGAAATCTTCCCGGCACCCCGGCACCGCGCCCCCATGATATTGCGGCTCGCGGAGCACTTGGGCGCAGTATTGGGCGTAACCCCTTTCTTGCGCCGTAGCAGCCCGACGCCGACGCGCGGGTTGCGGCACAGCCGGTTGAGTGTCAGTCAATGGCGCAGACGGAGCCGAATGCAGCGAGGCGGCAACCGCTTGCGGCAATGACAGGTGGCAGTAGCCTTTAGACAGGTGGAACCCCAGGGGGTGCAGTATTTCGAGACCAATCAACGGCACGCTTTGCGAGGCTTGCGTTATCTCCGCAGGCACATCGCGCAACGACCAGTTTCCTATGCGAAGCTCGCGAAGGGTGATTTTCGCATAGTGGCCGGTTCCGTTCGCGGACTCGAACGAGCCAGTATAGGAGAGACTATCGGGGTTGAACCCCAGGGCTTTGGCGTGATTGCTTCCGAACGTCATATGACCGCTCGCCCCAGAGTCCAAAAGACTATGGAACGAATGACCATTGGCCGTCACGTCTGTTTCACATTGATTATACGAGCCGACCGGGATGGTTAGCTCGCTGCCAGTCCCTCCGCTCCATTGCGGCGCGGGTTTTGACCAATCACCGAGCGAGCAATTCAGCACGGTTGCGCACGCGGCGGCCGTACCTAGTAGCCAATCGGTGATCGTTTCCCATTCAATGGCGGCCCACATCGGGGTCAGCCCGCCGACCGAATGGACACGACCGAGGACATTGGCCGATAGGAGACCACATAATTCCTATCGGGTTGGCCGCGCCCGCGCTTCTCGATCCCGACGAGGATCGACACGGTGCGACCGCCGAACGCCTCTGGGGTGACTTCGCCTTGCTCGTATTGATTGAGTGCATCAACAGCCACAACCGCTGCACGAAATTTCGCAGCGAGCGCGGGAACGTTGAGCAACCAATCGAGCAATTCCTGCTCGGACCCGTCCGGCAACTGGACGAGGTGGCGGAGGGCGATCATGGGATTGCCGCCACGGCTCAACGTCTCCGTGGCTTCTTCGATCGTGGAAGTCCGCCAACCGGGCTTAATCAACTCACGCGACGACACGCGCCGCGCTTCCTCCTGACTTCGTGGTGTTACCTTCAACTTGCCCTCCGGCAAGCCAGGGTTTGCGCCGGGACAATTCGCAACCGGACGCAGGCCGCCGCCCCGAAGGCGCGAGCGGCACTTGTGAGGATATATCCCTCACATTACGTATGTGAGGACCACTCCCTCACATCCTCAACAAATCATCCTTCGGAATCATTCCATCCGAAATTTGCGACGACATGCCAGCTATGCTAAAAGGCGGCCCGTGCTAGGGGTAGCACGCTAGACGCAATTTAGAGGCCGGAACCTCGCGCGGGGTTTCGCAGTTTTGTCGCCACCATGACCGACCGGCACCGCAAAGGCTGGATTTCACCGGCCAACCTGGAACTGACGCCGTTTTCCACGCGGTTGCCGGACGCGACGATTGACGACCTCCGCGAAGCGGCAACATTGACCGGCAAGAGCCAACGCCAAATTCTTCGAGAAGTCATCCACGAAGCCGCCGTAAAGGCCCGCGCCGAACACCGCCCACCATCCCGCCGCCGCACATCTTCACCGACACCGCGCCGCTAGATCCTTTTGTGATCGACTGGACCCGCTGCGCGGACGTTGAGCGCCACCCGGAGAAACTGGGCGGGGTGTGGTGTGTCAAAGGGCATCGCGTCCCGGTTCAAGCGATCCTCGACAACGCCGACGCCGGAGCCACGCCCGAGCAAATCGCAGGCCCCGAGATTTTCCCAAGCCTCACGGTTGAACAGGTGCGGCGGATACTGGCTTTTGCCGCCGCACAGCGCTGATCGATCCTTAACCTAATGCGACTGGACCCTGCGGCGTGAAGTACGGATTGCCAAGGCTGATTGTCGGCCTCTGCGTCGGTGTGATCATTGGCGGAGTGTGGTCCGCTGCCGAGTTTTGCATAACATGCGCAAAGCATCCCGTCCTGGCGGGAAGGTGGCTTTGCCGTTTCGGGACCGCCGAAGGTCGAAGGATCAACAGGGCTTCTCGGGATATCTAGGCTGCCGCTAGGCGGTCGCGACGAACGCTTTTGCGCCCGCCCGTCGCGACCTCTCAAAATCTACATCTAGTGATCGTTCAAGGGAAGTAACGACCGGGAAGCGAGCAGTATTCGAGCGCAGGCCTGCCGAGTGTTTTTACTTGCCCCGCCCATGCTTCATCTTGGCGAGGGAAAAACCCCTCGCTAAGCACTTGATTTATATTTTTTGAAATGTCGCGTAAGAATGGTTGAGAGACACAAGGTAGTGTCAGCGCAAAGGTTCAGGCAGCAGCTGCGACCGGGTGAGACCACCCGAGCGGCCGGGCGTGTCATTTCGACTTTGCACAGCCGATGACATTTCAACCTTGCCCCGACAGCGGAGCGGCTCTTCGATGATGTGGGGGTAGACATAATATGCTAGAAAGGAGCGTCTCGAAGGAAGCGATGAAACCGGGCGGGCAGGAAACATCATGAACATGAAGATAGTTGATTCAACAGTACTCGCTTGCGTGTTGCTTCTAGCTGCGTCATCATCGTTTGCGCAGAGCAACGATATTCTTGTGCAACAATTTTTTATTAAACGAGAAAAACCATACTCATTCGTAGAGCAGACGTCACAAGAAAAAGAGCATGTTTGGGAGATAAAAATCAAGGACCCAGCGTCACCTCAAGGAAAGGCTCTCATCACAACTGTTGCTTCCTATTTTGGAGTACCCGAGTCGAGTGTCGGAATTGCGTTGACGGCAACTTTTGAGCAAGGCAAGACCGGGGGAGCGGCGTATTATATAAACGTTCCGTCGCCAAATGGATATACGATCTGCAACGCCATGCCCGTCGAAGACGGTTATCATGGCGTAGAATCCAGCCAAGATTCGACGTTCAATGCCGTGATCCGACGCCCGGTGCGCGCAAGTCAGTTCGATGGCTTGGCGACGTACTTGGTCGTTCCTACAAAAACGCATACGACCAGGTCGATGTCCACATTCAATGTTACGTTTGTGAAGAACCCGCCAGGGTGGCAGCATTATCCCCAATGCCGACCGACCGGGGAAGCTGCATGGCTTTCGCGCAACAATAACACACGGCTGAACGTGCCCTGCCCGCAGCGGGACTTATGCCCCAAGCCTGAAGCGGGCGCTCCGACGACAACGTCGCCCGCTTCGAGGACAGTGTCGAAGGCTCATCTGCCGCGCGCCGGAAGGTGATGACGTTGTCGGCAGTGCTACGGGTTTGTGACAAGTAGCGAAAATCAAGAATTTCGCAGCAAAATTAGGAGCCTGAAAACAAACGGCTTTTTTGCTGCGTAAATTAGCTGCATAATTACCTCATGAAATACGGCTATGCGCGAGTGTCGCCGGGCGGCAAGAGCGAGAGCGTTGACGCCCAAGCGAGGCAACTGACCAAGGCGGGATGCCGCAAGGTGTTCCGCGACGTGCATGTGAGCGGAGCCAAGACCGACCGGGCGCAGCTTCGCCGGATGATCGAGACGCTTGAGCCGGGCGACGTGCTGATGGTGACGCGGCTCGACCGGCTCGCGCGATCCACCCGCGACCTGTTGAACACGCTCGCGGCGATCACGGAGCGCAAAGCCGGTTTCCGATCCTTGGGCGATGCATGGGCCGATACCACGACATCACACGGGCGGTTGATGCTCACTGTGCTCGGCGGTCTTGCCGAGTTCGAGC
>Ga0306920_100005614_pt1 | contig 16251 bp, 11 predicted proteins | sample flu12Cox44000170_FD_204666 | JGI IMG/M metagenome (GOLD analysis project Ga0306920, IMG submission 204666) | Lab enrichment of tropical soil microbial communities from Luquillo Experimental Forest, Puerto Rico - flux4day.12C.oxic.44.000.170 (v2)... | ecosystem: Environmental > Terrestrial >... | reverse complement strand
TTGGCGTACCAGAATGGCTTTGGGGCTTGTTGCTGACCCCACTCTTGGTTGCGCTCTTTATGCGCGCAGAGCGTCGCGGGTATCGGCGCTTGCAGGAGTTCGTTTCCGCACGTTTGCTGCCGCAGCTTGCGGGAACCGTTAACCGGCCGCGGCGCATCATAAAGTTTGCGCTCCTGTTGCTGGGACTTTCTCTGGCCGTGTTCAGTCTCGCGCAACCGCGCTGGGGTTATACATTTCAGGATGTAAAGCATAAAGGCCTCGATTTGCTGATCGCCGTGGACACATCGCGCAGCATGCTTTCCAATGACGTCCAACCGAACCGGCTCGAGCGCGTTAAGCTTGCGGTTCAGGATTTGATGAATGACCTCGAGGGCGATCGCGTTGGTCTGATCGCTTTTGCCGGGCGCGCTTTTTTGCAAGCACCACTTACGATCGATTACGACGCCGTCGTTGAGGCCATCAATGATCTGGACACGAAGACGATTCCCGAAGGCGGAACCAATATCTCCAGCGCTATTGCTCTTGCCATGCAGAGCTTCGGCAAAAGCGCGACTGGCAATCGAGCACTCATCATCTTTACCGACGGCGAGGAATTGAGCGGCGACGCTGTAAAGATGGCAAAAGAAGCGGCTGACGCGGGTGTGCGAATTTTCACTGTGGGCGTCGGAACACCGGAAGGCTCGCTTATTCCCATCACAGGCGACGATGGCCAAACAGCTTTTGTAAAGGACTCAGCCGGCCAAGTCGTCAAATCAAAGCTGGACGACAAACGTTTGCGCGAAATCGCGCAGGCCACAGGTGGGTTTTATATTCATTTGGAAAGTGGGCCCCGCACGATGCAGCAAGTTCAAACTGAGGGATTAGCAAAAATGCAGGCTGCTGAAATGGACGTGCGTTTGTCGCGGCGTCCAATTGAGCGCTACGAGTGGCCACTGGGGGCGGCGTTGATTGCGCTCGCGCTGTCGATCCTCATTCCTGAGCGGCGGTCCGCCATCGAACCGATTCGCCGTGGCGAACGCATGCCCGAAAGGAGCTACGTGCCTGCAGCTGTCAGAACTGCGGGCGTAACGGCCGCCCTCTTGATATTCCTTTCTTCAGTTGCGCTTGGTGCGGCGCCGGGAATTGACGCGTATCGCGACGGAAAATTCGAAGATGCTTACAGCCAGTTTCAGGAGACGCTGAAATCGCATCCGCAATCGCACGCCGAGGACAAACTCCAGTTCGATTCAGGCGCCGCGGCTTACAAACTAAAAGATTATAACAGGGCTCTGGAATCGTTTAGTCAGGCCTTGCTTTCGCTGGATACCGGTTTGCAAGGCAAAGGTCATTACAACCTGGGCAACACGCTTTATCAGCGTGGCGAAGCGGAAAAAAGCGACGATAAGAAGCTGACCGATTGGACAAACGCGCTGAGCCATTATGAGCAAACGCTCAAGATCGATCCGCAAGATAAAGACGCCAAAGAGAATTACGAGTACGTCAAAAAGAAGATCGAAGAGTTAAAGAACAAGAAGTCCCAACAACAACAACAGCCCTCCCCTTCCCCTTCTTCGCCGCAAAAGAACAAACAGAACCAACAACAGAACAAGCAAGATCAGCAGCAGCAACAGCAGAACCAGAACCAGCAGCAGCAAAAACAGTCGCAGCAGAATCAGCAGCAAGACCAGCAGCAACAGCAGGGTCAGAGCCAGCAAGAGCAAAAGGATCAGCAGCAACAATCACAAAATCAGCAATCCCAAAACGGATCGGCTGACGACAAAGAACAAAAGCAAAACGACCAAGCCCAGGCGAAGAACGAGCCACAGAAGAAACAGCAGCAACAACCGAGCGAGACGCCTTCTCCATCGCCGGGCGCAGAAAATCAGCAGCCAAACCAGCCTTCACCGTCACCAGGGGAACGACAAGCCAAAGAATCACCGAGCCCAGGCGAGGGTGAAAATGAAATGCCATCACCCTCGCCGGGAGAAGGTGAAGGCGAAGGAGAAGAACCATCGGCTACGCCCGCGGAATCGCCGCAGAAAAAATTCGCCGGTGAAGTGAAAGGCGCGGGTGAAGACAAGTCGCAGAAGCCGCCAGACAAGAACGCGCAGATTGCCGAGGCCGAGTTGGAAAAAGAGGGCCAGATGACCGAACGCCAGGCGCTGGCGCTCCTTGAATCGATGAAAGACGAAGAGGCGCAAGTTCGACTTGATGAACGCAGAGTAACGCGCCATGTCTATAAAGACTGGTAGCTACCTTTGGGATTTGATGGCTGGTGTTTGATTGAAGATGGGACGCACATTCTTGATTGGAATTACGGCCGCAATTCTTGCGGCGAGTTCCGCATTTGCCGACTCCCCCAGCGTCACCGCCGTGCTGAGCAACTCGGAGACTGTTGTTGGCGAAACAGTTGAGTTGCAGATCAAAGTAACCGGCCCCGGCGATGCGAGCCCTCCGGAAGAGATTTCAATCGACGGTTTGGAAATTCACGCCACCGGACAATCGCGACAGTTCGAAATACACAATTTTAGCACTAGTTCGAGCGTGACATACAATTACACAATCCTCCCGCTCAGGGCGGGCAAATTCATAATCCCGCCGCAAATCGTTCGCGCCGGCGGCAGTTTGCTCAGGACGCCGGAACTGACACTAAACGTCGCGGACGTACCAGGCCGTTCGTCCGCCGCCAGGCCGAGTCGCGGCACGCAGAGCCAGTCAGTCCGACCAGGCGATCTGGTTTTTGCCGAATTGATTGTGCCAAAGAAAACTGCCTACGTCGGCGAGATCGTTCCTGTGCAGATTCGGATGGCATTTGACCCACGCGTGCGCCCGAGGCTCATCGAGCCACCTGAAATCACTGGACAAGGATTCACTGCGCAGAAATTACAGGAATCCGGCCAAAACTCAGAAACCATCAATGGCAGACCGTACGACGTGGTGACTTATAAGACTGCGATCACTGCGGCGCACGCGGGAAAATTCGAACTCGGTCCGGTCAAAGCCAAGGCGCAAGTTCTGGTTCCGCGGGCACGAAATGCGCCGCGACCACGCTCGCGTTCGCCATTCGATCTGTTCGACCTGGATGATCCGTTCTCGGATCCTTTCTTTAGCAATCCTTTTGCTCAAATGGGCGAGCGCCGCGAGGTGGAGATCAAAAGCGAGCCGGTGGCGCTGGAAGTCAAACCGTTGCCGCCAAACGCGCCGCCGAGTTTTTCAGGCGCAATCGGGAACTTTACGATGTCAACCGATGCCAACCCCACGAGCGTGCAAGTAGGTGATCCTATCGCCGTCACAACTGCAGTTTCGGGGCGCGGCAATTTCGATCGGGTCAATGCGCCAGTAGTGGAAGACGAGCGCGGATGGCACAAATATCCGCCGTCTTCCAAGTTTAAGCAGGATGACGAGGTCGGCATCAGCGGCACAAAAACTTTCGAGACGGTCCTTTCGCCTAACGAGAAGAAACAAAGCCTGCCGTTGCTGGCGTTTTCTTATTTCGATCCGGTGAAGGAACAATATGTGACACTGCGCAGCGAGCCGGTTGCGATCAGTGTGCAGGGAGGCGCGGCTCCGGCGAATGTCGCCGCGGCCCAGCCGGCGTCGTCGCCTGCGGCTACAGTGACGCGCCCGGCGTCAGCGGCCCAGATTACAGCCAAGCCGCAGGATATCCTTTATCAACTCACGGAACGACCGCGCGCAACGGAATCGTTTGCCCCAATTTATACCCGTCGCGTTTTCTGGGGCACGCAAGGAATTCCGTTACTGGCCCTGATTGGATTTGCGGTTTGGAAGATTCGAGGAGCGAGGATCAACAATCGCCAGGCACAACGAACGGCTGCGCTGCACCACGAAGCGGCCGAGCTGATGCACAACTTGCGTCGTAAAGATGCATCGCCGCGAGAATATTATGCCGAAGCCTCCAGAGTCGTCCGTGTTAAGACTGCGCTGGCGTCCGTCGGTCGAGGGATTGATCCGAACGTTGTGGACGCGGAAACCGCCGCGGACACTTTCAAGCTGAACAGCAACGAGCGCGACCGGTTGCGCCGTTTGTTCGAACAAAGCGATGAGTGGCAATACAGCGGAGCGCATAACGGCCCGGGGGAAATTTCTCCGGAGAACCGCCGCGACGTCCTCGAGCTCATCGACAACTTGAGAGTATGAGACGTTTGCGATCAGTCTTGGAACATAGACCTGTGGCCTGTGCGGCCAGGGGAGATTCTCTGCGCTGTGTGCGATCGAGCCCCGAAAGCATTCGGGGCCGGGCGCACAGACTGAAAGTCTATGTTCCACTCTGCACACTAGTTTCTATCTTTTTCATTTCATCGGCCATTGCGCAGCCGGATGCAGACTTTGCAAAAGCAAACCAGGAGTACGCCCAACGCCATTTTAAGGAAGCGATTTCGGATTACGAGGCGCTCATTCGCGACGGGCAATGGAGCGCAAACGTATTTTACGACCTCGGCAACGCTTATTTTCGCGCCCGTGATTTTGGGCGCGCCATTTTGAGTTACGAGCGCGCACTCGCCTTGGAACGGCATCATCCGGAGGCGACGGCGAATTTGCAGATCGCACGCGATGAGGCAGGTGCGCTGGAGCTCCAGCGAAGCTGGCCGGAGCGTTATATGCAATTTGCAAGCGTCAATCAGCACAGCGTTGCTGCGGCTGTGGCTTTCTGGGTCGCAGCGTTTTGTTTGGCAGGGCTGATTTTCACTCGTCGCCGAGCAGCTGCCATGGTCGGCTTGCTTGTCGTGATGCTTCTGGTTTTTGCTGGATCGATCTTTGCAGTCTGGCAACTCGAGCGCGGAAGCAAAGGCGACGCACTGGCAATTGTGACAGGCAAAAATGTCCAGGCGCGCCTTGCTACCGCGGACACAGCGAACGCCGTTTTGGCCTTGCCGCCGGGCAGCGAAGTCAAAATTTTGAGCACGCGCGGCGATTGGATCTACGCAGTGTTGCCCAAGAATCTGCAGGGCTGGATTCCAGCAAAAGACGCCGAGCAAGTGCGGCTGTAGCGGTTCTGGGGGGCGCACGCGCCTCGCGTGCTGTTTGCTGCGCCCTCGCAGCAAACCCTCCCAGCGCAAAACAGCCGACGAACCTTCGAATCGGTCCCGGCGATTGGCGAGGCGCCAATCGCCGCACGCGAGGGCGCGTGCGCTCCCCAGAAGTTGCAGCATTCACTGACAGTTTGCGGCGCTTGCGAATCACCGGTAGAGGATTTGTATGACTCCGGAGATGGAAATCGGCACTGACAGTAAGGCGCTGCAAATCAATCTGGATCCGGCCAAGTACGGGACGTTTGCCGAAATTGGCGCGGGCCAGGAAGTAGTGCGCCGATTTTTCCGCATCGGCGGCGCAGCCGGCACCGTCGCCAAGACCATGTCTGCCTATGACATGACATTCAGCGACGCGATCTATGGGCCGGCAGACCGCTACGTCAGTCGTGTTCGGCTCCAGACGATGCTCGACCACGAATACAATCTTCTCATCGAACGGCTCGATGCGAAGTTTGGGGAGCGGAAAACTTTCTTTGTTTTTGCGGACACGGTTGCAGCGCGCAGCTTTAAAGAACGCAGCGAATCGCACGGCTGGCTGGGCATGCGCTTTCAATCCGAGCCGCGCGCGCAACCAAGCCAGATCATCGTCCACGTGCGCTTGCTCGATCAAACCAACGTCGAACAACAGGAAGCCCTCGGCGTGATCGGAGTGAATCTCCTTTGTGCCGCGTTTTACCAACGCCAGCCGGAGAAATTAATTTCATCGCTTCACGAAAATCTCCCATCGGGACGAATCGAAGTGGACATGATCAAGTTTTCCGGGCCTGACTTTCAAAACGTCGATAATCGGTTGATGAGCTTGCAGTTGGTTAGCCAGGGCCTGACGAATGCGGTCATGTTCAAGGCAGACGGCGAGACGGTTCAGCCGGCTGAAATTTTTTACAAACAAGCGATCCTGGTTGAGCGTGGGAGTTTCCGCCCTGTTACCTACGCCACCAACGACATGCTCGATGGCGCGCGCCGCGTGTTTCTCAAGCATTGCGATTGTTCGGAAGGCGAGGTTGTCGTGCTCATGGAAATGACGCTCGAAAACTTGCTCGCCGACGGCCGGGTTGATCACGCCGATTTTCTCGCGCGCGTCGATATTCTCCGCGCATTGGGAAGAACAGTCCTGATCTCCAAGTTTGGCGAATATTATCGGCTCGCAGCATATCTCTTTCGCTACACCAACAAGGCAATCGGTCTTGTCATGGGCGTGCCGAGTTTGATCGAGATTTTGAACGAAAAATACTACACGAACCTCGAAGGCGGAATTTTGGAAGCGCTGGGCAGGATGTTTAAAGGAGGGCTAAAACTTTACGCTTATCCGATGATTGATGAGGCAAGCGGAAAGCTGGTCACGGCAACACAGATCGAAGTCGCACGAAATCTTCGCTCGCTGTTTCGATATTTGATCGACAATCAATACGTCCAGGAGATCACCGATTATCATCCGGAATATTTGCGAATTCATCCGCCAGACGTCTTGGTCAGATTGCAATCTGGAGACCGCAGCTGGGAGCAAATGGTCCCACCAGAGGTCGTGCGCATAATCAAGAAACGCGAATTTTTCGGCTACCGCAGATCGATCGCCGCGTAGGGCATGCAAAAATTGTAGCCACCGGCCTGTGGCCGGTCTGATCGGTGCCCTGCTCCTTCCACCGCCCAGACGGCCCACGGGGCCGTGGCTACAACCCGCACTATTTTATTTAACTCGCCGTAGACGCATTCGCTGCGCGATATTTGTTCTGATCAATGAAAATTGCCGTCGCCCAGATTTCATGTTCACTTGGTGATCCTGAAGCGAATCTGATTAAGGTTCGCGACTTTTCTCGTCGTGCCAAAGACGAGGCGGGCGCGGAGCTGATTGTTTTTCCGGAGATGACGGACACCGGTTACTCGATGCCGGTGATCCGAGAGCATGCGAGCGATTGGTCAAATGGATTTGTCCCCGGTGTCCAGGAAATCGCGAAGAGAATTTCGATCGCGATCGTCACCGGCGTCTCGGAGCGGGACGGCTCATCGATCTACAATTCCCAGGTCTTTGTCGATTCGCAGGGGAACATCGCTACGAAGTATCGCAAAACTCACTTATACGCGGTCGCGCCCGTCGAAGAACAAACGTGCTTTGCTCCGGGTAACAGGTTCACGAGCTTTGCGCTTGGCGACCTGCGTTTTGGCTTCAGCATCTGCTACGATTTGCGGTTTCCAGAACAGTTTCGAAAATTGATCACGGAACAAAACGTTGACGCTTTTCTCCTCTCTTCTGCCTGGCCGTTTCCACGGGTTGAGCATTGGCGAGTGCTTATCATGGCACGCGCGATCGAAAACCAAAGCTACGTGATTGCATCGAATCGCGTTGGTAAAGACAATGACCTGTGGTTCTGTGGCGGCTCCGCAATCATCGATCCACGCGGGGTCGTAATCGCAGCTGCGTCTGCAGATCGCGAAGAATTGATTCAGGCCGACTTATCTCAACAGCTGGTAGACTCAGTCCGTCAGCGGGTACAGTCGTTAGGCCATCGCCGACAGGATTTGTACGTTTAGCCCATTGCATTGAGAGCGGAGCAAATTCGACTGAACGCAAATCGAGAGCCTCTCCGGTACGTTTTCACGGGGACCGAAGAGGCTCTCATACCTGCGGCCGAGTTGGCAGCCCCAGGGAATGGGGCCACACGCCTGCCATCAATCAAGACCAGGCTGGCGCCAGGATCAAAACCTCGCAGCGAAAGCGCAGCTGTGCCCGTCGGGCCGGATGCGGCTGATGAACTCGGTGCGCCGCTGGACGCATTCAACCCGTGGACCGGAACAATACCGGGATGTTCCAACCTCGCAGCGGCTTCCGCTTCCAGCCGGAAACGTTTCAGGTGCGCACTGGTAGCCCATTTCCCAAGCCCAATGATCTTTAATGCCACTGTGCGATTGAGACTCTTTTGGCGCGCCCGGAATACGACGCCCTGACCGCCGCGACCGACCTCCTCCAGCAATTCGTAATCGCCAAGATCCGCGAAGCGCGTTGCGCGATCCGATTTCTTTTTCTGATGATGCAACGGCACGGCATCATCGCGGCCGGAGTCACTGCCTCCGGCGACAGCCGTGCTCGCGAGCAGATTGAGGCCGGTCTCAAACAAGCACGCTGTGCAAAGTCCTTCCGGCGCGTCGGCAAAAATTTCCGCGCCGCACTTTCGACAAACTCTCGGTGCGCTGCTCATGATGGGAGAGTCGGATGCGCGCTCCCCATCATGTACTGCGCGGATTTCTGGCATACGTTACGACCGCAAAACGGCGATCAAATGGCGCAGCTCATCTTCAACGTCGCTGGCGATGGCGACAGTGTGACTGATTTCTTCGCGCAACAACAGTTGGTAGCGCTGGCGAAAACGATGCAAGGCTTGTCTAACAGCATTCTCAGTCATGCCCAACTGCGCAGCAATCTGTGCTCGTGACGGCGCGCCCGGTTCGTCCGGCAGCAATTGTTTCAGGCAATCAAATAACTCGGCATTGCCTGCGGTTTGGTATTCGCCCTTGAGTTGCCGCAGAACCTGCTCCATAAGCGTCAACGCCCAGCGACGCTCATAAAGCCGCTCGGCAGTTAGATGATCTGCTGGTTCCATATTAGCGCGCTCTGCCGTCAGCTCTTCCAATGGCACCAGCCGTTGTCCTTTACCTCGCTTCACCGTCATCGCTCGCCGCTGTTCGCTGGCGAGGAAATGTTTCAGTGAAGTTAACAGATACGAGCGCAGGCGCCCTTTCTCCTTGCGCACAGCATCGAAATCGCGCCGCTCCAGCAGCAGCGCAAAAAATCCCTGAGTAAGATCTTCTGCTTCTTCGGCTCGGGCACCCTGTCGCCTGACGAAGCCAAAAACAGGTCGCCAATACGTTCGACAAAGCTTTTCCAGCGCTTCATGTGCGGCTGGCGACCGACCCTGTGCCTCCAGCACCACGCTCCAATGCGTGGTAGTAAACGCCGCCGGGACGTGATGTCCAGCAGCCGCCGGACCAATCGCGTCCAGCGACGTTACATCGTCCGCAGCGGGGGTCACAGTGCAATCCAACTAAAGATCCGCGCCAAAAGCAAGCCCTGACACGTTGGGTTGATCTAAAATTGCGCGAGCTGCGCAGGGCTGATCGACACAAATTCGCTCTCGTGCAAAACGACGCGTCTTGTTCCGCGAACTAGCTGCCACCATTGCAGCGCAGAGCTGAGTGCGATCGCCGCGACGAGCACGAGAAAGAAGACTGCAACGAGCGCATCGAATCGCCAGACGCCTGCCTGCCGTATCAACTCAGCAGCCTTCGTTGAATCCGCCGCGGCGGACGCCTGCTGCAAAAGTGATCGCGCGCCACTCAAGAAACCAAGTCTCGGATCGGAGGAAAACACTTTTAGGTAACCGGCCGAGAAGGTGACGGCGCACATGAAGCAAAGTGGAACGAGCGTGACGAGGAGATATTTGGTTTTGTGCATCTTGATCAGGAGCGTCGTGCCGAGGCAAAGCGCCACTACTGACAGCAACTGATTCGCGAGTCCAAACAACGGCCATAGCGAGTTGATACCGCCAAGCGGATCAATCACGCCTTCATACAAAAACCAACCCCACGCTGCCACGAGTAGAACGCTGGAGAGAAAATTGGCGGTCCATGAGCGTGTGTTGCCGAGCGGCCCCCAGAGATTGCCTAGAAGATCATGGAGCAAAAACCGCCCTACGCGCGTTCCGGCGTCAATCGTTGTAAGAATGAACAGAGCCTCGAACATGATGGCGAAGTGATACCACAGCGCCAGCGCAGACGGTTTGGCGGAAACTTGAGCGAACATGTGTGCCATGCCGACTGCGAAAGTCGGCGCGCCCCCTGCGCGATTAAACATGGTGGATTCTCCAAGGTTCGTGGCGAGCTTTTGCATTTGCACCTCAGTGACAGGAAAACCGGCAGAGGAAACTTTGGCGACGACTTCTGTAGGCGAACCCTTGGTGTTAATCGCGAAATATTCTCCCGGTTGCAGCACGCACGCTGCGATCATCGCCATCAAAGCGACCATCATCTCGGTCACCATCGCGCCGTATCCTATAGGCCGTATTCGTGATTCGCGTCTTATCATTTTCGGCGTAGTGCCCGAGGCAATCAGCGAATGAAATCCTGAGACTGCACCGCAGGCGATGGTGATGCAGACGAACGGGAACACTGGCCCCGCAAAGACAAGACCGCTGCCGTCGATGAATTTAGTCAGCGCCGGCATTTGCAGCGTGGGATTAATCAGCACCACCGCGGCCGCGAGCATCGCTACGGTGCCAAGTTTCAGGAACGTGCTCAGATAATCGCGCGGCGTGAGCAACATCCAGACAGGCAAGACCGATGCGGCCAGTCCATAAATCATGATTGCCCATGCCAGCCATTTCTGGTCGTGGCGAAACCACGCTTCAATTGCAGGAAAGTGCGCGAGAAATTGTCCACCCCACACGCCAAATGCCAGACCGACCAATCCAAAAACCGTAACTGCGATGACGCTGACTTTTCCCGTGCGCAGCGCAATGCCCATGATTAGCGCCAGAGGAATGGTCGTCGCGATGGTGAAAACGCCCCAGGGACTTTGGGCCAGCGCCTGGACTACCACCAGCGCCAGAACCGCCAGCAGGATAATCATGATCGCCAGCACACTGACGAGAGCGAGCAGGCCGACCCCAGAACCGATTTCGTCCTTCACCATTTGGCCGAGCGTTTTTCCGCCACGCCGGATCGACGCGAATAAAACAATCATGTCATGGACACCGCCGCCAAGAGTCGCGCCGATCAAGATCCAGAGCGTACCGGGCAGGAAACCGAATTGTGCAGCCAGCACGGGACCGACCAGAGGTCCCGGTCCAGCAATTGCCGCAAAATGGTGTCCGAACACCATCCATCGATTGGTCGGCACATAATCCTTGTTGTCGTTTTGTAGTATTGCAGGCGTAGCGCGCTCTTCATTCAACACGAGCACCTTTGTTGCCAGCCATTTGCTGTAAAAACGATAGCTGATGGCCAAGGCGCAAAGCCCCGCCACAACAATCCAGAGCGCGCTGATTTGTTCGCCGCGGGAGAGCGCCAGGCGCGCAATGGCCCACACACCCAGCGCGGAGATGCCAACCCAGAGCAACTTTTTCCACCAAATCATTTCATTTGCAGCTTAGTTGAAATTGTTGCGGTGCGCCACAAGCTGTGATCTATCCTACGGTGCGAAGGCTCAAGAAACTTCCTCATAAACTTAAGAAGCTTGTAAATGGCGAAAGCCTGGCTAGCGCAAGAAGGCACACACTCAGAGTTCTTCGGCCGAACCGTTTTCGCTTGGAGACAAAGCGAGTGATTGAAACGATCGATCCGGAGAGTTTCGAGCAGATTCGCCAGCGCTATGCTGTTAAAGGTCCCACCGTGGATTGGCCCAAATATCTGGATCTCGAACGATGGATCGACGTCAATATTCGCCGAATCCGCGAGATCGAAATCGATCTGATGCGCCCGAAGCGAATCCTCGATCTTGGCTGCGGTACAGGATACTTCCTTTACATCGCTCACCTACTCGGTCACGAGGCGCTCGGCCTCGATTTGGATGAGCTCCCCATGTTTGGCGACCTTACGCGTTTGCTCGACGTGCGCCGTGTGATCTGGGAAATCAAAGCTCTCGATCCTCTGCCCGACTTGGGAAAATTTGATCTTATCACTGCGTTCCTAATCTGCTTCAATCGTCATAAACAGGCCAATGTTTGGGGCGTGCCTGAGTGGGAATTTTTTTTGGGCGATCTTGCGAAACATCTAAGGCCGCGAGGTCGCGTCTGGCTCGAACTAAACCAGGAATACGACGGAACGTTCTACACGCCTGAGTTACGGGAATTCTTCGAAAAGCGCGGGGCAAAAATCGATCGGCACAAAGTAGTTTTTAATTCAGGTCTTCCCTCGCCGGTTTAAGCTTCGTCAGTTGTTCGCTGAGATTTGAACTGCGTCGATCCTGCGACTGCGGGACCGCTTTGAAAGCGCGGACATGTCCGCGTACCCAAACCGCGAGCCGTTAGCACAAGCTATCGCGTGCCTGTTTCAGCTTCGCGAGTTGTGCACCGAGATCTTTCACGCGTCTCCGATACCCGTCCACCACTGCCGCTGGGGCGCGATCAACAAAGGATTTGTTTTTCAATTTCTCCTCTACTGTTCGCAGTTCGTTCTCGATTTTTGCGATTTCTTTATCCAGGCGCTCTCGTTCTCGAGTCCTGTCCGTTGCGGCGATGGCTAGAAAAATCTCGCCAAGAGGTGTGACGGCCACCGGATTGCCAACCGGAGCTTGATATTTCGAATCCAGCCTTACTTCTTCGGCATTCAGCAGCCGTGTTAAGGTCGGAAGTTGTCCAGAGAGCAACTTATCGTCTGTGCGTAAAATAAAGCCTATCTTCCTGTTCGACGCCAGCTTGGATTCCGCGCGAAGATTTCGCCCAGCCTGCACCGTTTGATAAATAGCCGAGACAAGCTCGCGTTTGCCTGGAACATCAGCGCCTTCGTTCAGCGGCATCCTTTGCGGCGGGGCGGCAAATTGAATCGAAGTCGATCCAAAGCCCATCAACGACCACAGCTCTTCAGTGATGTGTGGCATAAAAGGATGCAGCAATCGCAAGACAGCCGAGAGCACAAAATCCATTGTGGCCAGCGTAGATTTCTTCCTCGCCTCGTCCTCGCCGAAGATTTCGGTCTTCGCCGCTTCAACAAACCAGTCGCAATAATCGCTCCAAACAAAATCATAAAGCCGTTGTGCGACTGCGTTGAATTGATAATCGCGATACGCCGCGTCGATCGCATCAATCGTTTCGTTTAATCGCGAAAGAACCTCGATCGCATAGATCGAAAGTTGCTTGTTGTTGATTTTTGCCTCGGCGGAGCTCGCCCAATGCATTTGTCGCAAACGCGCGACGTTCCACAGCTTCGTGGCGAAATTGCGACCCTCTTCGATCTGTTTCTCGTCGTAGCGAATGTCCTGACCGCTGGGCGCAATGCGCATCAGACCGAATCGCAAGCCGTCGGCGCCATATTTGTCGATCAACTCGAGCGGATCCGGCGAGTTGCCGAGCGATTTCGACATTTTTCGCCCAAGTTTGTCGCGAATAAGGCCTGTGAAATAAACATGGCGAAACGGAATGTTGTCTTCATCGCGATCCGATTTACCCGGCCTGAACTCAAGCCCCGCGATAATCATGCGCGCGACCCAGAAGAAGATGATGTCTGGAGCAGTCACGAGCACGCTGGTCGGATAAAATTTCCTGCGCATCTCGTCATCCATGGTTTGATAAGCCCACAACCAGGATGAAAACCATGTGTCCAGCGTATCGGGATCTTGGACCCAATTCTCCGGATCAGGCGGCGGCTCAACCCTCACATGAATCTCAGATTTCGGATTTCGGATTTCAGGTTTTTGCTTCGGGTACCACGCCGGTATCCGATGCCCCCACCACACTTGCCGGCTAATGCACCAATCGCGAATGTTTTCCACCCATTGAGCGTAAACTTTCTCCCAATGCGCAGGGAAGAAGCGGATGAGATGATCCCGCACGACAGCCAGCGCCTCTTTCGTTTTTGGATAGCGCAGGAACCATTGCTCGCTAATGCGCGGCTCGATCGGCACATCGCTCCGATCGCTAAACCCGAGATTGTTTTCATACGGCTCCGTCTTCGTCATTGCTCCCGTGGCCTGCAATAACTCTGCAGCTTTCTTTCGCGCTTCAAAGCGATCAAGGCCATCCAACTCCGGAACCGCTGGACAATTGATACGACCGTCCGGATGAAGAACGTCGATGATGGGCAAGTTGTGGCGCTGGCCGATCTCGAAATCGAGCGCGTCGTGCGCGGGCGTGACCTTTAAAACGCCAGTGCCAAACTCCGGATCAATTGCTTCGTCGGCGATGATGGGAATTTTTTCGCGTGCGAGCGCACGCCACACGTGTTTGCCGAGGAGACTGACATATCGCTCGTCGCCCGCATGAAACGCCATCGCCGTGTCGGCCATGATCGTTTCCGGTCGTGTGGTTGCGATTTCGAGAAAACGACCCGGGTCTTCCACAATCTCGTAGCGAACGAAATACAGATTTCCTTTCTGCGGCTTGGAGACGACTTCCTCATCCGAGAGCGCAGTTTGCGCAGCCGGGTCCCAGTTAATCATCCGGCGACCACGGTAGATCAGATCTTTATTGTAAAGATCAACAAAAACTCTTTGGACTGCGCGCGCGTAATCCTCATCCAGGGTATAGCGCTGCCGCGACCAGTCGCATGAGCAACCGAGCCGCTTGAGTTGCTCGATGATGATGCCGCCGTGCTTGTCCTGCCAGTCGAGCACACGACGCAAGAATTCCTCTCGGCCAAGGTCGAGACGCGTCTTGTTTTCAGTCCGGCGTAAATATTTTTCGACCGCAGTTTGCGTCCCGATTCCCGCGTGATCCATTCCCGGCAGCCACAGCACCTCAAAGCCCTGCATGCGGGCGCGACGACAGAGAATGTCCTGAATGGTGTCGTTCAAAACGTGGCCGAGCGTAAGCACGCCGGTGATATTTGGCGGCGGCATCACGATGGAGAACGGCGGCTTTGACGATTTCGAATTTGCAACAAAATCCCGATCATCCATCCATCGCCGATACCATTTCGGCTCAACCACCTTTGGATCGTATCTTTTTGGAAGCTCTGCCATCGTGTTCAATCATCCAAGACGAGAGCACGTTTGCAAATCGCCGACGCGCACGGCAGGAATCCGCTCCTCCTTTCGTGAACGGAGAAGATTGAGGTGAGGGATCGTTCAAAATGCCAGGAGTCAACGCTCACCCTGCCTCTCCCTTTGAAAGAGAGAGGCGATGCTACTTGCAGCCTGTTGGCATCGCGATGAATTTTCGCGCTAAATGAGCGACGCCCGACCGATTGGTGTTTTCGATTCCGGCATTGGCGGATTGACTGTAGTCAAGGCGCTGCGCGATTTACTCCCTGACGAAAACATTTCCTACCTTGGCGATACCGCTCGGGTTCCTTACGGCAACAAAAGCGCCGAGACTGTTGAGCGTTACAGTCTAGAGCTGGCGAATTTCCTGACGAGGAAAAACGCCAAGGTGATTGTCGTTGCCTGTAACACTGTTTCCTCCGTCTCGATCCCAAAACTGCGCGCGAATTTCAAAGTCCCGGTCGTGGGCGTGATTGAGCCAGGCGCGCAAGCTGCCATTGCCACGACGCGAAATCGGCACGTCGGCGTAATCGGCACGCGTGCAACGATTCGGAGCGGCGCTTACGAAAATGCATTGCGCGCTTTGAACGTGCACGCACGCGTTACGAGTCAGGCTTGTCCGCTGCTCGTGCCATTAATCGAAGAAGGATTGCTCGACGATAAGCTCACCGATCAGACGATTGCGCGTTATCTCGATCCGATGATTGCCGCTGGGATAGACACGCTCGTTCTCGGTTGCACGCACTATCCGCTACTGGCGCCGGCAATTGCGCGCTCTCTCGGTGACAGTATCAAATTAGTCGACTCCGCCCAAAACTGCGCCACCGCGGTGCGCAATTTGTTGGATCAACAATCGTTGCGCGCGAGCTCCTCGGCGAGCGGCGATTTGCAGGTCGCCCTTACCGATGCAGCCGACAGTTTTCTCAATATCGCGCGTGATGCCTTGCAGTTGCAGTTCGGCGAAATCGAGATTCGCGCTTTGTCGTAGGCTTCCCAACGACTAACTCGTAGGAATGGTCGATCATCTTACGCAGTTCCGCGTCTGGTATTTCGCTGTCAATCTCCACAGTGTTCCAATGTTTCTTGTTCATGTGATAGCCGGGCCGAACTTGCTCATATCGGTCGCGAAGTTCGAGCGCCAAATCGGGATCGCACTTTAAATTTGCTTTCGCGGGAACCTCATCGAGTGGAGCAAGCGCGAAGATCCTCCCACCTACTCTGAAGACGAGAACATCTTCACCAAACGGCATATCTTCGGTCGCCCCTGGCTTGCGGAGGCAATATTCGCGAAATAATTCGAGGTCCATAAGTTGAAATCGGCGCTCAAAGAGCGCCGCCACAAGATCGGGCAATTCGGGATGACAGGATGTCCGGCAAGTCTTTAATCGCAACGCGGTCCTGTTTCATAGAATCGCGATCACGTAGCGTCACCGTTTCTTGGAGGGCAGGCTCTTTTTCGCCTAGCGTCTCGAAATCAATGGTGATCCCGAAGGGCGTGCCAATTTCATCCTGCCGACGATACCGGCGGCCGATTGC
>Ga0306920_100005613_pt1 | contig 16255 bp, 11 predicted proteins | sample flu12Cox44000170_FD_204666 | JGI IMG/M metagenome (GOLD analysis project Ga0306920, IMG submission 204666) | Lab enrichment of tropical soil microbial communities from Luquillo Experimental Forest, Puerto Rico - flux4day.12C.oxic.44.000.170 (v2)... | ecosystem: Environmental > Terrestrial >... | reverse complement strand
GGTTTCGGCTCGAGTGTCGGCTCGGGGCAGGACAACCTCATGAATCAGCATCGCTACCAGGCGCGCTTCGGTGCGCTGTGGCAGCCGGGCGCTGGCACCGAGTTCTACTTCACCTACGAGCGCTTCGAGGCACGCGAATACGGGGCGGTTCTGCACCCGCTCACCGGCCCGCCCCCTGGGACGCTGGTGTCACAGATCGGTGCGGCGTTCGCCCAGGTTCCGATTCCGGGGCTGCCGACGGTGACGTTCCCTTCGGATCCCTATCAGACCGACGGCAGCTTCCCCGCCCACGACAATGCCACGACCGACAGCCTGCAACTGACGGCTACGCAGAAGCTCGGCGGCGACGCTGCGGTGAAGCTCATCCTGGGTTATCGCCATCTCGACGCCAACACCGCGCTCGATGTCGACGCGACGACATTGCCGCTCGCGGACACCAGCCTCTATAACACTTCGAACCAGAAGAGCGCCGAGTTGCAGTTCAATGACAAGTCATTCGCCGGTCACCTCGATTGGGTGGCCGGTCTGTACTGGTTCCTCGACAACGGCAGTGCGCCCTCGGTACAGGCGCCCGCGTCGCCCGAATTTCTCACGGCAGTCGCGCAGTTCGATCAGATAACCTGCCCGCCGCAGGCACCGCCAGGCAGCTGCGTCCCGCTAACCCCCCTGTTCTCGCCCGTGCCCGTCTACAACGAGAACTGGGTGAGAAACCGCTCCACGGCCGCATATCTCCACGGTGAGTATCAGCTCACACCCGATTGGACGGTGGCGGCCGGAGTGCGGCGCACCGATGACCTGCGCCAGCTCTCGGAGAACGATTATGTGATCGTTCCGGCCGCTCCCGGCTTTCCGGGCGGGCAGAGCTGCACCATTGGTGGCGCCCCGCCGGGCCCGTGCCCGGCGGTTGACCAGAGCGTCAGCTACCACTTCTGGTCCTGGGAGTTTTCCACCCGTTACCGGCTGAACGAAGCGGTAAACGCCTACGCGCGCATCGGACGCAGCCAACGCTCCGGCGGATGGAATTCGCCGGTCGCCTCGCTGCACGATGAGCCCTTCAAGCCGGAGCAACTCACCGACTACGAGATCGGTCTCAAGGCCGACCTGCTCGGTGGGGCGCTCGCCCTCAACGGCGATGTGTTCTATGGCAAGTACGACGACATGCAGCGGCTGCTCGCCGAGTTGAACGCCGCGGGCACACCGGTCACCCTGGTGACGAACGCAGGCCAGGCGCGTGTGAGCGGCGCGGAGCTCGAGACGCAGTGGCGGGCCACCTCGAGGGTCTCGTTCCTGCTCACCTTCGGCTGGACTGATGCGCGCTATCAGACCTTCCTTTACCAGCCGCCCGCGCCTGCGGGTGCCCCGCCGCCGCCGGTCGAGGATCTGTCCCACAACCAGTTTTACCAGACACCGCGGCTGCAGGGGGACGTGGGTGGCAGCTACCTGGTCCCCACCTCCGCCGGCGATCTGCTGCTGCGTGCCGACTACATGTGGCAGGACAAAATCGAGTTCAACGTCATCAACGACTTCAACTATCAACCGGCCTACGGGACCGCAAATGCCCGCGTGGCCTTCGCGAGTCGTGCGCGAACCTGGGAACTGGCGTTGTTCGCCGACAATCTTACGGACAGGCATTATGCGTACACCGGCGGCACTATCGGCACGCCGCTTTCTCCCGTTCCAACCATCGCCTGGAACATTCCCGCCGCGCGCCGGACTGCAGGCCTCGAGGGAACGTACCGCTGGAACCCGACGCACTGACGCCGCCATGCCGATGCGACGGCGCCGGACGCAGCAGGCGGGCGCCCCGGTACGAGCGGCCGCCATGGTGGCGCTGCTCGCCGCCGCCTCGGGCGCCGCGGGACAGGAGGCGCCGCAACCTTCCGACGTTCCGCCCGCACCCGTCGCGCCCCCGGCACCCACGAACCCGCCGAGCGGCCTTGGGCACTGGCTGAACCCTGCAACGGCCCCCTTCATTCCCATCCCGGAGATCGACCTCGATCCACAAAGCGGAACAACACTCGGTGTCATTGCGACCTTCCTTACGGTGAACGATCGCGGGGAGCTCGAGCGCATCACCGCTCCCGATGTCTTCCACAGCCAGTACTTCGGCTGGGGCGCAGGCATCAGCCTGTACGGCTTCCCATCCGCGGACAGCCAATGGCTGATGCTCGGCAGTATCAAGCAGGAGGTGGAGCGGCAGTTGATTGCCCGCTACCTCGCTGGACAGACGCGTGAGATGCCGCTCTCGTGGTCGCTCGAGACGATTTATGACCGCAGCGGCACGGCACGTTTCTTCGGCATCGGCAACGAGACGCCCGACTACGCCGAGAGCACTTATGTGAAGGACCAGGCCTCGCTCGCCGCTTCCGTCGGCTACAACTTCACGGCAGAACTGCAGCTCGCCTGGGGCGCGCGCTGGCGCTACGTCGATGTGCTGCCGGGGGTCCTGAGCGGCATTCCCTCGATCCAGACGGTGTACCCGAACGTCAACGGGCTTGGCAGCGAGCATGCGCTCGAGCAGACGCTGACACTCACGCGCGACACGCGTGATTCGGCTCTCCTCCCCAATAGCGGAGCGCGCTACCTCCTGTACGCCGGTTTTGCGAGCCGGAGCTTCGGGAGCTCCGTCGCCTACAGCTTCCTCGGCGCCGAAGCGCGTGGCTATGTTCCGCTCGGCTCCGCGATCACGCTCGCCTTGCACGCGGCCGTGCGCTACATGCCCTCGGCCGCAGAAGCGCCTTTCTGGGCGCTCTCGAGCCTCGGCGGTGACCGCAGCGTCACCAATGTCCGTGAGCCGCTGCGCTCGGACGGCGCGGACCGTTACGTGGACGAAAACCTGATCGCTGCGGGCGCGGAGCTGCGCACCCGCGTCGTCGGTTTCAACGCCTTGGGCACGCACGTGAGTCTGGAGCTCGCGCCTTTCGTCGATACCGGCAAGGTATTTGCCGATGCTCCCGGCAATGCGTTCTCCGAGTTGCATACAGCCGTAGGTCTAGGCATGCGCGGCGTGGCCAGTCCCTACGTCGTGGGTTATGTCGATGTCGGCTACGGGCGCGGCAAGGTAGAGGTGTTCACCGGCATCAATTACCCGTTCTGATACCGCCGTCGATTGGTGTAAGGTGCGGCATTTGCCAATTGCGCTGCGGGGGATGCATGTCCGACACACGTGAGGGCCATTTCAACCGGCGCGACTTCGTGCGCGCATCGATGTCGGCGGCAGCGTTGACTGCCTTCCCGGCCACGCTGCTCGCCGCGGCGGAAGCGGAATCCGACAAGTCGGCCGTGCTCGCGCAGATTCCAAAAATGCACGCCGAGAACGTCCGCCGGCTGCAGGAGTGGATCGCGCTGCCCTCGATCGCCGCGGAGAACCGCAACTACCCGCAGGGCCCGGAGTACATGGCGCAGCTGGCGCGTGCCGCCGGCTTCACCGGTGTGACGCTCGTGCCGACCTCCGGAAAGCCCGGAGTATTCGGGCGGCTCGATGCGGGCGCCCGCACCACGGTGGGCATCTACTTCATGTACGACGTCAAGCAGTTCGTCCCCGAGGAGTGGAGCTCGCCGCCGCTCGAGGGGCGGCTCGTGCAGAAGGCGGGACTCGGGACGGTGTGCATGGGCCGCGGTGCCGTCAACCAGAAAGGCCCCGAGAACTCCTTCCTCAGCGCGCTCATGGCCTTCAAGGCGGCCGGCCGCAAGCTTCCCGTCAACCTCGTGCTGGTGTGCGAGGGCGAGGAGGAGATCGCCTCGCCGCACTTCTCCGAGATCGTGATGAACCCGAAGGTGCTCCCAGAGATCAAGAAATGCATCGGCGTGTGGATGCCCGAGGCCGCCCAGGATCGTGACGGCGCGGTACAGGTCAACCTCGGCGCCAAGGGAGTCGTGGAGCTCGAGCTGGTGTCGAGCGGGGAGAAGTGGGGCCGCGGACCGAAGCACGACATCCACTCGAGCCTCGAGGCGGCGGTGGATTCGCCCTCCTGGCACCTGATACAGGCGCTCAACACCCTGGTCGAGAAGGACGGCCACACGCCGGCGGTCGAAGGCTTCTACGACAAGGTGCGACCGCTCAGCGCGCAGCAGAAAAAGATGATCGAAGACTACGCCGCGAAGACCTCCGAGGAGACGGTGAAGCGCACGCTCGGCGTCGATCACTGGGTGAACGATGCGGGCTGGCTCGAGTCGCGCATGCTGCTCGTGTCGCGCCCGACGATCAACATCGAGGGGCTGGTGGGCGGCTACACCGGCCCCGGCGGCAAGACCGTGTTGCCGCACCGCGCGGTGGCCAAGATCGACATGCGCCTCGTGCCGGATATGACGGCGGCGGACACGCTGGCGAAGCTGAAGGCGCACCTGGCGAAACACGGCTTCAGTGACATTGAAGTCAACATGAGTGGCGGCTACGACCCGACCCAGTCCGACCCCGACAGCCGCCTGATCCAGACTCAGCTCGCGACTTACCGGCAGCTCGGTGCCGATCCGCTCTTGTGGCCGCGCCTGGGGGGGTCGTGGCCGGGGTGCGTCTTCACGAACGCACCGCTCTCCCTGCCGGCGGGTCATTTCGGCATGGGCCACGGCACCGGTGCGCACGCGCCCGATGAGTACTACCTCATCGAGTCGACCAACCCCAAGGTGCAGGGCCTGGACGGCGCAGTGGCATCATTCGTCGAATATCTCTACGCGCTCGCCTGAGTTTTCGGCGTCGGATAACCGCCGACCCGGGGATTAGGGCGCTAGCGTGGCCGATGTGGAGCGGGTGATGGGAATCGAACCCACGTCAGTGGCTTGGGAAGCCACCGCTCTACCATTGAGCTACACCCGCTAATTCAGGAGAGGCACGTGATGGGTCTGCGTCCAGAGTCGAAAATAGTACCCTCTCCCTAGTCGAACGAGAAGCTGCAGTTCTGCCCCGGCGTTCATGCGGCCATCTCGCACACCCCTCCTGGAGGTCCGCAGGTGGCGGCTTCGCTCGAAGGGCGCATGTTCGATGGAGACTCGTTCCCGCACACGGGCGCCCACGCCTGGGCGCGGCGGAGGATGTTCCGGGCCGCGTTGACCTCCCGATCGTGCCGCGCACCACAGCGGACACACACCCACTGCCTCACAATCAACCCGCTGACTCCGCGTGGACCGCTCAGGCATCCACACGAAGAACAGGTGACGCTGGTAAACCGGTCAACCATCTCGGCGGTCCGTAGTAGGGACAAGCTGCCTTAGAGCTGACTTCGTTGCACCAATTCCAGACGAGGTTGACTTCATCCGCAGCAGCATTCAACCACGGATGCGATTGTGAGCGAACTTTGAATCGAAGGGTCCGAGTGAATGAGGTCATCTAGCCTGGTGCATTTACCGATCGGACTTACGCATGGCAGAAGTCTAACACCGACCGGTAGCTCGCATCCCAAGCGAATCTGGTCTCATCGTTTGGTAATGCAACGGTGACTCGAGCGACACTCGCTGGTATCCGACTGCCCGGTTGGTGTCGTCAGGAAAGACCCGGAGACTGGCAGAGCGTCAGATAGTGACTCAGGCAGGACCTGTTGTTTCTCGTTCTTCGGGGCAGGCGTTCCCGAAAAATGAGCCGGGCGGAGGGAAATCGGCGGCAGCGCGCCACCTGGGCCGTCGCACGAACGCCGTAGTATGTCCACGGAATTACGGGGACTCTCGCATGTTCCTCAAGATTAAGGGTCGGCGTGGGTTGACCGCATGCGCACTCGTATTCTGGGTTGCACAGGGCCCCGCGACGGCGTTCCCTCCGCTCGTGCTGAGCGATACCGACACGCTCTTGCTGGCCGATCTTGCAGACAGCAGTGGCACCGGGTTGCAGCGTCCGCTGCGAGAGGCGCTGCGTACGGCGCTCGATGAATCGCCCTACCTCAACCTTGTGCCGGATGGTGCGATCGAGAGTGCGCAGCAGCGCTCTGCTCCCATGTCGCCTCAAGAGTGGTTGCGGCTCTGTCAGACCCTGCGCGCCAGAGTTTACGTGGATGGCACGCTGGCCCGAGCTTCACAAGGCGCAGCCTTCCACGGGCAACTGAACGCGGTCGACTGTACGAACGGCGCGAGCCTGGCGCGGGGAAGGTTCGCGGCCAACAGAGGACAACTGATCGATGAGCTTGGCCGAGCTGCCGAACGGCTGCGTCTCGACCTCGGGGAGCCGCGCGCATCGGTACAGAGATACAGCACAGCTTTGTCGAACGCCACGAGTGCTTCATTCGGGGCGCTCGACGCCTGGGCCTCGGCGCTCGCTGTGTGGCGCAGCGAGGGCGCCGCAGCGGCACTGCCGCTGCTGCAGAAGGCCACCGACGCCGACCCGGCTTTTACGGCGGCCACCTACGATCTCGGGCTCGCCTACCGCAACTCGGGCCAGGAGGAGCGGGCGCGGGAGTTGTTCACGCGCGCATTCGCCGCGCGCGAGCACGCCAGTACCCGCAAACGATTCAGCATTGCAGCGCAATACCACGCCTTTGTCACTGTTGACGAGGCTCGCGCGGTGGCGTCATTCAAAGCGTGGATCCGGAGTTATCCGCGGGACTACAAGGCAGTCTCCAATCTCGGCAGCTTCTATGGGGACATCTGCCGCTACCCGGAAGCCATCGCGCAATTCGAGCTCGCGCGCCGGATGAATCCCGCCGACGTCGTCGCTCCTGAGGATCTGATGGAGATGCTGACGGCGGTCGGTGAATTCGCGAAGGCACGCGGAGTGTACCAGGACATCATGCGTCTGAGCCTCGACGATGACTCGCCGCATCTTTATCTCTACGTCATTGCCGCGCTCGAAAATGACACCGCGGAGATGGCGTCGCAGTCGGCCTGGTTCGTCGGCAAGAAAGACCTGCAGCACGAGATCCTGTCCGAGGAAGCCGATGCGGCCGCCGCCTCCGGGCAACTCACACGTGCGCGTGAGCTCACCGAACACGCCGTCGGGTCGGCGCTCGACGCAGGTGACGTGGAGCAGGCGGCCAGCTGGTTACTCAACGCGGCCTGGCGCGAGGAGCTCTTCGGCAACGCAGAGCTCGCGCGCGCGCAGGCGCTGCGGGCATTGACTCTCGCGCCGGCCAGTCGCGAGGGCGAAGCGACTGCGGCGATCATACTGGCAAGAGCAGGGGATGGCGCGCGCGCGAAGTCGCTCGTTGCCGATATCGAGCAGCGCTATCCGAATCACCGCGTCATGCAGTCGTACTGGCTTCCGACCATTCGAGCTCAGATTGCGCTCAGAGCACGCGACGCACGCACTGCCCTGGCGGAGCTGCACCGGGCGGAGCCGCTCGATCTGCTGTATCCCCAGGTGTTTTTTTACTCCCTCATGCCATCGGTCGTGCTGCGCGCTGAAGCCTACATGCTTGCCGGAGAGCCGGGTCGTGCGGTGGAGCAGTGGCGCACGATCCTGCAAAGCCCCGGGATTGCTCAGCTCAGTGCGACGGTGCCGATCGCCAGGCTGCAGCTCGCTCGCAGCTATGCAGCGAGCAGCCGAGGCGGGCCGCCGGATTCGCGCGCGGGTGAGGCTTACCAGGAGTTTCTGCGACGCTGGGATGCAGCCGATCCCGGGATCCCGGTGCTGGCACAGGCGCGGGCTGAATTCGCGCAACTGCAGTGAACCACCCCCCCGGCCACCCCGCGAAATTGCCCCTGCCGCGACCAACGAGCTGGCACCAGTTGGCCAGACGCGCAATTTTCGCCGGGACCCCGGCAGGTGCGTTTTGTGCGGCGCGTCTGTCACCGTGACCATTCGGTGACATTCCTTCGCCGCTCCGCCGGTTAAGCTCCGCGGATGCACCAGATTGGTGTGGTCGGCCTGTCCTATCGCCACGCCGGGGTGGACGATGTGGCCCGCTTTGCCGTCCCACGGGCGGAGGTGCCGGCGCGACTGCCGGCATTGCGGGCGCTCCTCAAGGCCTCCGAGATCCTTTACGTCGGCACCTGCAACCGCGTCGAGGTGCTGTATTCCACCGAAGACGGGAGCCCTGCCGGCGACTCGCGCCAGGAGGTCTTCCGCATCCTGACAGGACGCGAGCCCGGACCCGGGGAGGCGGCACGAATCCTCCGCGCGTGGACCGGCGAAGCCGCGGTCGAGCACCTGTTTCTTGTCGCCTGCGGGCTCGATTCGGCGCAAGCCGGCGAGCACGAGATCGCCGCGCAGTTGCGCGGCGCCTGGGAGGATTCGCGCGCGGCCCATACCTGCGGTCCGGTTCTCGATCGCCTCGTGGGTGAGGCGCTCGCTATGGCGCGGCGCATGCGACGTCTCGCGGCGGGGGTGCACGCGCCTTCACTCGCGGACCTCGCCGCCGATCGGGTGCTGCAGCACCTCGATGGGCGCTCTGAGCCGACACCCCGCGAAATTGCGCCGATCGGGACAGGTGAGCGCGCCGCGCCGAATGAGACGCGCAATTTCGCGGGGACCCCGCCAGTGGCACTGCTCGGGGTCTCACCGATGACGCGCCGCTGCGCGGTGCTACTGCACGAGTCGAAAATCCCGCTGATCATCGTCAACCGCACGCCGCAGGCGGCCTCCGAGCTCGCCGCGAGCGTCGGGGCCGAGTGGCTCCCGCTCGCGGAGTTTCGTCTGCAACCTCCGGCCGTGAGCGCGCTGATGCTGGCGGCGGGCGGCGGCGCACCGTTACTCGGTGCGGCGGAACTGGCACATATCAAGACACGCGCCACGCGCGTACCGCTGCTCGTCGACTTCGGGGTGCCACCCAATGTCGACCCTGACGCGGCGCGCCGTGCGGGCATCAGCCGCGTCGGCATGCACGATCTCATCGAGTTGGCGCAAGGGCGCCGCCTCGCGCAGCTGATGCGCCTCGCTCCCGTGCGCGCCGCCATCGATGAGCGCCTCACGCGGCTGCGTACCGAGCTGGCGGTGCGCGCGATCGGCCCGCGCCTCGCGGGGCTGCGCGCAGCATTCGAGCAGATTGCCGCGGCCGAAGTGGCGCGTGCGTTGAACGGGCAGTTGCGTACACTCGATGCCCACGAGCGCGCCCAGCTCGAGCGGCTCGCCGCGACGCTCGCACACCGCCTCGCGCACCTGCCGCTCGCCGGTCTGCGCGCCGCGGCGGTGCATGCGAGCAGTGACGCGGTTGAGGCGTTCTTCGATGGCGCCCGCTCGCGCGATGCCGTGGATGCCGCTGACGGGGGAAAGACATGACGAACCGGTTGCCCGCTGGCGGGCGCGAATCGCGCCGGCCTCGCTCGGCCGAGCTCTACGAGCGTGCCTGCCGCGTCATCCCCGGGGGCGTGAGCTCGCCCGTGCGCGCCTTTCGCGCGGTGGGAGGGACGCCGCTATTCATCGCGCGCGGCGCGGGCGCGCAGGTGTTCGATGCCGACGGCCGCGCCTACCTCGACTTCGTCGGATCGTGGGGACCGCTCATCGCGGGTCATGCACACCCGGCGGTCATCGCGTCAGTCTCCGAGGCGCTCGCGCGCGGCATGACGTACGGTGCGCCGTGTGCAGCCGAGGTGGAACTCGCCGAGCGCGTCGTCGCGGCCTACCCCTGCGCCGAACAGGTGCGTTTCGTCTCTTCCGGCACCGAAGCGGTCATGAGCGCAATCCGCGTGGCGCGCGCCTTCACCGGGCGCGAGCTCATCGTCAAATTCGCCGGCTGCTACCACGGTCACGCCGATCACCTGCTGGTGGCGGCAGGCTCCGGGCTCGCCACCTTCGGCCGGCCGTCCTCGGCCGGTGTGCCGGAGGCTTTCACCGCCTGCACGCGCGTACTGCCGCTCGATGACGAGGGGGCCGTGGCCGAGCTCTTCGCCCGCGAGGGCGCACGCATCGCCGCGGTGATCATCGAGCCGGTACCCGCCAACCATGGCCTGCTGCCGCAGCGGCGCGCATACCTGTCGGCGCTGCGCGATCTGACACATCAATACGGCGCGCTGCTGATCTTCGACGAGGTCATCTCGGGCTTCCGCCTGAGCCGCGGGGGTGCAGCCGAGCGGCTCGGTATCGCGCCGGACCTGGCGACCTTCGGCAAGGTGATCGGCGGCGGCATGCCGGTCGGTGCGTTCGGCGGTGCGCGGGTCGTCATGGCGCGCCTCGCACCGGATGGCGACACCTACCAGGCGGGCACGCTTTCCGGCAATCCCGTGGCCATGACCGCGGGGTTGGCGACGCTCGATCTGCTCGCACGCGAGTCGGGTTGGGAACGCCTCGAGGATTGCGGCGCGGAGCTCGAGCGACTGCTTGCGCCGGTGCTCGCCGAGGCGCCCTTCCCGTTGCACCTGGTGAGGGTCGGTTCGCTCTTCTGGCTCTCGTTCCACGAGGCGGGCGCGCCGCGCACCGCGGCGCCCCTCACTGCAGATGAAACGGCCCGGTTCGCGGCGCTGTTCCACGCCATGCTCGATCGCGGCATCTACCTCCCACCCTCGGCCTACGAGGCCTGCTTCCTGTCGCTCGCGCACCGCAGCGCCGAGCTCACGCAACTCGCGCAGGCGCTGCGCGAGGCGCTGGCGACGATCGCATGAAGGCCGCGCGTGTCTTTCAGCTCACCGCGCTCGCGCTGGTGGTGGTATCTGCCGTGCAGGTCGGGTGGTGGCTGTACGACCAGCACGCCTACACCGTCGAGAAGGTGCAGGCCGCGCGTGTCGCCTACGCCGAGCAGACGGCCGCCGCGCAGGCGCTGCTCGATTCGGGCGCCTCTCCCGAGCGCGTGCGGCAGCTGCTCCCGGGCATCGTGATCGAGGGCGGTCGCGCCACACTCGCCCCCGAGCTCGCGCGGGCGCTCACCACCGAGGAAGAGCGCCGCTACCGCCAGTACGCCTGGGAAGGCTCGTTCTTCCTGCTGGCGCTCGCGGCCTGCATTGCGGTGATTGGGCGCGCCCTGCGCGAAGAAGCTCACGTGCGCGAGCAGCAGGACAGTTTTCTCGCGATGGTTTCGCACCAGTTCAAGACACCGCTCGCCAGCCTGCAGCTCTCGCTCGAGACGCTGGCGCTGCGCACGCCGAGCCCACAGGCGGCGCGTCCGCTCATCGATCGCATGCTTGCCGATGTCGCCCGCATGGAGCAGATGGTTACGCAGATCCTCGAGAGCGCACGCCTCGAGCGCGGGCGGGTGGAGCTGAAATACGAGCCGCTGCAGCTCGCAGCAGCGGTGGGACGCGTGGTAGGGCAGCTCGAGGAGCGCGCTCGTCACGAGCACATCAGTATCTCCAGCGACATCGCGCCGGCGCTCACGGTGGTGAGTGATCCGCTCGCACTCGATGTGGTGGTGCGCAACGTGCTCGAGAACGCGCTCGCGGCCGTGAAGTCCGCGGGCGGCGGGCACATCGCACTCAGTGCACACGCGACCGATCACGAGGTCGAGCTCGTGGTGCGTGACAGCGGCGTCGGCTTCGCGCCCGGGGAGGCGACGCGGCTGTTCCAGAAATTCACGCGCCTGCGCAGCGGTGCCGGCTACTTCGGCACCGGCCTCGGACTCTACATCGTGCGGCGGCTGATGGAGCTCGCACACGGCCGCGTCAGCGCCCACAGCGATGGCGTGGGGCAGGGCGCGAGCGTGCGCCTCACCTGGCCGGCGGCGCCCGCGGGTGCGGCTCGGCAGCCGGCGGCGGAACAGGAGATGCGGTCGTGAGCGCCGCGGCGCCCGCGCACGTGCTGGTGGTCGAGGACGATGCGAACCTGGCCGCCGGCGTCATGGAAAACCTGCGCGCCGAAGGCTACGAGGTGAGTCTCGCCGGCGATGGCGAGCAGGCCCTCACGTGGCTCGCCGCGCACGGCTGCGCGCTCGTCGTCCTCGATGTGATGCTACCGGGGGCGGATGGGCTCACCGTGTGCCGCACGCTGCGCGCGCGCGGCAACACGACCCCGGTGTTGTTCCTGACTGCACGCGGCGATCCGGCCGATCGCGTGCGCGGGCTCGAGGCGGGCGGTGACGACTACCTGGCGAAGCCTTTTCACCTGCAGGAGTTCCTGCTGCGGGTGCGCGCCATCCTGCGACGCTGGGACTGGTATCGCAGCGCCTCCGCCACGGCCGACACCGCGGTGCTGCGTTTCGGTGGCAACGAAGTGGATTTCCGCGTCTTCCGGGCACGCGCCTGGACCGGAGAGACGCAGGAGCTCACCGAGAAGGAGGCGATGATCCTCAAGGTACTCGCCGAGCACACCGGACAGATCGTCTCGCGCGAGGATCTGCTCGAGCGCGTCTGGGGCTACGATGTGTTCCCTTCCACCCGCACCGTGGACAATTTCATCCTGCGGCTGCGCAAGCGCTTCGAGAAAGATCCGGCCAACCCGCGGCACTTCCTCACCGTGTGGGGCGTCGGCTACCGCTTCATGACGGAGGCGGAGCCGTGAGCCGCGCCGCCATCCTGCGTATCGGCACGCGCGCCTCGGCGCTCGCGCTCTGGCAGGCCCGCGAGGTCGCCGCGCGCATCGCTGCGCAACCTGACGCCCCGGCTGTCGAGCTCGTGCACATCCGCACCTCCGGCGATTCGCAGAGCGAGCGGCCGCTGTGGCAGGTCCGCGGCCAGGCTTTCTTCACCCGTGAGATCGATCGGGCGCTCCTCGATAAGGAAGTGGACGTCGCCGTGCACAGCCTGAAGGATCTGCCGACGCAGCTCGATGCGGGGCTCGAGCTCGCCGCGCTCCTGCCGCGGGCGGATCCGCGCGATGCGCTCGTGAGCCGCTGTGGAGCCACGCTCGCGGCGCTGCCGCCCGGCGCGCGCATCGGGACCAGCAGCCTGCGCCGGCGGGCCTTCCTCGCGCGCTTGCGCCCGGACGCGATACAACTCGAGTTGCGCGGCAATGTGCCAACGCGTATCGAGCGGCTGCAGCGCGGTGAGTACGACGCCATCGTGCTCGCAGCCGCCGGGCTCGTGCGGCTCGGCCTCGCACGGCACGTGACCGAATACCTGTCGGTGGAGAGCTTCCCGCCAGCGGTGTCGCAGGGCGTCATCGGTGTCTGCGCCCGCAGCGGGGACGAGGCGACGCTGCGCTGGCTCGCCGCGCTCGATGAGCGCGATGCGCGCCTCGCGGCGAGTGCCGAACGCGCGCTGCTCAGCCACCTCGAAGGCGGATGCCAGGTGCCGCTCGGCGCACTCGCCACGGTCCAGGGCGACACACTGACTCTCCTCGCCTGCGTCTGTGCGCTCGACGGCACCCGACACCTCTCGGCGCACGCCGCGGCGCCGGCGGCGCGAGCCGGGGCCGAGGCGCTTGGCGTGCGCGTCGCGGAGGAACTCCTCGCCCGCGGCGCGGGCGAGCTGATGGCCAGCGAGCGCCAGGCGCGCGCGGTGGAGGCACCGTGAGCGCGCAGGCGGTGAAGCCGGTGGTCGTGACACGCGCGGAAGGCAGCGATGGCCCGCTCAGCCGCGAGCTGCGGGGCCTCGGCGTCAGGGTGTTGTCGTGGCCTGCGGTGAGCGTCGCTCCCGTCGATCGTGGCGCGCTCGATGCCGCACTGGCGGCGGTGCAGTCCTTCGGCTGGGTCGTATTCGCGAGTCGTCACGCGGTCGCGGCCGTGCTCGACCGATTGCCGACGCTACCTTCGGGTGTGCGCATCGCTGCGGTCGGCCAGGCAACCGCGCAGGTGCTGCGTCAGCGTGGCTGGCCGGTGCACCTGGTACCAGAGGAGGCGAGCGCGGCGGCGCTCATCGCGGCGTTCGCAGCCCGCTGGTCCGAGGGGGATGCGGGCATCAGGATCCTCTATCCGGCGAGCTCACGGGCGCTGCCCACGATCGCCGCCGGATTGACTCAGCTCGGCGCGCAGGTGACGCAGGTCGAGGCCTACCGTACGCAGGCCGCGACACTGGACATCGAGCAATGCCGGGCGTGGATCGCGCGCGGCGGTATCGGTGCGGTCACCTTCGCGAGTCCATCGGCGGTGAGCGAGCTGGCGCGCTCGCTCGGTGAGTCCGACTTCCAGCGTCTGCTCGCCGGCACCGCGGCCGTCGCGATCGGGCGCACCACCGCCGCCGAGCTCAGCGCCCATGGCCATGCCGCCGTGGTCGCGGAGTCCGCGACCCTGCATGGCCTCGCCCTCACCACCCTGCGCCTGTTGCAAGCGAGAGCGTGAAAGCTATGGGATTTCCACAAGAGAGACCGCGACGCACCCGTGCCAACGACGCCTGGCGACGCCTGGTGCGCGAGACACGCCTGACCGCCGACGCGCTGATCTACCCGCTGTTCGTCGTGGAAGGTCGCGCGGTGCGCCACGCGGTCACGAGCATGCCGGGAATCAGTCAGCTGTCGGTCGATGAGGCGGTGAAGGAAGCACGCGCGGCCCACGCGGCCGGCGTCCCGGCGGTGCTGCTGTTCGCCGCTCCCGAGCGCAAGGATCCACGGGCGAGTGACGCGCTCGATGCGCGCGGGCTCGCCGCGACCGCCATCGCGGCGATCAAGGAGGCGTGCCCGCAGCTGCTGGTCTGGGCCGATGTCTGCCTGTGTGGCGCCACCGATCACGGTCATTGCGGGCACGTAACGGATGCCGGTGTGATCGACAACGATTCTTCCATCGAGACGCTGGCGGAGGTGGCGCTCAACTACGCGCGCGCCGGTGCAGATGCGGTGGCGCCGAGTGACATGATGGATGGGCGCGTCGCCGCGATCCGCGCACGGCTCGATGGGCACGGGCACAGCCACACGCCCATCGTCTCCTACGCGGCCAAGTACGCTTCCTCCTTCTATGGACCGTTCCGCGAGGCCGCGGAGTCCGCACCCGCGTTCGGCGATCGTCGCTCCTACCAGATGGATCCGGCCAACGCACGCGAGGCGCTGCGCGAGGTGCTGCTCGATGTCAGCGAGGGCGCCGACCTCGTCATGGTGAAGCCGGCAGGTCCCTATCTCGATGTCATCCGCCAGGTGCGCGATGCCGTGCAGGTGCCGGTCGTGGCCTACCAGGTGTCGGGGGAATTCAGTCTCATCAAGGCCGCCGCGGAGCGCGGCTGGATCGATGAGCGTGCGGCAGTGCTCGAGACGCTCACCGGTATCCGCCGCGCCGGCGCCGATCTCATCATCAGCTATTTCGCGCCGCAGGTGGCGCACTGGCTGCGCACGTGAGCGCGCTCACGCCCTCGGGCAGGACGCCGCCGGCGGCCGCGCGTCCCGGCGCGGGCGCGGAGGGGAGCGCCTTTCTCGCCGCCTGCCGCCGGCAGCGCGTACCGCATCGACCCATCTGGATCATGCGGCAGGCCGGGCGTTACCTGCCGGAGTACCGCGCACTGCGCGCGAAGGTGGATTTCGAGGCGCTCACCCGCACGCCGGAGCTGGCCGCGGAGGTGACTCTCCAGCCGCTGCGACGCTTTCCGCTCGATGCCGCCATTCTCTTCAGCGACATCATGACGCCGCTCCAGGGCATGGGCATCGAGCTCGCGTTCGAGCCGGCCCCGGTCGTGCGGGCGCCGATCCGCAGCGATGCGCAGGTGGACGCGCTCCCGCCGCTCGCGCCGGCGCGAGACGTGCCTTTTGTGCTCGAGAGCATCCGCCTGGTCCGTGCAGGGCTCCCGCGCGGGGTGCCGCTGATCGGCTTCGCCGGCGCGCCGTTCACACTCATGTGTTACCTGGTGTGCGGTCGTCCGTCGAAGGAGTTTGCAGCCGCGCGCGCCTTTCTCTACGCGCAGGCCGACACGGCGCAGCGCCTGCTCGGGCGCCTGGCCGATGCCATGGCCGAGTATCTCGCCGCCCAGGCTGCCGCCGGCGCTCAGGCGCTCATGCTGTTCGAGTCGTGGGCGGGACTCCTCGCGCCGCGCGAGTTCGTCGAGTTTGCATTGCCAGCCGTGCGCCGCGCCGCAGCAGCGCTGCGGCGCCTCGATGTGCCACTCATCTACTATGTCAACCAGGGTGCGACGCTCATGCCGGCCGTCGCGGGCCTGGACGTCGATGTCATCGGTGTCGACTGGCGATCGGAGCTCGCGCAGGTGCGCAGCATCCTGGGTGCCGGCAAAGCGGTGCAGGGCAATCTCGACCCGGCGGCATTGTTCGCCCCGCCCGCAGAGCTGCGCCGGCACGTCGATGCCGTGCTCGAGTCAGCCGGCACCTCGCCCGGACACATCTTCAACCTCGGGCACGGCATATGGCCCGACACCGACCCGGAGGCGGTCGCGCGGCTGGTGGACTACGTGCATGAACGGGGCTGACGGGTTCGCAGCCACCGCCACGGCGTACTTCCACGACCTGCAGCGGCGGGTGTGCCGGGCATTCGAGGCCTTCGAGCCACAGGCCCGCTTCGCGGTGCGCAGTTGGGCGAAACCACCCGGGCATCGCCTGCAGGGGGGCGGCGAGTCGCGGCTGATGCGCGGCGCGGTGTTCGAGAAGGTGGGCGTGAATATCAGT
>Ga0306920_100005612_pt1 | contig 16257 bp, 12 predicted proteins | sample flu12Cox44000170_FD_204666 | JGI IMG/M metagenome (GOLD analysis project Ga0306920, IMG submission 204666) | Lab enrichment of tropical soil microbial communities from Luquillo Experimental Forest, Puerto Rico - flux4day.12C.oxic.44.000.170 (v2)... | ecosystem: Environmental > Terrestrial >... | reverse complement strand
AGACCTGGTAGGCGCGGATGTCCTCGGTACCCAACTTGTCTGGCGACCTACCGAAGTGGCGAGCGAACTGCGATACTTGCAGGATATAGGACGCTTGCGTATGAGGCGAAACGTTGCGTACCTGCATGTCGTCGATCATGCGTTGACGAAGGATTGTCATGGAGATCTCCTTTGCAAGATGGAAGCTGCTGGCAGCAGCCATCCGATGCTCTCGCAAACGAGGTTCGTCTGGAACCCACGTGTGATCGGCAGGAGAGAAGGCTAAACCCGCCGCCACGACGAACTACCGCGGAGCGGTTTCGTCCAAGACAGCTAATGGTGAGCTCACCATTAGTTGATTAGTTGTCGCAATAGGCATTGTCCTAAGTGCCAAGCGCTTGCTCGTGCACAGTGGTTGGAGAAGCGTCGCTCTGAGCTTCTCGACACCCAGTATTTCCACGTGGTCTTCACCCTGCCGGAGCTCATCGCGGGAATTGCCTTTCAGAACAAGGAGCAGGTCTACAACATTCTTTTTCGGGCTGTGCGCGAGACGTTGCGCACCATCGCTGGTTCCGCTGGAGGGATTACCGTGACGGCAATCGCAAGAAGATCATGACCGTTACCGCCGAGGAGTTTATCCGCCGCTTTCTGCTCCACGTTCTCCCGGCATTTTGAGCAGTTCTCTGCAGCGAACTAGCTTCTGCTGAAGATCTGATCAGAATCTAGCTTCTGCTGAAGATCTGATCAGAATCTACACGCGGACGGACGCGCTTCAGATAGGCCAGCACGGCGTCACCCGGCATCTTGCGGCAATGGCAATTTTGTCTCCCGTCGGCCCTTACCGCGAACCGACAGCGTTGCCTGCGTCACTGCCGATGGCCTATTGGTTCGCGAGACCAAGTTCCAGAAGAGCCTGCTGCCACTGCATGCGACGACTCAGCGGGAACTTGATAAGTATGTGTCTGCTCGCAAGAGGCGAGGCGCCAACACTCGCGCGCTCTTCGTGTCGACTGCCGGCGAGCAACTATCCTACTACACGGTACGAGGCGTATTCCTCCGGCTTCTCAAGCGTACGGGGCTGGCGAGTGCTCACGCTGGTCGTAAGCCGCGCATCCATGATCTTCGGCACACTTTTGCGGTCCGCTCGCTGGAGCAGTGCGCCCACGATCGCGCTGCGGTAGCCCGCCACCTAGTGGCGCTCAGCATGTACCTCGGCCATGCGCACGTGACCGACACTTATTGGTACTTGCAAGCGACGCCGGTCTTGTTGGGCCAAATCGCCGTGGCCAGCGAAGCATTGCTCTTGGGAGGCGCCGCATGACCGCACTCGCACCGTACCTGAGCTGCTATCTCCGCGAGCACCTGCCCGCCTCCCTTGAGCTCGATCTCAACCGCGCCTGAAATGCTTGTTGCTGGCTGCCGACGTGCTGACCGCACCTTGCCGCCAGCGTCCGGTGGTGACTGCTCTTTCGCGATCTCGACGGGTGCAAACGTCAACGCCTTGGTGGTACTCTCCTGAATGCGGGTCCGTGATCAGGCCTTTCGCCATCGCCTTGCGCCGCCTGCCGAGACTGGCGCTAATCCCGCGCTCGCGAGCGACTTGCGAGACCGAGTTGCCAGGTTGGCACGCTTCCGCGACGAGCTGCAGCTTTTCCTCGTTGCTCCAACGCCGTCGACGCTCTGGCCCTGTTATGATTTCGACCCGACTGTTCATCCCTCTTCCGCCTAGGCGTATACCTATGAATATGCATAGCGTTACGCCCAGCCGGGCAGCCCTACAAGGCGGTCGTCACCGTAGGAATACGTCAAAGCGAGGATCACACGGCGCTCGCCGCGAATCGCAGCGACGTCCGTGGGTATCGACGTCCAGCAATTTGGGGCCCGCGGGAGCCGAGGCTTCGCTGCGTGCTTCACGGACAACGTGAAGGCCATCTTGGCGCGGCTGAGCTGGCGGCACGGGCTCGAGGCCTTCTTACAAAGCTGGACCCGGAAGGAGGCGGTGTCGCTGCATTGCTGGCTTCTCCAACGGCAGCCGTTCAGGGAGCCGCGCCGCTGCCGGCCAGGCTCGGGGTGCCGGTGACAACGCCGATGCTGGTGGTCGTGCCGTTGATCAGGTTCTTTAGGATATAGGCGTTGACGGCCGTGTAGATTGGATCGTTGATCGAGCCGTTCACGAGTCTGACGTAATTCAGGAACTTGGTGTCTTCTACCGAGCGCGCGTTGGAGATGTAGATCACGTCCTTGTTGCGCATTGGGAAGTGCGTTGCCAGGAACAGGGACGAGGGATCACGCAGGTCTATTTCGTAGATCACGGGCATGTACGGGCCGTCGTTCAGTGAGCAGTCGCAGTTGAGCTCCTGCGCCACCTGCTGACGCTCGGCGCGATAGAGGAAGACCCAACCGGGCTCGGCCCGTTCATCAAGTAAACCGCCAGCTTTTGCTAGCGCTTCGGCCAGCGACAGGCGCCATGCGTCGAATGGAACCTGACCCTGCTTCCCCGCAGCGCCGAAGGCCAAGAACGTCTGCGGCTCCTTGTAGACGTAGATGGTGTCCTGCGGCTGCACAAAGATGTTGTTTTCCGGCTCGTGCACAAGGGCCTCAAAGGGAGTTACGGCAATCTTCTTGTGACGCTCAAGTAAAACCCAGTTATCCTGTCCCTGGCCCCTTAATCCACCCGCACGAGCGATGACATCGAGCACCCGTTCGCCGCTGACGCTGGCCGCAACCCGCAGGCCCGAGATTCCCCCCCCGCCCCCGCCCACCTCGCCGAGGACGCTGATCAACGCCTTGTGTCGCTCCACCACCGTAACCACCGCCTGTGGTTCCAGGGCGCGTCCCTTGAGGGCATCGACGATAGCGTCCTGGATTTGCTGCTGAGTGCGCCCGCTGGCACGGATCGCGCCCGCGTAGGGAACCGTGATCGTGCCCTTCTCGTCAACGATTTGCGGGGGCAGCGTCAGGAAGTTACCGGTACGCAGCCCACCTTCGAGCGGGAAAAACAAGCCGCCCGCTGCGGACTCAAAAAGTGTGACGCTGAGCACGTCGCCATTTCCGATTTCCACGCTGGTCGGACCTCGGCGATCCGTGAATTGACCAGCCAATCGATATTGGTGGCTTGCTACGATCTCCGCCACCCTAGGTGTCACGGAAACCAAGCAATAAGGCAGCCGTTCCGCAGTCCGCACCCGTGTTGCGGCGCGCCATTCCACGGCTTCGCCGCGTGGGCCCGATGTGGGCATACTGCATCCCGGCAGAGCCAGGGCCATGGCCATAAAACAGATCGCCGCTTGAGCCGAATGGAGTAAATAGCGGGCCAAGTGCGCCTCGTTGCCACCCTAAGCCAAAGGCGAACGGTTCTGACGACGCACACATCAGCAAGCCCCCAAACGCCACGCGTTGGCCTAACAATCGTCACTCCTCCGACTAACATGATTCGCTGCTGCTGCAACGAAGACCAAAGCGCCATTTTGCTTGGTGAGGCCTGCATCTTTCGGGTTTTTTCATACATGACGCACCGGTGCAACGGCAGGGCAACGAGGAAGGGCCTAAGTTGCCATTCCAATGCGACCACCCACTGGCCCCCTAGGAAAAAACTCGAGCCCGACACTCTCACACAGGCATGGGATGCGATCATTCAAGCTACGTGGGACGAAGCGGGAGCTCCACAAACTGCATCAATTATCAAGGGTATGGAATTCCCAGGTTATCTCGCTGCCAAATCGCGCGTAGAGTTGAACTTTCAGATCCTCGCAACCGGCCCCTTGACACTGCAACCACTGGCCATCTCGCGTCGGTTGGCGTTCGGTTCACCGGAAGCCCGGTCAATGCGGGCTTAGGCGTCGTCAGCGGGTGGTTGCTGCCAAACGCCCTGTGCGGCGATGGACGGAGAGCCGATCGGCGCCAATTTTGCGCGCATCGACGGTTTGCCAACGATCAGGATCGCGCAGGAATTCGAGGCCGCGGTTGCCGACCGGTTGGCGTCCCTTAGCGCCCAGTTTCTCGGTGCCGTGTCCGATAACCACCTCGTCGACAAGATCGGCCTCGAGGAAGGCGTCGGCAATGGTGGGGCCGCCCTCGACCAGCACGCGCGTGACACCTTCTGCGGCCAGACTCTCCAGCGCCACGACTAGGTTTAAGCGCCCCTGGGGACCCGGTGGCATCCGCCGCACTTCCACTCCTTTGGGATAGGGCGGTGGACTGCTCCCGGTCTCGCCGAAGATTGTCACCGGCACACTCTCGGCAGTCTGCAGCATGCGGGCGGTGGGTAGCGTGCGGAACTTAGCATCGAGTATCACGCGGCGCGGCGAGCGGCCTTCCAGGCCTGGCAGACGGCAGGTCAGCTCGGGATTGTCGTCGGCCACGGTCCTGCGCCCCACCAAGATGGCATCCGCCCGTGCGCGCAGGATGTGGGCGAACTGGCGGGCTTCCGGCCCCGTAACCCAGCGCGGGGCTCCCTCGCCGGGTGCTATCAACCCGTCGCCGGACACCGCGATCTTGAGCTGAACGAAGGGTCGCTCCCGGGTCATGCGCAGAATGTGCCCGGCCGCCATCCAGCGCGCCTCCTCGGCGCACAGGCCCAGATCGACGGTAATGCCGGCTTGGCGCAGCACGGCGAGGCCCCGCCCGGCAATCTCCGGATTGGGATCTTCTATCGCGCACACCACGCGGCGCATGCCGGCGGCAACGATGGCGTCGGCGCAGGGCGGCGTGCGACCGTGGTGGGAACAGGGTTCGAGGCTCACGTACATCGTCTGGCCTCGGGCCCGCGCACCGGCCCGCGCCAAGGCATGCCCCTCCGCGTGCGGGCGACCCCCCTGCTGCGTCCAGCCGCGGGTGATCACCTCGCCGGTCGTCTCGTCGGCAATGACAGCGCCCACGGCCGGGTTGGGCGCCGTGCGACCGAGCATGCGGTGCGCCAGCCGCAGTGCCAGCTGCATGAAGCGCCCATCCATTTCGGTGGCGGGGATGCACTCCATACGAACCATTGAGGCTTAATGCTTCCTGCCCGCTGCCTCGATGGCGATCGGATTAGGTGGGGGTGTGCCTGTCTCGCCGTCGCCGCTGTCGTGCTTGGCGATCTCGCCCAGCACCTCGTGGAAGTCGGCGGCCTCGCGGAAGTCGCGATAGACCGAGGCGAAGCGCACATAAGCCACGGGGTCGAGGCCCTTCAAGGCCTCCATGACGAGCTCGCCGATCACGGAGGACGGCATCTCCTGCTCCCCCATGCTCTCAAGCTGGCGCACGATGCCCGAGACCATGCGATCGATGCGCTCGGATTGGATCGGCCGCTTGCGCAGGGCGACCTCCACCGAGCGTGACAGCTTCTCGCGGTCGAACGGCACGCGCCGGCCCGAGCGCTTAATCACCGTGATCTCGCGAAGTTGCACGCGCTCGAAGGTGGTAAAGCGACCGCCGCAATCCTCGCAGTTGCGACGGCGCCGAATGGCTTGGTTCTCCTCGGTCGGACGGCTGTCCTTGACCTGGGTATTCTCGCAGCCACAATAAGGGCAGCGCATGGTGGTGCTCCGGGCCTTTCATCCTCTCCCCGCTCGATGCGAATGGGGAGAGCAACCTCACGCATATCACGCGTAGATCGGAAACCGCCGGGTCAGTGCGATCGCCTCGGCCTTCACCTTCGCCTCGATTCTTGCATTGCCTGCTTCGCCATTCGCCGCAAGCCCGTCGAGGACCTCAGCCATCATGCGGCCGATCTGTCGGAACTCGGCGATGCCAAAACCGCGTGTGGTACCGGCCGGAGAGCCGATGCGGATGCCCGAGGTGACCACCGGCTTCTCCGGATCGAATGGTACACCGTTCTTGTTGGTGGTGATGTGGGCGCGCCCCAGCGCCTTCTCGGCAACGTTGCCGGTGAGCTTCTTGGGGCGCAGGTCGACGAGCAGCAGATGCGTGTCCGTCCCACCCGCCACCAAGTCGTAGCCGGCGTCGTTTAGCACCTCGCCCAAGGCCTTGGCGTTCTCCACCACGGCTCGGGCATAAGCCCTGAACTCGGGACGCAGAGCTTCGCCGAAGGCCACCGCCTTGGCGGCGATGATGTGCATCAGCGGTCCGCCCTGCATCCCAGGAAACACGGCCGAATTGATCTTTTTGCCCAGGTGCTCCTCATTGCAGAGGATCATGGCCCCGCGCGGGCCCCGGAGCGTCTTGTGCGTCGTCGAGGTGACGATATGAGCGTGCGGGAAGGGGCTCGGGTGCACGCCGCCGGCGACAAGGCCCGCAAAGTGCGCCATGTCGACCATCAAGTGCGCGCCCACCTCGTCGGCAATGGCACGGAAGGCGGAAAAATCGATGATGCGCGGATAGGCGCTACCTCCGGCCACGATCACCCTGGGCTTGTGCTCACGTGCCAGGGCCGCGACCTCGTCCATGTCGATGCGGTGGTCCTGCCGGCGCACGCCATAGGGTACCACCTTGAACCACTTGCCGGACAGATTTACCGGCGAGCCGTGCGTGAGATGTCCGCCGGCTGCAAGGCTCAGTCCCAAGAAGGTATCGCCGGGCTGCATTAGCGCCAGGAAGGCTGCCTGGTTGGCGGTGCTGCCCGAGTGCGACTGCACATTGGCGAAACCGCACTTGAAGAGCTTTTTGGCGCGCTCGATTGCCAACGTTTCGGCCTCATCCACGTGCTGGCAACCGCCGTAGTAGCGGTTGCCGGGGTAACCTTCCGCGTACTTGTTGGTGAGTACGGTGCCCGCGGTCTCCAGCACCGCGCGCGATACCATGTTCTCCGAGGCGATCAGCTCGATCTCGTCCTGTTGGCGTTTGAGCTCGCGCATGACCATGCCGGCGAGCTCGGGATCACTTTCTGTGAGCGTCGCCGAGAAGAACGTGGAAGGCTGCGCCGCCTGGCGCCCTGCGGCAGTGGACATCTCTATCACACGTCGGTTGGCGCGCCGGAGCGGCGCGCGGCCCTCATATCATGGGGTTTAGCGAGGCAACAAGGCAGGTTGCACACCAAAGTCAACGAACGCACAATGGACTGGGGAATAGTATTGTCGTGTGATCGCGCCTCCGGGGCTCGGAAGGAGCCGGTTGAGCCAAATCTCGCCGATAGCTTCGCCACTGGGGGCGAGGCGGCAATGAAGTGTGCGGGTGTCGTCGGCCCCCGTGCCTCGGCGTCACGGCGCTCCAGCTCGTAGGGCAGTAGCCGGTGCCTTTCAGAGGATGATTGAACTGGGCGTCGCAGCCCGTAATCGGCCGCGGGTAGACGCAAATCTCTTCGGCCACCCTTTGGCAGAGCGCCGGCAAACCGACGCGAAGGGCTTCCCGTTCCGCGCTGCAGCACACGCCGCCACAATCCCCTCCAAGGCGCAGACCGCGGCCCCGGGTGGACCGGCGGAGCATATGGAGTATAGGATGCCCACCACCGCGGCACGGCTCGGCGGGGGGTCACGAACAACGGCAAGGAACGAGCGAATGAGCGCACCTGGCGCGGACAACATGGTTCCCGCCGGCACCTTGATGCAGGGCAAACGCGGGCTCATCATGGGCGTGGCCAACAACCGTTCCATCGCCTGGGGCATCGCCAAGACTTTGGCCGCCCAGGGAGCCACGATGGCCTTCACCTATCAGGGCGACGCGCTCAAGAAGCGCGTTGAGCCGCTTGCCGCTGAGGCGGGCTCCAAGCTGGTGCTGCCTTGCGACGTCACCGACAAGGCCTCGGTGGACGCTGTGTTCACCGAGCTCGGCCGGCAATGGGGCAAGCTCGACTTCCTCGTCCACGCCATCGCCTTCTCTGACAAGACCGAGCTTGACGGTCGCTACGTTGACACCACGGAGACGAACTTCACGCAGACAATGCTCATCTCCTGCTACTCACTAACCGCGCTGGCCCAACGGGCAGAAAAGCTGATGGCATCGGGCGGCTCGATCCTCACGCTCACCTACTACGGCGCCGAGAAGGTCATGCCACACTATAATGTGATGGGCGTGGCAAAGGCGGCCCTGGAAGCCAGCGTGCGCTATCTCGCCGCCGACCTCGGGCGCAAGGGCATCCGCGTGAATGCCATCTCCGCCGGGCCGATCAAGACGCTGGCGGCCTCCGGCATCGCCGACTTCCGCTACATTCTGAAGTGGAACGAGTACAACTCCGCTTTGCGGCGGACGGTGACCATCGAGGAGGTGGGGGCATCAGGCCTATACCTCTTGTCGGACCTGTCGCGGGGTGTCACCGGCGAAGTGCACCACGTCGACGCTGGCTACCACGTGCAAGGCATGAAGCACGAGGACGCGCCCGACATCACGGTGGTCAAGGACAGCGGGTGAGAGGCCCGCGCTAAAGGCTCAGCGCCAGCGGCGCGCGCATCGCGCGAACCACTCGTTGCGCCAACCGCAGGCCGCTGTGTGGGCGCGATAGCCTGGAAGGTAGCGCCTCCCCTCGCGGTCGTCGTACCAGCCGTACACGCGCGGGGCGTAATACCAACCATAGACCCTGGCACCGAACGGGGTCGCGAACCTGAAGCCGACGCCGGGAATGTAGACGGCGCCTGCCGGGCTCGCGGCCTGGGGCGCCTCACCGGTTCCAGGCGGAGGCGCATCGCGCGGCTGGGCGCCTTGCGCAAAGGCGCCGGCCGCAGCGCCGAGCACTGCCGCTGCGGCTGCGAAAGCTGCGAAGGGAATCGCTTGGCGCATTGGACACTGCTCCACTGGTCGTAATCCCGCTCCCCTCCATTTGCCACAAACGAGGCTCCGGCGGAAGGTGCCGACGCCGGAACATGTGCCATGCGCCACAAATTGGCCACGCGCGGTTCCTCTCCTGCACCCATGGGCGGGGAGAGGCCCGACGGGGGAAGCGTCATGCGTTTGGCAATGGCCGTGCTATTCGCCCTGGTGTTCGCGAGCTCGTCGCTATCCGGCGCGGCACCAACCAAGAAAAAGCCGGAGTTCGCATCCGCCGAGCACATCCTGCGCTGGATCAACGGCTACCGCTTAAAACCCGATCCGGCGAAGCTGCCGGCCGCTGTCAAGGCCATGAGCGAGCACGGCGTATTCCGCGAAATGGACACGGCCGGCATCTACGTCGGCTTCATGGCCGGCGTGCTCAACACCAATCCCAGGCGTGCCGAGGACCTGATTACCAAGATGTATCCGATGCCGCCCGAGGACCAGGTGGCCATCGTTCGCGCCATCGCTTACTCCGACCTTCCCGACTGGAAGGATCTGATGCTGAAATTCGCCGAACGCATGCCAGCGCGCAAGACGCTGATCGACCGGTTCGTCTACGGCAAGCAGCCGACGCTACGGCAGATGGAGCTCGACGCCGGCACGACGCCGCTCGACACGCTGTGGGGCTTCTATTTCGCTACCGGCTCCCGGGAGCCCGTCCTGCGCATCATCTCCGTGCTCCCTTGGGCGAAGGACCAGAACAACGTGGAACGTCTGACCATCGGCAGCATGGCCAAGCTGTCCCTCGCCACTAACGCCTCGCGCGACAAGGAGCTGCTTGACACGCTCAAGTCCTCGCTCAACCACGAGAATAAGGAAACGCGCGTCGTGCTGCAGGAGGTGGTCGACGCAGCCGAGACGTTCGAATTCGCGCGCGTGCGCAAAGAGGCGATGGCGGCTATTGACCAGCTCAAAGCGAAGGGCCCCGCCTCGGCCCGCAGCTACCAGTGGTGGGGCGTGGTCGGCCAGACCGCGCTTGCTCTGGGCTGCGTGGTCGCCAGCGCCATGGGCCAGGTCGAAGTCGGCATACCCTGCGTGGTCGGCGGCGCCCTGTCCGGTGCCGCGCTCAAGTGGATGACGCCGCAGTGAGCTGTGGTTACCGCTTGATTTGACGCCACAATTGACGCCGATTACCTTTCAACAGTATCCGTCCTCTGGCGCCGGCGTGAGAAGGGGTATGGGCTGCGCAAACAGAGTGGCGTTGAGCCGCGAATCGCGCCGTGATGTGCCAAGTCACTGAGTTATGCCGCTAAGCCGCCAACGCAATGCCCGACACGCCCCAGAGCTCGCCCAGCGCCCGTCTCCCCGATCCGAGGGATTATGTTCAGGACGGCGCCGTTCTGATCGGCTGCAGCCGGCAGGGGCACGACCTCGTTCCTGAATGCATCGAGTTACGGCTTGCCAACCGGCATGGCCTCGTCACGGGCGCAACAGGCACGGGCAAGACCGTCACGCTGCAGGTGCTGGCGGAAGGCTTCTCGGCCGCGGGCGTGCCGGTTTTCGCCGCCGACATCAAGGGCGACCTGTCGGGCCTGGGTGCCAAGGGCGAACCGAAGGCCAACCTCGTCCAGCGCGCCGAGGAGATCGGGCTCGCGCGTTACGGCAACGCCGCCTTCCCGGTGGCGTTCTGGGACGTGCTCGGCGAACAGGGCCATCCAGTGCGCGCCACCGTGCAGGAGATGGGGCCGCTGCTGCTGTCCCGACTGCTCGAGCTGTCCGAGCCCCAGGAGGGTGTGCTCAACATCGCCTTTAAGTGGGCCGAAGACGAGCGCAAGGCCGGCGACCCGAAGATGGAGATCCTCGATCTCAAGGACCTGCGCGGCGTCATCGACGAAATGGGCAAGCAGGCGGCCACGCTGCGCAGCAAATATGGCAACATCGCACCCTCCACGGTTGGTGTGATCCAGCGCAGCCTGCTGGTGCTGGAGAGCCAGGGCGCGGAAAAGTTCTTCGGCGAGCCGGCGCTCGACATCAACGATTTCCTGCGCACCGGACCCGATGGTCGCGGCGTCATCAATATTCTTGCGGCCGAGCGGTTGATGAATACGCCTCGCCTTTATGCGACGTTCCTGCTTTGGTTGCTCGCGGAGCTCTTCGAGAAGCTGCCCGAGGTCGGCGATCTCGACAAGCCCAAGCTCGTCTTTCTGTTCGACGAGGCGCACCTGCTCTTCAACGGCGCGCGCGCGGCCGTGCTCGACCAAATCGAGCGCGTGACCCGCCTCATCCGCTCCAAGAGCGTCGGCGTCTTCTACGTCACGCAGAGCCCAAGCGATATCCCCGACCGCATCTCGGCGCAGCTCGGCAACCGCATCCAGCATGCGTTACGCGCATTCACTCCCAAGGAGCAAAAGGCGATCCGCGCCGCTGCCCAAACCTTCCGCAAAAACCCGGACCTCAATACCGAGCGTGCCATCCAGGAGCTGGAAGTTGGGGAGGCGCTGGTTTCCGTCCTGCACAACAAGGGCGAGCCGTCGGTGGTGCAGCGCACCCTCGTGCGCCCGCCCATGTCGCGCGTGGGTCCGCTCACCTCCCAGGAGCGGCAGGCCTTGATCATGGCAGATGCCGCGAATCACCAGAAATACACGCAGGTTCTCGACCGGGAGTCCGCCCACGAACGCCTCAAGGCAAGGAACAGCACGGTCGGCCAGGTCAAGGACAAGATCCGGCGGTTCGGCAATCTTTTCAATCTGAACCGCTGATAGGGCCACGTTGCGTGTGACCGAGATATTGCAATGCGTTGCGAATAGTGATCGAACGATGCTGACTAATCCCGGGCTCCGCGGGCGCCCGGATCTATCAATGAGAGGCGAGACCCATGGGATACTTCCGATTTCGTAAGACGATTAGCGTTCTGCCCGGCGTCAAGGTTAACCTGAGCAAGACCGGGGTGAGCACGAGCGTCGGAGGCAAGGGCGCCACCCTTAACATAGGCCATGGCAAGAAGAACGTGACGCTGGGTATTCCGGGCACAGGTCTCAGCTATCGCACCCAGGCCAGCACTCAGCTCGTGATCGCCGCGGTGGTTGTCGTCATCCTCGTTGGCATCGCCTACCTGGCGCAGCCTGAGCTAGTTAAGAGTGCTCTGCACTGGTGGCAGCCCAAGTGGTTCTGACGGCTGCAGGCGTACCGCAAGCTGACAAAGGTGCTGGCATCGTCACAATGGGAGGTCGTGCCGAAGACACCCTTTCGATCCTCCGGAAGGCATTCTGAAAGTCGATCCAATAGTTCAATGGCGCTGCAGAATCGGCTGTAAATTTGTAATTCCACGACGTGACGAGCAGGGGGCACGACGCTGACGTGGATGCATATGCTTTGCGAACACAAATGGCGTGCAAGATGATGTTCACATCGCTTCTGTAATTCGACCCTGTCCGCCGAGGAGCAAACCATGCCCGCCTCCCGCCAGGCCTCCGGTGAAGCCCCAAGCGGCTTACGCTGCCAGCATTCATGGACTTGCCCTCGGCCGAAGCAGTCGATGAATATTGTGCGGCCACTGGCGGCAGCTCAAGATTGATGGGTCATGCGACACCTGAACTTGATTTCAGCGGCAATCGCATCGGCGCTGGTAGACGCGCTTGCGGCCAAGCTCCAGACGAGATGGTCGATGATATGTGCCAACGTACCCTGTAGTTATTTGCAAGTTCGATTGGCGGTGATCGATCAAATGATCGCCACCCGATCGGGAGCGCCGGCCTATCTTATATTTGGCGACAGCCTAACGGAGATCGGGCGCTGGCCATCAATGTGCGGGCATGAACCTGTGCCGGCGGGTATCAGCGGTGCGAGTTCGGATACGTGGCTGCCGCACGCGAAGGCCATTGCGGACAGCCTCAAACCTGAATTCGTCGTGTTGGCGCTCGGGACCAATGACTTGCTGATGCAAGGTCGCCTTGGACCCTACGAGCAACTCGCTTCCTCACTTGCCGGCCATCGGCTTGTTGCCGTGCCCGTGCACAATATGCCGACTGTGCCGCAAGAGGCGGTGCGGGAGGCCAACAGGCGCATTACCAAAACAGCGGCACACGCAGCGGAGACTATTGTCGCTGTGACGACAGACGGCGTGCACCTGACCGCAGAGGACTACACTCGCTGGTTTGAAGCGATTGAAAAGACAGTGTGCGGCCGGAGGTAGACATATGACAAGATTTCGTCAGCGTCGCGATGGATACCAGGAAGGTAGCGCACGAAACGAAAGTGTGATACAAAAATACAATATTCGGCATTGGTGCTTACCGTGGTCTAGCCGTTCGTCTTTTCCGGTGGGAGATCTCGGGTATGTCGTCGCCCATATCCGCGCTGGCACCGGCAACACCACAACTGGGAGTCCATCGACGTCTTCCGCGGCGCACTGTTCCACGCTTAACAGATGATTTCCAACTCGGTGCAAAATCAGACATATCGTGGCCATAAGACGGGACGACATCTGCCTTTACCTCAGTCGTTCGGATCGCGCGCGGCTCGAGGCCATCAGCACCGACCGCAACACCAAGGCTAAGGTAATCTGGCGCGCCATGATCGTGCTGGCGACGGCCGACGGCCATGGTACGAATGAGATCATGCGGCGCACGGACATGTCTGCCAGCGCGTCCTGGCTCACCTCGTCGAGTACTTTTTCGCCAAGATTACAACCAAACGCATTCGGTGAGGCGCCTTCGCGTCTGTCGCCGAGTTCGAGCATGCCATCCACGACTATCTCGATCACCATAATGCCAACCCCAAGCCATTTGTGTGGACCAAAAGCGCAGAGGTGATCCTGGACAAGGAGCGCCGCGCGCTCAACGCGCGATACGCTAGAAGCCCTCAAGTGAGCGTAGTGGTGACACCAAGGCCGTTTCGACCCCGGGGCGGCCGCGACGATCGAAGTGATCACGCGCATCGCGGAAGTGATCGCCGGAGGGTGAAGGCGGAGATCGTCGCCAAGAAAGCATGGCCGAGGGCTCGGTGGTCTGCGAGGTGGCGTGCCGGCGCGGCCTCAGCCCGCAGCAGTTGTTCAATTGGCGCGCGCAGCTACGTGACAATTGGGGTTCCGCTGAGGGGCTAGCGTTCGTCATCAGGCTGGCGACATCGCCCCTTGCTCAGGTCGGACCGATCGGGTGGTCCTAACCCGACGCGATCGCGCGAGAAGACGCTACATCATTCGTGTGCGTTTACCAAACCATCCCTTGCCTCTGTACTCGCTGTGCGTCGCTCGGTACCGTCTACGATCTCACAACGCGGACGAAGCCGGAATGTGCAGCGGATCGATGCATCGAACCTTGCTCAACGCAGCGCAAAATAAATTGATCGGATACCACCACCATTAACGTCCCATCGACGCCGCCCCTACTGTACGCATTCTCGCCGAGCTCGACCGAGATTTCGAGGGTACGTGCACGGGGACGCCTCACGCAAATTGCACAACAGGCGTAGGGAAGCATGTGCGGAATAGCCGGTGTGATAGGACGGGTGAATGATCGAAATTGCGCGGCTTTGCACCGGATGAGCGAGGCAATGGTCCACAGGGGACCGGATGCTAGCGGTACTTGGGTCTCGCCGCCGGACGCGCGCGGCAACGGTGTGCTTCTGGCGCATCGACGGCTCTCGATCCTAGACCTCTCACCTGCCGGCGCCCAGCCTATGGTCGACCCGGTCACGGGGCATGTGCTGACCTTCAACGGCGAGATTTATAATTTCGGCAGCCTGCGGCAGCGTCTGGCAGCGGAGGGAGAGAGATTTGTTTCGACGGGCGATACAGTCGTGATGCTACGCTGCCTCGGCGTGCACGGGCCGACCGCAATAAGCTGGCTCCGCGGAATGTTCGCCTTCGCATGCTGGGATCAGCAGCAGCGTCGCCTCCTATTGGCGAGAGACCCTCTTGGGATCAAGCCGCTCTACGTCGCGCGATCATCCCATCAAAATGCGGATTGGTCAGTGGCTTTCGCGTCCGAGCTGCGGGCCCTTTTGGCCTCAGGCCTACTCGGCACACCAAGGCTCGATCCGACTGGCGTAGCGAGTTTCGTTTGGAATGGATTCGTAGTCGGACCGGGCACCTCCGTGACGGGCGTCGAGCTGCTGCCCGCAGGCCAATTGCTTGAGTTGGATGGCGAAGGCCGGGCTATTCGAAAGGAGGAGTTTTGGCGCATCCCTGGGCAGGCTCCGCAGCCGAGCATATGCGAGAGTGACTTGGCGGCTGTCCTGCAAGAAAGCCTGAAACTCCATCTTGCAAGCGATGTGCCGCTGGCGGTGTTTCTATCGGGTGGAATAGATTCGTCCATAGTCGCGAACCTGGCTCAACGCGCCAGCGAGGGCCGAATCCATACTTTCACCCTGGCGTTCGCGGAGCACGAGTTCAATGAGGGGCCGATTGCAAAGCGAATCGCGGCTGCGATCGGAACACGACACCACGAGGTGACGCTCACGGAGGCAGAATTCGTTGCTAATCTCGAGGACGCACTCGACAGCCTTGACCAGCCGACGTTCGATGGTCTCAACGCATACTACATCTCGCGTGGGATCCGTTCTGCCGGGTTCACCGTTGCGTTGTCTGGGACGGGCGGCGATGAGCTATTTGGAGGCTACACCTCGTATCGAAATCTGCCACGACTGCAACGCTCATCGCATATGATGGCGTGGGTGCCGCGCGACTTGAGGGTCTTCGCGGCAGCGCTAGCGACGCTGCCACTGCGGGGTCCGCCCGGACTCGTACCACCCCAGACCCGCTGGGCAAAGCTGCCAGACATGGTCCGTCACGGCGACGATCTATTAACGCTCTATCAGCTGGCTTACGCGCTGTTCCTGCCGAGTTTTCAGCATGAGCTGTTGCAGTCGAGCTTTACAGAGGTGCTTGCAGACGGCCTACCCTCGGCAATGCGCCAGCAACTAAACGCGGAGATTTGTGCCAGGACGCCCCTATCCCGCATAAGTGTCATGGAGCAGCGATTATTCCTCGGCGAGCGACTCCTGCGTGACAACGATGCCGCGAGTATGGCCAGTTCGCTCGAGCAGAGAGTGCCCCTCGTGGATCAGGTCCTGTTCGAAAGCGTCGACCGGCTGCCCGACCGGATGCGCTACCGGCCGCTCGGTAAAAAGGACGTTCTGCGACGCATCGGCCTAGAGGGTCTTGACCCGGCGCTCTTCGATCGACCGAAAAGCGGATTCGTGCTGCCCTTCGATCTTTGGATCAGGCGCGGGCTTAAGGACAGAATGGATCAGACCCTTCGTGACCCGCACGCGGTCGCGCCGACAGGTCTCAATCCCGAGGCGGTCGAGCGACTATGGAAAGCTTTTCTAGAAGGCGCGACTGGCATCTATTGGTCACGGGTCTGGGCGATCTATGTGCTCATTCGGTGGTGCCATCGACATCGCGTGTTCTGCTGAGGAAGCGAATGCATTCGAGCGTGTGCCGAGCGTGTGCGGTACATGAGGCAGGACTTCGAGGTCATTCAGGGTAGAGAACCTGAACTCAATTGTATCCTCGGAACGTGCCAGCCTTGAGTTGGGGCTTGGAGGGTCGCCTCATCCGCCGGAACTTGCGCAAGCAACGGCGGTTGGCGCGAGAATGACGTCAATCTCTATTAGAATCATCTCTGACTGCGCGTCAACTGTTATCCGGAGTAT